>OIWM01000334.1_pt1 | contig 58601 bp, 48 predicted proteins | sample 1587451 | NCBI WGS metagenome assembly OIWM01 (sample SAMEA3888907, study PRJEB22519) | human gut metagenome | biome: human gut; feature: human-associated habitat; material: faeces | place: Denmark | collected 2011 | reverse complement strand
CTGGTAGAAAACTATTTTTGTTTTTTCATCTGTCTACTTGACAGGGAGCGGTTCAGTTGGGGCGGCCTATTTTTTCTTCTATTCCTCCTCTTTGTCAAAATTTATCCAATCCACCAAGGGCGTTTTACTGTCACCGTAGCATTTGTCCAAAAACAAGTTCCGGTACGGGTTATAGAGTTTTCTTGCCTTCTGCCTTTCCTCGCATAAATGTGCTTCGACAGTGCTGCATACCCGTTTCACAAAGGCTTTTCCATGCAGCTGTTTGAATTCCTCGCAGCACAGGACCAACTCCATAAAGAAATCCGCTTCGTCCATACTGGATGGACCATTTTTATAAGGATAACGTGCAAGGATCGTATCATATTTCCGCGGCAGTTCGTCTATTTCTTTTTTGTGGCACGGGTAATTGGCGACTGCCTTCCGGTAGGGTTTTCCTGGCTTACGCCCCTCCATTTGAGCTGGTAATCACAAAATCCTCCGGCATACACCGCAGGCAGTGGCACCTTATGTTCGCCAAGAATACGGACAACCTCCGGCATTCTCTTTCTTCCGTTCTTTGGAAAGATAACGCAGTTCTCCCCCTCGGCCTGGGCGATCTGAATCGCTGTGCAATCCCGATTCAACCGGATCTGGACCGGTTTCTTTCCAAATTTATCCGCAATTTTGCAGCTCAGGCTGATATACCCATCCGCCGATACTTTCGCAAATGTAACCGGTTGCGTGACCGTCGGCTTGACGAGAATACTGAATTCCTCGTCGGGGATATTCTTCCATTCCATGCTTCTGTTTTTCCTTTCTGTTTTCCCGTATTTTTCTGTCCAGGGACGCAAAAACACCCCCAAGGGAGGTTCCCTTGGGGGTGTCGGGGGATTTACTTGCTGCGCTTCTTGGAAGCGGTCAGAACTGCGAAAGCAGCCAGGGCCGCAGACGCCAGCAGGAACAGCGTCCAGACTTCCATCATGTTATCACCAGTGCCCGGAGTTACCGTGGGCTTGGTGGGCTCGGTGGGTTCGCTGGGCTTCGTGGCGGGGATCTGAGTATTCTCGTTGCGCTTGTGATGGCACACAGAGCATTCCTCATGCTTCACGCCAGCCTCCGTCTCGGTGGCTTTCTTGTCGATCACCCACTCATAAGTGTGGTTCTCTTTCTCGGAATGTACGCCGCAGACGGTGCATTCATGCCAGTGGCCGTCCTCATCGGACTTCCATTCGTCGCCATAGGTGTGCTTGCCGGTAGCGGGGATGACCTCGGTCTCCTTCTCTCCGCAGGCGGAGCAAGAGCGGGTGCGCTCGCCCTCGTCCACGCAGGTCGGCTCCTTGGTCACGACCCACTCGCCGAAGGAATGACCGGTCTTGACAATGGTCTCCTTCTGCTCTTCCTGACAGACAGAGCAAGTGCGGGTGCGCTCGCCATCTTCGGTGCAGGTAGCTTCCTTGGTGACCTTCCACTCGCCCCACTTGTGGGCGACCTTGTCGATGGACTCGGTCTGCTTCTCGCCGCAAACGGCGCAGGTACGGGTCTTTTCACCCTCGTCCTTGCAGGTGGCTTCCTTGGTCACAGTCCAGTCGCCCCACTCGTGGGCAGCCTTATCGGTGATCTCGCCGCAGACGGTGCACTCACGCCAATGGTTGTCGGCGTCGTGCTTCCAGTCGCTCCAGGTGTGGTCGATCTTGTCGATCTTCCGGGTCTCCTTCTCACCGCAGACGGAGCACTCACGAGTCTCTTCGCCTTCCTCGGTGCAGGTGGCTTCCTTGGTGACCTTCCACTCGCCCCAGACGTGGTCGACCTTCTCGGTCTCCCGGGTCTGCTTTTCGCCGCACACGGAGCAGGTACGAGTCTCCTCGCCGTTCTCAACGCAGGTGGCTTCCTTGGTCACGGTCCAGTCGCCCCACTCGTGGGCGGCCTTGTCGGTGATCTCGCCGCAGACGGTGCACTCACGCCAATGGTTGTCGGCGTCATGCTTCCAGTCGCTCCAGGTGTGGTCGATCTTATCGATCTTCCGGGTCTCCTTCTCACCGCAGACGGAGCACTCACGAGTCTCTTCGCCTTCCTCGGTGCAGGTGGCTTCCTTGGTGACCTTCCACTCGCCCCAGACGTGGTCGACCTTCTCGGTCTCCCGGGTCTGCTTTTCGCCGCACACGGAGCAGGTACGAGTCTCCTCGCCGTTCTCAACGCAGGTGGCTTCCTTGGTCACGGTCCAGTCGCCCCACTCGTGGGCAGCCTTGTCGGTGATCTCGCCGCAGACGGTGCATTCACGCCAGTGGCTTTCCTCGTCATGCTTCCAATCGCTCCAGGAGTGGTCGATCTTCTCGGTCACTCTGGTCTCGGTCTTGTGGCAGACAGTGCATTCACGGGTCTCCTCGCCCTCTTCGGTGCAGGTAGCTTCCTTGGTCACAGTCCAGTCGCCCCAGACATGGGGTTCCTTTTCCTCGATTGCACCGCAGGCGGTGCATTCACGCCAGTGGCCGTCCTCGTCGTACAGCCACTCGCCCCAAACGTGCTCATTGCCGAAGATGTTCACGCTCAGCGTCACGCTCTCCGCAACGCCGGTGGCATCCAGGGTATAGCCCCGCTTGGTCACATCGGCGTGCTTCTTTACAGAAGTCGTCAAGGTGTAACGTCCGCATTCACCACGGAGCTGACCCATGGTCTTGTCGGTGTAGCCGGTGATGTCCAGCTTCTCAAGAGCCTTGCCGGCTGCACACAGGTAAACGTGGAACACACGCTCCAGCTCAGCGGCATTGCCGATGTCCCCAGCGCCAACGCTGGCGGCCATCTGCTCGAAGGAAACATTGCGGCTCATCACTTTCAGGGCCGTGAACACTTCCTCAACGGTCATGGAGTCAAAGACTTCCCGCAGCTTCGGGCTGTTGCCGATACCGGCCACCAGGTCCGCAGCCTTATCCGCATTGCCGTAGGCCAGGATCACAGCCAGAACGGTCTGGTAATCCTTGTCCACAGTCAGGTCGATGTCCACAGAGGTCTCGCCGCTGCCGGACACATACACGGTCTTGTCGCTGTAGCTGGGCCGCTCGATGTGGACCTTGGCAAAGGTATTGTCGGCCACAACGATGTCCGCCAGAGCGCCGACCAGCTCGGCAGCCTTATCGGCATACCTGCCGCTGACACGCAGGCTTGCGGTGAAGCTCTTGGCATTGGCAGATTCGGTATTTGCAACGATACCGGCGGAGAGATAATCGCCGTCCTCAATGTGTTCCAGCTCCACAGCCCAGGGCGTCGTTGCCACGGTGTAGGTGGCCACGTCCTTACCGTTCTTGAGAGCCTCTTCAATGGATGCGAAGTCCAGCAGGTCAGCGATGACTTCGTTGATGAAGTCATTGGTGCTGGGCTGGAAGCACTCAAAGATCATGTTCACCAGATCGGTGCGGGTGGTGTCGCTCTTCCACAGACCCAGCAGGTCGTTGAAGTTCGCAGCGTAGATGTCGTGGCCGTCCGCACTCAGGGAAGCGGCGGTGAAGTAGTTCAGCGCCAGATCCACAGCCATGTCGGCAGCCAGGGTCTTCAGGCTCACGTTCTCGCCGTCCCGGATGAAGCCGGTATCCAGCAGGAAGGTAACGTCGTTGCCGTTGGTCTCGATGGTGTAAGCCTTGTTCCGCACGGTCCCGTTCTCCTGCACATAGCCGTCATTCAGGAATGCGGATACGTCGGAGGTGTACTTGCCGCCGATGATGGTGGCCGTACCGGAGATCGTACCGTTGACGCCGCCGCAGGCAAAGGTGTCCATGGTGGAGTCAAAGATGAACAGGTTCTTGTTGGAGGTGATGTTGCCGTTGATGGTATGGCCGTTCAGGTCCAGGACCGTAAAGCCATTGAAGGTCAGGTCGCCGTCCACATCGCCCAGCAGCATGATGGCTGCCTGGTTGGCAATGGTCTGGCTTCTTGCCACCAGATCGCTGGTGTAATCGAACTTATTCAGCTTCCGGTCGGCCTTCAGGTCGATCAGGGCAGCCTCATAGTCGTTTTCCGTGTCCGTCAGCTGAGCGGTCGCATCGGCATGGATGCTGCCGCCGTCCTTCAGTTCCTTCACCATGCCCATGTAAGTCTCATACTTGGACAGGTCAAAGCCCAGGGACTCCACCACGTTCAGGATAGCCTGACCGCTGGCTTCGGCGCTCATCTGGCAGGGATCGGTGGTGATGTCGATCTTCATTCCATCGCTGTTCAGGGCCTTACGGACCAGCTGGTAGTATTCCTCGTAGCCGGTCAGGTCCTTGTCCTTGCCCAGCAGTTCCAGGGTGTTGGAGAAGGTGGTGGTGGTGACGGTGTCATCCCTGACCACGTCCATCACATAGTCATACAGGAACTGGTAGGCGATCTTGCTGTCGATGGCGTTCATGTCGCTCTTGTCCACGTCGCCGGTAGCCAGCAGGCCGGTCAGGTAGACCTGATAGACCTTCTCGGGCAGGGTGACGTCGAATGCCACATGGCCGTCGCCGCAATGGAAGGAGAAGTAGTTGCGGATCTTGTCCAGGCCCTTGGAGACGGTCAGCATCTTGTCCGGCACGCTGGTCAGATTCAGCGTGAAACTCAGGTTGCTGTACTCGATCTCGTCAGCGGACTGACCAAGCTGCATATTGGTGGTAATGACCTTGCCGCCGTTCTTCCGGCCCAGGTCGATCAGCGTCTGGCTGCCGAACTCGTCGTTGTTCAGCACGGCGTCGATCAGTGCCTGCAGGCACAGCTCCAGGGCATCGGACTCGGTGAGGTACAGGAAGCCCTCGCCGTTCAGGCCCACATAGGAGTAGCCGCAGTTGACCAGGTCCTTACCGAAGCTGGTCAGGCCGTTCTTGTTGGCGGCCACATTGGCCACGATACCGGTGATGTTGCCCTCGGTGTCCTTTTCCAGGGCATAGCTGTTGCCGCTCTGTGCGTTGGCATTCAGCTTTGCGATGGTGGCTTCCAGCTTCTCTCCGCCCTCGTTGACGGCCTTACGGGTCAGCGTCAGGACGTTGTTGGAGTCGGCAGTCAGCAGGTCCGCAGCAGTCAGGGTGTAGTGGCCTTCCTTCACGTCGGTCTTGGTGCCGACGTTGTAGTAGTAGACCCAGCCGTCCTTGCTGTTCTTGGGCAGTTCGATCTCGGACTTCTCGATGGTCACCAGCTGGTCCTTCTCGCCGTCGATCTTGACGGTATAGGTCCGGACCTCATAGGTCAGATAACCGGTGAAGCTCTTGTTCAGCGTAGTACCCACCAGCGTGGAAAGGTCCACACTGTCCTCGGTCACATCGTAGAAGTCTGCCTTCTCGCCCAGCTGGGCCTTCACGGCCTCGTCCAGACGAGCCTGGAGTTCATCCATCTCCGCCTTGGTCACCACATGGCCGATGTCAAAACCGGTGGTGGTGAAGGTCTTGGAAGTGGAGCCGATCTGCAGGACCACCTGCACATTGACCTGGGTGTCGTCCAGAGCGGTCAGCACATCGGAGAGCAGATGGGGGGTGCCTGCCTGCTTGGTCGCCAGGGTGTCCTTGGTGTTCAGGGCATCCACCAGCTTGCCCAGGCTGCTGCTTGTCAGATCGATGGCAGCATTGGGAGCCTTCAGGTCCCGGTTCACTTCGGCCAGAGCCTGCTCCAGATTGGAGATCTTGTCTGCGTACTGCTCATAACCGGCAGCCTTCACCATGATCCGCAGAGCGGCTTCCTTCTCGTCGTCAGCGACCAGACCGGTCAGATAACCGCAGAGGGTGCTGACTTCGTGAAGAATGGCTTCACTGTTGGCGTAGTAGTAACGCAGGCCGCCGTTCTCGGCGCTGTAACCGGTCAGCATATTGTAGATCTTCAGGTGACCGTCGGAATCGACGCTCTCCCGGAGGATTTTGCTGATCAGGTCCTTGAAGTAAGCCCGCATGGCCAGGTTGGCCTCGTCCTCGTCGGTGCCGTCGTCGGGGGTGAAGTCGGTGACATCCACCACGCCGTTGATGGCGCCCAACTTGGTACGGTCCAGTTCACCGATGGTGCTGTAATAGCCCATCAGGCGAGTCAGGGCAGCGGTCTGGCCGTCGGCCTCGCTTTTCAGCGTCTTGGCCAGGGTCAAGATCTCCTCTGCCTGTGCTTCGGTCACATAGGTCAGGTTCAGAATGTACTGGACCTTGGCTTCCTTCTTGCCTTCCCACTGAGCGGTATTTCCGGAGAACAGATTCTCAGTGCCTTCCACACCGTAGGTGTAGGGTACCCAGTTCAGGTCCTTGAAATCTGCCGCATAGGTGGCATTGGCCGTCAGGACGCCGTCCTTCAGGCGCAGGATGTTCTCGGCATCCGCAGGATCCGGTTTGCGGACGCTGATGGGTTGATTGCCCAGCAGAGCGCCGGACTTCAGGATCGCCTGCACCGCTCCGTTGCCGTAGTTATCGGCGATCACGCTCATCAGATCGGTAACGGTGTAAGCCTTGCCCGCAGTGCGGGTGATGTTGGTGTTGCCCGTGATCACCACAACGGTACCCTGGGCGAAAGCCACGTCGTTGACCTTATAGTCATAGGCCTTGCTGCTGTCCTCATGGACCGGCAGGGTCAGCTTATAGCCGTAAGGAACGGTCAGGTCATCGCTGTAATGGGTGCTCACGGTGTAGGTCTTGGGGGTGTAAGTAACGGTGTAGGTGGTGTCCTTGGTCAGCGTCTCGGGCAGCGTCGTGGACGCAGACTCGAAATGCTCGGCGGAGAACGCCTCGCCCCAGGCCTCGGCAGCCTTGTCGGCGATGCCGCTGGCCTTCACGGCTGCAAGCACGTCCTCAGCAGTGGCGTTTTCGCTGAGAGTCAGGGTCACGGTCTCCTTACCGGCTTCCACCAGCTTATCGGAGTCCGCCTTGTCCTCTACAGTCATCAGAACGTAGTTGACCGTCACGTTCACCAGGGCCACGTTGACCTTCACGGTGTCGGTGGCTGCCGTCAGCGGATTCTCCACAGTGGGGACACTGGTCTCGTCCAGCGCCGCCACCAGGGTGTCCAGCTTGGCGTAGTCGGCATTTGCCACCAGCTTCACGTTCAGCGCATCCCAGGGATCCGCCGTCAGTGCAGTCAGTGCGGTGTTCAGGTTGTTGACCATATCGGTCAGCAGTTTGAACTTGTCTGCGGAATCCTTAGGAAGAAGTCCTGCAGCAGCCAAGCCCTGAATCTTGACATTCTGAGCGGTAAGGTCAGTAGCAATGACGCCCAGATGCACATTGGTCGCAGCGATCTCGGCCTTCATCTTACTGCCCTCAGTCATCAAATACCCAGCCTTGGTGGTAGCCTTATAAGCAGCGATCATCGTGCTCAGGTTCAGCTGACCTCCATTGGCCGTCATCTGGCTGTTCAGCGCCTTGATTGCATCACAGGTGCTGTCTGCAAGCCGATAGATACCGATATTCGTGACTTCATAACCATTTTCCGCCAAATCCACCAGCTGGGGCATAGCCTGTTCCAGGGCATAGAGGTTGCCCTCCTGGTCGGCCACAGCCTCGGTGTTGGCGACGCCCTGCTTCAGATAGCCCGCAGCGTTGAGCAGTGCGGTCTGAACATCGGCAGGAACGTTCTGCCGGGCCACATACTTTACCGCAACGGTAAAGGCGTTGCCCAAATTGGTCTTATAGGTACCCTTTCCGTCGGTGAGAGAAACGGTCTGGACCGTCTTCCCGTCCACGAGGATGTCCGCAGACACGGGGCTCCACTGGCCAAAGGTCTTGGCCGTGATCGCACCGGTCTTGGTATCCACGCTGACGAGACCCTTCTCGGCGCATACGTCTGCGAAGGTATAGGTGTCGCCGTAGTCCAGCAAGCCGGACTTGAGCAGCGCCTTTTGTCCCTCGGGCAGATCGTAATGTGCAGCGACGATCTCACCGGCCGTCAGGCTGGCTCCGCCATCTTCCGTGGCGAAGGCCTGCAGTGCAACGCCCAGATTAGACCCCGATACCAGCAGTACCAGAGCCATTGCCCAGGCGAGACACCGCTTCCAGAACGATGTCGTTGTTTTCATTGAATGGATCCTCCCTATTTTTGTGCTTCACGCACAAAATCTGCAAAGACTGCGAAACGTCCGTTTTCTCCTTCCGTCCGAGCGCAGGACGGAGGGCAGACCTTCCGCAGGATAGCACTATAAATAGAATAGCACATTTTGTTGGGACATTCAACGATTATTTCAAAAATTTTCGAAAAATGTTTCAGTTTTCCACCTGGAGCATGGTCTGGAAATCCACGGCTCCGGCGGAATAGTAGCTGTTCTGCTCATAGCCCATCACATGAAGCTTTACGGCCCCGGATGCGGCCAGTTCATTGAGCTGCACCCGCTCCACATACTCTCCGGGACGAAGCAGTCCCGTCTCGCCCAGCGTGTTCCCCTCGGCGTCCAGGACCCGCAGCTTTACCCACAGCTCGTTGTCCGCTTCGGAATAGAACCACAAGGGCAGACTGCCGTCGGCGTTTGCGTTCAGAACGCCGCAGACCTTGACCTTATATCCCTCCCGGATGGCGATCTCCGACCAGCCCAGATCATCCGGCACCTCGGGCTCCCCGGCCACGGCCCCCGGATCGAACTCCGGCGGCGTGAAGGCCGCCGTTTTGGTCCCCATGGGGACCAACAGCAGCACGATCACGGCGATGAGCGCCAGGACACAGGCCCCGGACAGCACCCAAATGACGGTCTTGTCAGATCTCGTAGTTTTCTGCTTCATGTCTTTCTCCTGTTTTGCCGGGGCGGAGGTCGCCCCGGCCTTGGTTTACTTGCCCGTGATGGTCACGGTGATGGTACCGATACCGCCGTTGCCGTCCCAACCGTCGCCGGACACCCCGGAGATGACATAGGTGGCGCTGCCGGACTGCTCTGCGCCGGCGGCGTCAAAGCCGTTGATGGCGGCGCTGGCCACGGTAAAGGCATTGTGGTCATACTTGCCGGAGATGGTCACGCCGCTGACCGCCACAGGATTCCCACAGGCGATGTCCATGTCCCGGTTGCTCCGGTTCACGGCGGAAATGACGATCTTGGCGTCGCTGCCCACGCTCCAGCCCTTGCCGGACTCCTGCCCGTCATAGCTCAGCGTTTTCTGGTTCCAGCTGTAGGTGGTCTTGCCGGCATTGTAGCTGATGGACCCGGTCTGCTCCCAGTTCAGGGTCAGATAGTACACCTTGGTGCCCTCTGCCCCGGCCTCGATGTCCGCCTTGTTGTCGGACTTGGCCGTATAGGAAGCCTGGATCTCAACGTTGCCGCTGCCGGTGCTGCTGGTGATCTCCTGAGCGCCCACGCCAACGGCCAGAGCCAGCAGCATGGCGGCGCACAGGGCCAGACACAGGAACTTTTTCATGTTCTCAGCCCTCCACAGTCTCGATCTTCACCGTCAACGTGCCGATGGACCCGCTTTTTGCGATGGCCCCGGACATGGCGGTGATGTTGTAAGCGGTCTCTCCGGTCTGCACGGCACCCTTGACGGTGTCCAGTCCGTTAGTCGCAGCGGAAGCCACGGTGAAGGACTGCTTGTCATAGTTGCCGGTGATGGTCAGGCCGTCGGCGGGGACGGGGTCCTGGCAGGTGGCCTTCACGGGCAGGTCGGAGTAGTTGGAGACCTTGACGGTCACTCTGGTGCCATTTTCAACGGTCCAGGTGCCGTCCGTGACCAACTGCTTGTCATAGGTCAGCTTGTCCGTATTCCAGGAGTAGGTGTCCTTCTCCACGGTATAGGTCAGCTTTCCCTCGAAGCCCCATTCGATGGTCACATAGTATTTGTGATTCACGGTAGGGGCTTCTTTTTGGTACTCGGCGTTGATGTCGGTGCTGCCGGAACCGGGAACGCTGACCTCAGCGGCCAGAGCGCCCAGGCTCATGCTCAGCGCCAGCACCAGCGTCAGTACGATGGCAATGGTCTTTTTCATGGCGTTGCCTCTTTAGTTTGCAGCCTCGATCGTGACAGTCAGGGTGGCAATGGCAGTATCCTGGTCAATGGTACCGGACACATCCGTGATCTTGTAAACCATGCCCATGGACTGCGCTTTGCCAGGCTCCGTCAGGCCCTTCGCTGCGGTCGGCACAACTACACCGGCAGGCTTTTCGTCCGTAAGCGTCACAGAAGACGGAGAAGTCACGGAAACGGAAGCCTTCACAGCCGCATTGGACCGGTTGGTCACGGTGATGTTAACCTGTGCAGTCTTGCCGGTCCACTCGCCGGTTCCCGGGGCCTTTATGTAGGTCAGGCTGTCGGTCTTCCATTCGTAGGTATCGCTGCCCACGGTGTATTGCAGATCGCCGGTCTTTTCCCAACTCACGGTCACATTATAGACGGTCGGGATTTTGTTCTCGCCCTTCGTATACTGAGCCGTAATGGCAATGTCCTGGGTGTTGTTCTTGGTCACATCGCCAATAGCGGGGCCGGTTTCTTCGGCTGCGAAAACGGTAGCGCTCATGCTGAGGGTCAGCGACAGCGCTGCGATCAAACTCAGAACCTTCTTCATAAAGCAGGCTCCTCCTTTTTTGGGGTTTTTAGAACGCCCTGCGGCGGCTCCGCGTTCCGTCCTCCGGGCGTTCTGGTGTTTTGTTGCGGGGATTAGTTTTTGCCAGCGGTAATCGTCACGCTGATGGTGGCGATTTTGCCAGCGCCAGTGATGGTACCGTCCACACCGGTGATGGTGTAGGTGGCAGTTGCCTCCTGCTTCGTGCCGTCCACGGTGTTGGGCAGTTCGTTTTCAGAAGGAGCGGCAGATTCCAGCACCAGCTTGCCGTTGGAGGTAGCATCATAGTTGCCAGTCACAGTAATACCAGACTCTACCTTCGGCGCAGCGCAGGTAGCAGTGATAGGCGCATTGGACTTGTTGGTCACAGTGATAGCGACCTTTGCGTCGGTAACAGTCCAGTGTGCAGCCTCTCCGGTCATATCATACCTACCGTAGTCGCCATCATTAGGCTTCCAAGTGTAGGTGTACTGGTCACCCGTGTAAGTAATCGTACCGGTCTGGGACCAAGCGACCACAACATGGTAGACAGTGTCACCAACGGTGTACCTCGGAGCGGTGTAGCCAGCGGTCACGTCGATGTCCTTGCTGTTGTGTGCAGTGTCGGCGGGGTCCGTAACGGTTGTAGAACCGGAGTTCTCCTCAGCGAACACGGTAACGCCCATGCTCAGCACCAGTGCCAGCGCCAGCACCAGACTCATGATCTTTTTCATACGACTGATTCTCCCTTTTTGTTTTTTGGGGTAAGATTAGGCGTTCTTCTCGACCTTGACCGTCAGAGTACCAACAGTCAGAGTCTCACCGCTCGTCGGTGCGTCAGGCTTAGCAGCGCTATCGACATGATCATAAGTGTAGCTGACCTTGACCGTCGTTGCCGTTCCCTTAGCGTTCTCGCCCTCAAAAGGCACATCCTTAGAAGCCTTCTCAAGCACCTTGGTGTTCACTGCATAAGTCGCTGCCTCAGCATCGTCAACACTCTGAGTCAGGCCAAGGTTGTAGGTATTGCTAGCAGAGTTCGTGACTTTCAGGTCAATATTGGACTGGTTCTTCACTTCGACGGTATAACCCGTAGAGCCATACCAACCAGCGGCCACATAGCCATCACCCGTATCCGTGTTCTTGTTGTACCTCATGTTGGCGCCATCCCAGGTGTAGGTAGCCTGCTCGCCAGTGTACTTCAAAGTCTGAGTAGCAGCAGTAGTCCAGGTAATGGTGAAATACAGCACATCGCCCGTCGTTTCCGTATGGCTTTCCTCTTTATAGCTAGCGGTAACATCCTTGCTGGACTCGGTCGGAGCCACCGTAATAGGATCTCCCTCCGCCGCCATTGCGGGCAGGGCCAGGGCCAGGACCATGGTCAGGACCAGGATCATGCTCAATGCTTTTTTCATAATGGGTTTCTTCCTTTCTATAGTATATATTTGCTTGTCGCTCCGGGTGTCGCCGCCCTCTGGCCGCGGATGCCTCCGGCTTTGCCGCCCGGACCGATAGGCACAACTTTGGGGGTGGCCTTACTCGACCACCGACACCGTGCAGGGGATGTCCGTGTCCACAATGGCACGCTCCCCCGTCTCCGGGTCATAGAACAGCAGCTTCAACTTTCCGTTGTAGCCGCCCACCGACAGCTGCGGCGCACCTGCGTCCGCCTGCAATGCCGTCACCTGATGGCCGGGAGTCAGAATGCCCGACTGGGCCAGCAGATATTCATCCTCGCCGTTTTCCAGGATGACCTGGACCACCACATTGTGGGTGGAGGCGTTGGGATTCTGATAATAAAGGCTCAATTCCCCGGTGGACAGGCTGTAAGTCACGTTGTCCATGAAGGAAATGGTCACGGAGCCACCGCCGTTGGACACCACCGGCTTCTCGGAATCGTCGTCCGGGATCGTGTCCGCATTGGGGTCCTCGGTCATCTGGGGGTAATCCGGCTCCAGCACCTTGGAGGGCCCTGCGGGGCTTTGCCCCTGGCAGCTCCGCAGGAGCAGCAGGATCACGACGATCAGCAGCACCAGCAGCACCGCCGACAATATCCGCACCAGATTCTTGTTGTTCTTCTCCTCCCCGGACTTGGGGGCGTTCTTCCCGCCCGCCCCGGGGGTCTTCTCTTTCTCGTTGTCCATGTTCTTTACTTCCTTTCCCGGCCTTCCCGCCGGATCGGTCGTTCGCTTCGCCGACATTCCATATTTTCATATTGAGAATGTCGGCTTTGCAGCCAAAATAGGCGCTTATTAGGTCACTTTCGTCTTTGTCCTACGCCCGCAAAATCCTATTTTCGGGTGTTGAGAAAGTGCCTTTACGCCCCGCATGAGCGGAAACCACTGCGCCATCCCCGGCGCTTGCGTTGCCCCCGCTCATGCGGGGCTGCTGTCCCCCCTCCCGGCAGGAAACCGCCGGGGAGAGATTCTTTGTTACCCGTCCGTGGGCGTCAGCGTCAGCTTGACGGAACCGATTTTCTGATTGTCCATCGTTGCTCCAGAAGGTTCTCCCTCCAACTTCATTTCGGCAAAAACACTTTCATCCGGAGCAAGATTTGCTGACAATACTCCTTGATTTGTAAACTGTCCGTGTGCCATAACAAACACCATGCTGTAATTCTCATATCCCTGATCCGCAGAATATTCAACAGAAGCTTTGACGGAGCCATTGTAGACGCCAGCTTCGTCCACATTGCTTACAGTCACAGTAGGATTGCCTTGATTCTCGGCCCTCCAATAAGCATTAGATGTCAGCACATATTTCAGCTTCGCCCCATCCCACTGATAGACTCGGGGCATATACTCGTAGGACAGTTCAGAACTCCATGTGACATTGATTGTGTACGTCTTGTCGGGTTTCCAAATCGCATATAGCGCACATTCATCTCCAACGATTGGATTATTCAGCGCCGATTTTAGAGCATTTAGTGAAATAGACGTTGCATCTGCCGATATCACTATTTCTTCCGTCCCATCTTCCGCTTTAATGCCCCATCCTTCAAAAATCCATCCGCCACGCGCAAAGCGGCCCGTGGGCACCTCCAAGACATCCGCCGTCAAATCAATGCTCCAATCGCTTACTGTCCCCGTTGCAGGCTCGCTGCTGGAGTCATTTCGCTCAAATTTGATTGTAAAGACATTGCGGGCGATGTAGAAATACCCCTTCGAATTTACCTTGCCGCTCAGCGTCATACCAGACGGGTAAGAATACTTCGTCTCCAAATCGCTAAGCGCTGTTTCACGCATCGATGCAGATGTTTTGAATAACGGACCTGCATAACTGTTCTCATCTTCTGCATCTTTGCATGTAAATGTAATCAGTGTACTGCTTGTAGACCTTATGGCGTAACCACTTGCACCGGTAGAAATGAAGCATCCCCCGCTGATAGAATTCACAGTGCCATTCACAGAAAGTCCGACAGATGTTCCCTCAAAGGAGCCCCCCGATATCGACTGGATGGTACCGGTATCAACAACATTAACCCCTACCGATGTTCCCTTGGCCTCAGCATTTGTAATGGATTGCAATGCGCCCGCCACCTGAATCGCATATTTTCCAGAAAATGTTCCTCCAGAAATCGTGCCGACCTGACTGTTTTCTGCAATCAGTATCCCGCATTCCACGCCCCGGTAGGTCCCCCCGGAAATCTCTTCGATGACTCCATTGTTGACGACTGCACTGCCAAAGCCCGTCGCCGCAACAACACCATTGCCTACAATGCTCAAGGTTCCATTGTTTTCAATCGCAATGCCACTTTGCGCATTGATATTTCTGCCGTTTAGATCCAGCACCAAATTTTTACCAGTTGGAATCTGCACATTTTCCGTGCGGTCTTTTAGCAAAACAACAGTTTCACCCGTGCTGGAGCCAGTAATTGCCTCATTGACTGTTTCGTAGTAGGTCACGGTTTTATCGGAATGAACGACCTTTACGTTCTTGGCCAACTCATCAAACACAGCTGTATAAGTTATATCGCTATCGACCGCATTTAGTTCGGGTGTCCATCCTGAAAAGGTGTAAATATAGTCCTCAGTCTCAGGTCTGGTTGGTGTATTTCCATCGTAACTCGGCTGCGCTCCTTCTGCAACATTTTCGTCGGTTTCCAACACTGTCCCATCATAGTTATTCCATGTAACAGTGAAGAATTTTTCCCACATTGCATAAAGCGTGATGTCCTCTTCGATTTTAATTTCGTCGCCAGCCTTATAGGTTGTTCCTGAGCCATCGCTTGCAGTATTCCACCCCGCAAACTTGTAGTTTTTCCAGCTGAATGTATTCTCCGCAACGGTTACACTTTTTTCCGCCATCTTGGAAACACTGTCCATTTCACCTGTACCACCGTTCGCATCGTAAGTCAGTGTAACAGGCTTTTCTTTGGACCATGCGTATAAGCCGCTATCATTGACATAGCCATAGTAGGTATCCTTTTTAAAAGTCAATGTATAGTTTTCCGGCGTATCTGCAGTTGCTTCATATGGAAGGGCTTTCAGTGCTGACAGCGAAACAGTATCCCACTCAATGTCGTTCGTGTCGTTTTTCTGCATTGCCTCATAAATGGAGTCCGCTGATTGTTTTGCATTGTTAAGGATGATCGTACCTGTTCCGGTCAATATATTATAACCATTGTCATAGTTCGTTGAGCCGCTGATATGATCGGTCACATACAGCCCGCCAAGGACGTTGACCGTCCCATTCACGTTGATAATTGCACTTCCAGTTGTTTCTGCCACACGCCTTGTAGCATAGCTGACCCCAGGGAATCCTGCAGCATACTTGGGATACCCCGATATAACGTACCCTTGGTAGTCCTCTCCATCAGCCACTTTACCGGATGCTCTCGTATCATAGTCGTTCATACGGTACACGACCAAATCGGCATCCTGTGCAATCGTTAACATTCCCTTCTCGCCAACAGAAAGCATTGCACCTGGAAGCAGTTTGAATTTGTTATTAAACGTAAACGACCCATTTACAACGATTCCGTATCCTGCACAGAATGGAACATAATAGTCACTCGTAACAAGGCTAATATGTTGCACACCCAGTACTGGAGCATTATAGTCCATTTTAAATGTGCTGATCCCGGTCTCTGCGACAGCGCCTTCATCAACTATAAACAGGAGCCTATCATTTGTTCTGTCATACTGCTTTGTCATCGTCCCCTCAGTAAGATTAAACATTGCAGTCTCAGATCGTCCGATTACAGCCACCGATGTCGTCGTTACATCCTCGGCGCCGCCCATTTTTACACCAACATGGCCACGCAGTTCAGCTCCGCTTTCATAAACCGTCGTCGATTCAATATTCTTTATATAAAAGTTGCTGAACGGGAAAACACTCCGTGTGCTTCTAGCTTTATAGATATTGCCCATACCCGTCACGTTTCGGATATCTTTGATCTCAATGAATTCATGTACGACACCACTAGACGAAACATGGATCTCTCCTCCCGTCACATATCCATATGCGTAAAGGGATCCATTTACGTTTAGAGTAGCAGAATCACCAAGCGTCAATCGTCCAATATACCCGCTGGGGTACCCGCCATTTGCACCAGCCTGTTTCGCACTCACCAGGATTCCACCATCAACTGTAACATTTCCATTCAGCGTGGCTGTAGAACAGTATCCCGAAATAGATGTAGATGTCTCCACCTCGATTGGCTCTGTCGCAGCAGCATCATCCATAGCATACGGAATTACAAGCGTTTTTCCGGATGGAATAGCAAAATCTCCGTTGAACACATCCCCCGCAAGCAAAACCACGTATTCATTATTTGCATCTGAAAACGCTTGATCCAGCGTGGTGTAGAAACTGGTCCAGTCCCTATTTCGTGCAATGAACTGTCCCGACGCTGCAACCTCATCACCCGAAAGGCTTTTATACCGATAACTGGCATTTTTGTATCCATCGCTTCCCATATCGATGATCATTTGTGGTGTAAACAGCACCTCAATATCATGATTTTCATTTAGTCCGAATGTGTAAGTTTTCGTATAAGACACCGTGTTTGCAGTTTTGTCCCTCCATCCCATCAGCACATAGTTTGATGGTGCATTCGCCACCTCAAGTGTAATTTCTGCACCTGCAACTGCACTATAATCAGTCGCAAGGTTTCCACTCCCTGAAATTGTATAAGAGACTCCGTTAATTCTGATTTTTCCTGCCCCCAGTACAGTTCCTATATTGTCCTGGCATGATACATTCAGTGCATATCTTGTTGTATTCGATGAAACAGAAAACTCCGATATCTTTGACGTAAAGCTGTAATCCAGTTCAGCAGTTTTTGTATAGCTTTTACTGGTCGCATAACCATAGGACATGATAAACAGGTATTGGCCGCTCCCCAGTGCAGTTTGCACTCTTGCGTCTGAATCATTCTGGATGCCCTTTGACTTTACCGTTGCCGCAACATCTCCTGTTGATAATGCCGTACTTGATACATAGTAGTAGAACTTGCTCTTGCTCGTGTCCAGGTTTTTTCCAGTTATTGTGTTGACAAAAGAGATGTTGCAATCTTGCAAGGCACGTACGCATATCACGTCGCTATATATATATACATTGGCAATACTTTGCTCCCCTAATGCTGTCCACGCATCGCCCGTAGCACTTCCAGATGTAGTTGAAGTAACTGTTGAATTGTTCCTTTCCCATTTGGGATCCGCAAAATACGTCTTTTTTACGGAGTCCTTTACGCCTGGATCATCCACATCCGTGTGATAACTATGCCCCGTATCCTTATGATAATGTGCAGAGTTTATTTCCAGATAGTCATACTTTGTTTCTCCCGCATCCGCATCTATGAGGTTCACAACACTCATGAGTGAATCTGCAGCAAACCGGGCCTCAACAGCATTTGTTTGTCCCGAAAAACTCGTCGTAATCGACAGTTCTTTTGAGAGCAACGAATCGTTGACATACCACCCCGAAAACACATAGTTTGCATTTTCCGTTGCCACCAGCGTGTATTTGGTATTGATATCCTTGTTATAGGTATTACCTATCTCCAATGTACCCTCATTATCCCTTACTTCATAGCTTCCTGGTACCCGCCCATCTATTAAGTCAACGGCTTTAAACGTAACATCGACGCTTACCTCCTCAACTTCCGCACTGTGAATAGTCAGCGTGTACTCCGTAGACAAGGCTTGTGAACTAAGTTGTTTCTCGTCCTTTTCTCTGCTGCCTGAAGTTGCAGTGATCCTATATTCATCCCCCGCTGGAATCGTCACAGTCTTATTTTTACCTGCGTCTTCACTTACTGGCCCGTTTTTGTTGTTAATTTCTAACGTATAGGTAATTTTCAGCGCATCTTCTGTCTGATTCCTTATCCTCAGTTTACTGGTTCTTTGTTTATATGTATAAGAAGTTGTTGTACCGCCACAGGTACCTGAGTCTGATGTTTTACTCTCGAAAGCCGCTGTACTTACCGTCACAGTGCCGTCTTTTGCTGTGACAGACGTTGTAGCCGGTTCATCATCCACATAATCTGCAACTGCAGACAGTCCTTCAAATGTAAAGGCCGTTACATCATGTGACCTTAGTTGCTCGGCTGCATAAACTGAAAGCAGCACTATGCCCCAAATCACAATTGCAAGTCCAAAAACAAACACTTTCTTTGCCCGGAAACTCTTACATCTTTTCATTTGTTACTTCCTCCTTTCTCTGAAGGAAACGATAGTCTCCTTTTCCTCGCTGGAACACAATGCATCCCAGCGCAACAACTACTGATGCAACGGAAAAACACTGACCGTGTGACAACCCGAGCCAGTCTTTTGGAGTATCCCGGAAAAACTCTATAAAAAATCGTAACACCCCATATGACAGCAAAAATCTCTCATATAGTTTTCCCCCTGAATCACCGCTGCTCTCCATACCAAGGAGCCATGCAGTAATCAAAATATCTCCTATGCTTTCCATCATCTGCGTTGGCCAAGTAAAGGTCCGCAAACCAATCATAAATTGTGTACCGCCACAGCATCCATTGAGATAGCATCCAAATCGAATTACAGCCACCATCAGAGAAACACACGGCGCAGCCGCATCGGTGCTTGTCCCTACGTTCAAACCAAATAGCTTACCTGAGCAAGCCATTACAATCGGCACTAAAAAGACTGCTCCAAAGAAAGAAAATCCTCCGAGCGTAAGTCCATTGGTTCTTATTTCTGATAAGTTCTCCGCCATATATAGCAGCTTACACCCCAAAACACCAGAAAACATTACCATTGAAGCCACCGCAATTGCCCGTGTGGTACTCAGAGCATATATTTTCTTTCTTCTTACCATCAAGATTACCATAGCTATGAACCCGATCGCCATGGTCATCCAATAAGTCGATATGCGCTCCCCAAAAATCAGGATGCTTGGTAGCATACTTTTACCCATTTCCTTTCAGGTCTGCAAAAACAGTCAGACATTCATCTACATCTTCGCTGCTTTGTCCTTCATAATATGCATATCCCCAAAATACGATTCTCGGATTTGATTCGTTTTCCTGCTCTTCCCAGTTGATTTTAATAACTTCTTCAAATTCTTGTGCAAATGTCTTGCTTAGATCGTCTACATACTCATCCGCATTTTCGACTACACTGTTGCTCATTGCAGCAGACATCCCATCATATAAATGCACATACGCTGAAAGGAATCTTTCCAGATATAGCTGGTCCCCATCAAAATGTTTCTCGATGTACCGCATTCCCATTTCCAGATTGGCGAGGAGCAGAACAAGTGCCGTCTCCTTCGAGAGCCCTGTTTCGCTGCAAAAAACCTCCAATGTCCGGTTGGGAGATGCCATATCAAAAACATTTTCTGTCCACGCTGTTATAACCTGGTCTTTTTCACTATCCGTAAGATTGGATATTTCATGCACCGCATGTTGAAGGAAATCAGGAGAGATTCTTTGTACTCTTTCTATCCAATCAGGCCAGTCTATTCCATCAGTAGGAATGGTTTCTTGGTCATCACTGCTTTTCAATTTCGGATCGTCTTCAGCATCTTGGACTTCTGCCTGTTCGACTACCTCAGAATAATGAATATCTCCTTCATTTTCCTCTTGCTGAGATGACACGAATGATATGCCAAACACAGTCCCGCCACAAATACTTATCAGCAGCACCACTGCAATGGCAGCCAGGAATCCTCTTCCAAATCTCATTGACTTGCTCACCGTAATCACTCCCCACACAATTTCAAGGTGTTTATTCTAATGCACTTAACCCGCAGATGTTTGAGAAACATAACCAGAGTACTCCATCGGCTGCAGTGCAGTCGAGCTGGCAAATTGCAGATTAATCGTGCCATCTAAGGACAAGACCTGGCTTGGACTGAACATTCCACTTTGGACCATATCACCATTCAGATAAACAACCGCTGTAACGTAATAGGCAGTGTCCTTTGTCATGTCCAGAATCACATTATCCGATACACGGCTCCCCAAAGACATGGCTCCATCAGCCGAAAACTGAGGTTCATACAACTGCAGTGTTGCTGTCGCAACATTCAGTCTGGTGTCAATCGTCACAGGGTCAGCAGCAGCAACCTTGTATATTGTTCCATTGGCCGTATTCATAAACACCACATGAATGCACTTGATCAGTTCTCTGGCTTGCTCATGGGTCAAATCACCAGGAAGCGTAAACACCATAGTACTTCCTGCTCCCATCAATTCCTCATCTTGAGTTTCTTGACTGCCGCTCGAAACTCGCGCTACTCCATCTTGCTGCAATATCAGTGATGTAGCTTCGCTGGATTGAAATGCCAAATCCACAGAATACCCATACGCAGTAATATCCGAACGAGTCACTGGCATTAAAATCTCACCCGTTGCCGTTTGGCTGGAAACATTTTTATACACCGTACCCAATGCGCCAATATTGGCATCCTGCTCCGCCAGTTCCAAATCAGTCACATCAGACCATCCTGCGGCAGTACTTTTAGTTGTCGCCTTAATATCATAATTACACTGCATCCAGTTAGGTGATTCATCTAACTTCTCCTCAGCCATTGTAAAGCCCTGACTCGTGGGCAGCAGCCACACCGACATCGTTGCCCCATAGTCGCCCAGGACCGTTGCCAACGAAGAAAACAGATTTACGTCCATTGGGTCAGCCCCAGCTGTCGAAACCATAAAAACAGTATCTTCTGTGACCCCACTCATAAAGTCATAAGTCAGCGCCGTTTGAAGAGGTTGATCTGCTATTTTCTCATTAGCATTCATTCCGTACATAAATGCTTCGTTTGGATTTACGAGCATCAATGTAGCCATTGCTATACCGCCATCCCTCACCTCCTGAGCCGCACTACTAATTCGTGCTTGCGCAACGGAAATTGTCCTGGCAGCTTCTGCAATCTCCGGATATTTCGTGCCCGCCATGTTTTCGACAGATTTTACATTGCTATCCTTAGTTGTCAACGGATACTGCAAAAAGTTCTTGTAAATCTCCCCAAGTTCCCGCATATCATCTTCAGAGTTCGAGTTATATGCTGAATCTGCAACCGCATTTGCCAGGAACGCCCACCTCACTGCATCTGCAGCATCTCCTATCATCCTATCCATCGAAGAAACATAGTCTGTCACCAAAGCACTCATCTGTTCACTGGTCAGGAGGTTCTGTCCAACCATGAACGCCATAACACCAAATATCCCCATGGAGTTTCTTTTAATAAGTTCCTCCATCTCAGTGCGCAGACTCACTCTATAAGTTTCAACTTTCTGTGTAGTCTCTGCAAGGACATTTGCCCTGGAATAAGCACGAGTAAACGAATCTTCGGTTGCTTCATCGCCAGACTTTGCAAATCCAATAACATTTACACCCCAATTCGCCGTATCAGTGAATTTACCAGCACTATCTCCGGACGCATTGTAGTGCGTCTTGCTTGCCGGTTCCAGTCGAACCAGTCTTCCATCTGTTCCAAAGCTTGGTGCCGCAAGAATGCTATTTGTCAGAACCACATAGCTGCTCTGGCCACCAACCATTTTGGACTCAGCGTTCAGCCGGGCCGGGTAGAGCGTGATATGCTCCAGGCCGTAGCCCTTGCTCAGGTCCACCACGTTGCCCCAATAGGTGTTCGCCGTCTGGGCCTCCTTGCTGGCAACGCTCTGGCCCACGCCGGAGAGAATGTCCGCACGGCCCGAGCCGTCCGCCTTATTGCTCTGCAGGGCGATCTCCAACGCTCCGTTGGCTCCGGCGGTGGTGGTCAGGTCCGTGACCTCCGGCGCCGTTGACAGCACAAACCACGCATAGGAGGTCGTACTCATCATGATGCTGGCTACCAGCAGCATGGCGATGGCACCCATCAGCTTCTGCCATGCCGCTTTTTTCCATTTCAACATTTCCTGTCTTTCCATGGCTTTTCCCTCACTTTTTATATTCCGGCGGCGTAGCTTACGAAGAAGTCCACGCTCCGCTCATATACGTTTTCGCCCAGCGTCCACGCTGCCGTCAGGCGGTAGGTGCCCGCTGTGGGCGGCTGGTTCTCCGGCGTCCGGACGGTCAGCTTCTGGCCCTCCACTTTGACCTCCGGCGGCGTTTTTTCGTTCGCCCAGCCCTCGGCGGTCAAGCGCTCCACCGTGACCGCAGGCTCCACGCCCAGGTCCGGCAGCGGCAATTTCGCCTCTTGTTCGACACTTTCCAGCAGGAAGGGGGTCCAATTCGGCGCTTCCTGCAGACTTGGCGTTCCCGTCGCCCCGGAAAGGGCGATCTTCCCGGAAGTCGTTACGTCCAGGAGCAGGAGCGCTGCGCCGTTCGTGGGGCCGTCCGTCCGGCCGCTCAGGGTCATCCAGGTGGCCCCCAGGTCTGTGCTGTACCGGATTTCGACGGAATCTTCAAAATAAATTCGTTCCGCACCCCCGGTCATCAAAAGCCACTGCCCTGTCCCGGCATCCAATTCCTGCTTTTCGCCGGGGTCCGTCCGGTCCGTCAGGAGCAAAGGCACCAGAATCGTCAGGTTTCCGACTTGGACTTTGGCATCCGTCGGCTCCGTCAGGGCCAGTGCCGCCTCCGTCAAAGTCAGCGTCAGGGTACCATCGCCGGCGGTCGCCGTCAGGTAAGCATCCGTCTGGATGTCTCCCTCCGGCAGCGTGATCTTCACCGTCCGGCTGGGGAGGGGCGTTTCCGCCGACGAGTCGATGTCCTCCACGGTCTCCCCGGTGAGGTCCGTCTGGTCCGTCGGCTCCGTCTGTTCCGCCGTCTGGGCCGGAAGGACCCAATCCGGCAGGTACAGGGTCTGGGCCGATTGGCCGGTGTCCGGCTTGACCAGGATGGTCGTGGTCCCGGCCACGGCTGGCCGGGCAAAGGCCCGTCCCGTTCCGGCAGCCAGGCTGCCCGCAAGGAGCACTGCCGCACTCAGCAGACATATTCGGTTTTTTGTCCTCTGCTGCATGGGGCACTGCCTCTTTCTATCGAATTTGAATACGAATCAGGGTGGTTTCCGATAAATCTCCGAAAATCGTCAAGGTTCTTGTCTTTGTTTCCTTGCCGGGAATCTCCCAGCGGAGTTCCTCGCCCCGGCTGTCCCGGAACAGGAAGCTCCAGCCGCTGCCGAAGGTGTCCTCCGTGACGGAGCCGGGCAGAATTTCCGTCCGCTCACCGTCGTAAACATCGTCCAGCTTTACGTTGGCCTTGCCCAGACCCAGGGAGGCCAGGGCCTGCAAGCCGTAGGTCACGGTTTCCTCGGTGGTGTTGGTCACAGTGACGGTGGCCTTGTACTGGCCCGCCTTCACCTCCGTCCAAGGGCCGATCTCCACCTGCAGTGCGTTTCCTGCGACCGTGACCGGGAAGGTGCTGGTCTGGACTTCCTGGTTGTACCGGGCGTGAGCCACACCCACTGCCGTCACGGCCACCAGCGCCACACACAGGGCGGCCAGCGTCATGGACAATGCGATTTTATATCTGGTTTTCACGTCCGGCCGCCTCCTTTTTTAGAAATCGTCTGCGCTGTTCTCCGCCATGAAGGTCAAGGTCAGCTTGAAATCCGCCGGGTCCGTGGCCTCCATCAAGGTCTTGTCCGTGGCCGCTTCTTCCTGAATGGCCGTCCGGTCGCACAGGTAGAGCCATACGCCCTTGCCGCTCTCGTCCACATCCAGCAGGTAATAGTTTCCAATGTGCTTGGTGGCTCCCTCGCCGGACTTTACATAATGCAGGTCCTTCCGCCACGCCTGAAACAGTTCCTCCAGGAATTCCTCCCGTGTGACCGTCTTTGGCGTGTCTGAACCGCTGACAGGCCGCTGGAAAGAAACCAGCTGACCATCGTTGTCGAAAACCGCCGTGTCCAGGTCGTATTCCACAGGCATCAGGTACTCCGTGTCCGTCAACACCGGGACGATCTTGGTTCCGTCGGCAGTCACCTCGGTCTTGGTCGTTACGGTCGCCTGAATGTAATAGCCCTCCACGTCGTAGACCCACTGCCACCGGATGGCCGGTTTCCCGCTCACCTGGTCCTCGTTCTGATTTTCGGTCAGATTCCAGGTATCGCCCGGCGCAATGCCGGTATAGAGCCATCCGTTCAGGCTGTTCAGGTAAGTCTTTTTCCCGTCCTGCTCCGTATAGCAGTAAATGCGTTTTTTCAACGCCTCAACGCCCTCTTTTTGGGCGTCCACCCGGATATTGACGGCCTTTTCGCCATTGTTCCGGATGGTCATATTCAGAACGCCGCTGTCACCCGGCGAAGCTGTAATTTCATTGGTGCTGACCTGGATGCTGCCCTGGAAGCCGAAATGCTCGGTCTTGACCTGCAGGGCGTTCATCTGCACCACATTGCTGTACCATGCGCTGGTCAGGCCAAAAATGGTGGCCCCGATCAGCAGGAAAGCGCCCACCGTGGCCCCGGCTTGCAGGAATATCCGCCGCTTGGCCCGGTCCACATCGTTATCCGGTTTTTTCAGCAGTCTTTTCAGGCTGCTCCCGGTCTTTTTCAGAGCCGGTATTGGGTTGAAAAACCTGATGTTCATGTGTCTCCCCCTGGTTTTCTTCCTCTGCAAGCTGGCGGCGGACCGCCTCCATGATGGCGTCCTTTTCCGCCAGCAGTTCCCGGTAGATGCGCTGGCGCATCTGGGCATATTCTTCCTCGGTAATGCCCCATGTCCGGTAACATTCCGATTGGGTGGCTTCCTTCTGCTCCAACCGAAGCAGGGCGTTCAGCTCCTGCCGCAGCGATCTCACGCTCCGGCTCAGCAGCACTCCCGCCACGATCAGGCAGGGCAGCAGGATAAGCACCAGGAAGCCGGTTTTGCTGGACAATGCGCTCACCGCCTTTGCGTAAAAGCTGTCCGGTGCGGAATACCATGCGACCCGTCCCACCAGCGCCTCCGCCGAAACGAAGCCGCCGTCGGACACCGCATTGGCATCCCCCCTGGTCTCGAAGTAAATGTCGCCGCCGCTTTCCAGGATGCGTACCACCCGATGGGTAATAATCCAACCGGCGGTATCCCCGTCCGTGGACCGGTAGCAGATGATGTCCCCTACCCGGATGTCCTCCGCCGGGGTCTCCCGGCAGATAAGCAGCGCTCCGGTGGAAATGGTCGGCTCCATGCTGCCCGTGACCACCCGGAACAGGCTCCTGCCCCCCAGGGAAACGAAGCCGTTCTGCCGGACCTGTACCGCCACCAGCAGCGCCAGGACCATGGCCAGCACCAGCAGCGCCGTGGAGACGGCGGATAAAATCTTTCCCGCCCGCTTCACGAGCTTGCCCCGCTGGCTCCCGCCAGTTCCAGGTTCAAGATCAGGGAAGCGTCCATGGCATCGTTCCCGCAGTCAACATCCTGACCTTCCAGCCAAAGGAACATCCGGATGCGCTGAGGCACATTGGCCTCCAGGGAAACCATCCACACGTCCTCCGTGGCGCCGCCGGTCTCCGCCGTGCCGCCTTCCTTCAGGTCCGCAGCACGCTTCACGAAGCCGCCGGTGGTCACATAGCCTTCCAGCTGTCCTTGAAGATAAGTGTCGAATAAGTAATCGGAGACCGCCTGTTCGCTTTCCAGCGCCATATTCTTTGTCTGGGCTTGGAGAAGCGCTGCCGCAAGGGCCTGGGAGATTTTCGTATCCTCCCCGCTGAGCGTCCAGCCGCTTGCAAGCTGGACCGTCAGGCGGTCGGTCACGTCTATCTCCGTGGGCTGCATTCCAAGAAGGCCAATGGGCTTTGTGATATTGTAAACGCCCGTTTGGCCCTGGGGATGCAGGTCCCCGTTCGGCTCGTAGATGGTAAAGCGGGCGGCGGTCTCCTCGTCGGCCTGCTCTCCACGATTTTGGTAAACCCCTTTCAGGGTGTGATAATCTTTGTTATAGGCGGCGCTTTGCACATAGGAGAACACAGCCGCATCAGAAGTGGTCCGCCCGTCCGCCAGGAAGCCCACCCGAAGGCTGGCCGCTGCTGCGGAGGGTTCCGGAGAAACGGTGTAATTTCCGTTCCCGTCGGAAAGGATTTTCGGCCTTGCCATGGCAAAGGACCCTGCAGTGTCCTGGGCAGAAGTGCCGGTGGCAATCCGGACCGTCTGCGCAGTAGGCGCTACGATCCAGAAGTCCAGGTAGACATAACTTCCGCTTTCACTGGCCCCCGGTGTATATCCGTGGCTCAGGTCCGTCTCCATGGTGAACTTGGAAATATCCTCCAATGCTCCCCCATCGGAGAGTTTTTGGTAAGTGGGCAGAAACCAATGGATGCCGTCCGCCGTAGAAACCGGCATCAGGCTGCCCAGACTTCCGCCGAGGGTCAGTTCCTCTCCGAAGGTCCCTGGATAGTGGACCAGCCCGGAGGCCGTGCTTTCCGACACATCCGGCGCAATACGGATGGTGTTGCTGCCGCCGATGCTCAGCTGCATTCCCCCGATCTCCGGGGCCGTGGACAGGGTGAACCAGGCGTAGGTCCCGGCCGCTGCCAGCGTCAGGGAAAGCATCAGCAGAAGAAAAGCCGCTATTAACTTGGTAAGCGCTTTGCGACCCTTCATGGTGAAACCTTCCTTGTGTTAACTGGGCGTTCTCGCCCTTCTGCGGCGCTCCAAAGCCTCCTGCCGCTCCCGTTCCCGGGCCAGCCGCTGCTCCTCAGCCTCCTGCCGGAGCTGCTTCCGCTGGGGAAGTTCCGTCTGGAAGGCTTGCAGGGTGGCGATGTAAAACCGGAGGGCATATCGGTCTTTCTGCCGCCGTGCATCCTCCTTGGCCTGAATGGCCGCCAGACGGGCGGCTTCTTCAGCGTCCAGCTTGGCTTTTTCTGCCGCCGCTGCGGCTTCCGCCTCGGCCCGCTTCCGTTCCCGCTCCTCCTGTCGGCTCCGGCGCAGGCGCTCCGCTTCTTCCTTGTGGGCCTGCTCCTCCGCCTCCATCTGTTGGACCGCCTTGGCGTAATCGTCCAACTGGGTCCCTTGGGTATTTTTCTGGGCCTCTTTCTCCCGGAGGGAAAGCTGCTCCATGAAATGATCGTTGAAATATTCCAACTCCGCCTTGAAAAGTCCGCAGCGGCGGCGGTCCTCCACCTCCTGCCGGATGCGTTCCGCCTCGGCCCGGTTCCGGGCTTCCTCTTCCAGCTTCCGGCGGGCTTCCTCCTCGGCGGCCTTTTCGGCGGCCAGCCGTTCTTCCTCGGCTTTCCGGAGGGCTTCCTGCCGTTCTTCCTCTTCCTTCTTCCTGCGCTCCTGCTCCTCCACGATGCGGCGGCGTTCCGCCTCCTCCTCGGCCATGAGCTGCTCTTTGGTCAGTTCCTCGATGAGGACCTTGCGAATCTCCACATCCGGCAGGTCGTAATCCTCGACCATCTCCTCGATGATCTCCTTGATGAACTTGGGCTTCAAGGCCCGCTGCTTGGGCTTCCGGGCCAGTGGCACCTGCCGGTCCTGCTCATCCTCCAGATGGCTTTTCAGCACCAGATACTGGAACAGGACGTTATGAAAAATATCCTCCTGAAACTGCTCGTCCACCACGGGATTCTGCTCCTCCACGGTGATGACATAGCCCACCTGGTCATAGGACCGGAGGAATTCCAGCAGATCCACCGCCGAGCGGTAGTAGGGGTTTCGTTTCAGAATGTTGGTCTTGTGGATGGGACCCTTGACCCGGTCCAGCTTGGCCATCTGCCGGGCAAATTCCGTGTTCATAAACACGCCCAGCATCCGGTACAGCCGGCTGATGCGGTCGAAGATCTCCCGATTTTTGGCATCCGTGTCCAGAATGGACGCGGTATTTTTGATGTGCAGGAACGACTCCATGTGGACGTGTTCCGTGGCGCTGTCCATGTCCGAGCGGACCTTCAGCTTGGCGCCGAATTCGTCGCTCATGGCCTCAAACAGGGCATCGTGGCGAATTTTGACGAAGTGGTGGGCCATTTCCAGAGAAGTGAACACCAGCCGGTTTTCGTATAGGCCGATGGAGTCCTCCCGGTACTTCTGCATGAGCCGGTTGGGGGTCACGTCCCCGGTGTCGCCGTTGTAATCGTCCACCATGGAGGCATGGCTGGCCAGGTGCCGGACCACATCCTCGCCGGTCTTTTTGGCGTGAGCCACGTTGACGATGAGTTCTTCCTCCCGAATCTCCTGCCGGGGTAGGGAGACGACATGCTGGAAGCCGTCCAGGGCAGTTTCGATGCGTTCGATCCACAAAGGATCGATGGTCTTGACCTCTTTCCGGTTGGAGAACTGGATGGAATTATCGGCACGGGCGATGGATTCCATGAAAAACCGGTAGAAATCGTTGCTGCCCAAGGCCCGAAGCACGCTTTTGCGGAACTTCTCATAAACCGGGTCGATAACGGATGTCGTTTCTTCCTTGTTTTCCATGGTCTCACCGCCCTTCCTTAGTTATTTTTCTTCAGGTAATCGACGTAATCCTTGCAAATTTTCATCTGGTTCCGGCCAAAGACCTTATCCAGATACCCGGAGAACCGGGTCAGCTCGTCCTTCATAAAGCCCAGGCTCAGGGACTCAAACTTCCGCAGGACCTTCTTTGCCACCATGAAGTCCACGGCTTCCAGTTCCGTGCCGCCGCAGGCCATGAAGGCCGGAACAAAGTCCTTGATCTGCTTGATGATACGGTTGCCGAAGGCCAGCTTGAAGTTCTTGATCAGATAATCGTTCAGGGTCTCCAGGTTGGCTTCCGTCTCGGCGCTCAGGGAGTACTGCTCCCTTGCTTCCTTGAACAACTCCTCCATGTATTCCGTGGAGACGGTGATGGGTTCGGCATCCTCGCACTGGAAGGCCTCTGCACGGCTGTCCAGATCGATGGGTACCGCACGGTCGTAGACCTTATCGGCCACGGCGAAGGTCGAATCATCGTTGTTGATGGTGCCCACGAACCAAACGTTATCCGGAATGTGGACGGAACCGTTGTCGATGAGGCAGGGGTCATTGTCCCACACAGCGGAAACGATGTCAACTTTCCAGTCCTCTTTGTTGGGCAATTCCAGAATGGAGAGCATTTCCGCGAAGTAATATTCAACGCGGGCAATGTTCATCTCGTCCAAGATGACCAGATGGGGGTCCCGGTAGTAATTGGCTTCATACACGGCGCTTAAAAATTCGGTCTCCGTGTATTTTTTCGTGAATTCATTGTAGTAGCCGTACAACTCGGTCCGTTCCCGCCAGGCCGGCTGGACCGGGACCAGGGTCGTATCCTTGCCCACGAACTTGCCGAAGGCGTATGCAAGGCTGGTTTTACCGGTACCGGAAATTCCCTGCAAGATCACGATGCGGGTGGTCGCCAGAGCGGCCACCAGGTAGCGCATCATGCTGATGTCATAATACAGTCCCAGCCGGGAGGCGGAAAACCGCCGGAACCGGTCGCAGAACTCCGCCAGCGTGAAGCCCGTTTCGTAGGCAGGGGCCTTGTACTGGGTCTTGTAGTAATTGTCGAGAGTAGTCAGCCGGAAGAAGCGGCTCTCCATGGGGTCCACGCAGGGAGACTGGAAGGTGTTCCGCTTGCTCACCGTCAGGTCCTTGGTCTCGTCCTCCTCCGGCACCTGGCTGGGATGGACGCCCAGGGCCTCCGACTTCATGCTCAGCAGCTTGTCCTTTTCATAATTGGCCCGGAGCAGGTCCCGCTGCAGGTCCTTCACCTGCTTGACCAGGGCATCGTACTCCTTCACCGGCGCACGGAAGCGGAAAATCCGCTTGCACAGCTTCGCCAGCAGCACAATGACCACGATAATGACCGCCAGCCGCAGCAGATTCACCACGACGACCAGCACCCAGTCCCAAACGCCGAAATCACCCGAATGGGCCCGGATAATGTCGGACACGGAGCCCAGATTCAGGAAGTAGTAGAGAAACATCAATCCGTCGGAGATCATGTCCCAGAGGGCACGGGCCGCCCGGCCGAAATCCTGAAAGAAATACTGCATGAAATTGCCCAATGTGACACCCTCTCTCCGTTCTTTGTTTTCTTATTCTTCGGTTTCCGGCCCCTTTGCCGGTTCTGCTTCGACCGTTTCGACCGTTTCCTCAACTTCCGCCGGTACGGTTTCCTCTGCCGGGGCCGTCTCGGATGCTTCCGCAGGAGCCTCAGCAGCTTCTTCGGCATTTTCCTGCGGCTCGGCGGTTTCCTCCGGTGCTTCTTCCGGGGTTTCCGTAGCTTCCGGCTGCTCGGCAGACTTTTTCTTCATTTCCGCCAGCATTTCGGCCATCATTTCCGCCTTGAGCTGTTCCCGTATCTGGGCCTCCAAAGCGGCCTTATCCACCACAGGGGTCTCCTCCTTCTCGCCCAGAGCCGGGTCGGTGTTCACGCCCCGTGCGTCCAACTCCTCCTGATATTTCAGGCGGCTCTTCACATTCTGGTACTCGAACAGCACCCGGAAGAACTGGATGAGGTGGAACAGGAAGAACAGGCCCACCGGCACAACCACCACGATCAGGAAGCCCGTGCTGGTCTGCAAATAGTCCAGCACCTTGCCCAGGCCTGCCACATGGGAGGAATAAACGCCCACCACTTCGGACTCATGGACCGTCAGGGCATCGGCTGCGTTGTTGTTATCGCCCTTGGTCTCGAAAATGCGGTAGGTGCCGCCGTCGTAAATCTCGTTGATCCTATGGGTATTCAGCACCCGCTCGCCGCCGATAACGGTCCAGTAGGTGATGATGTCGCCCTTTCGCAGGGTGGACGTGTCCCGGATGGCCCGGTCGATGACCAGGTCGCCTGCCTGCAGGGTCGGGTACATGGAGTCCGTCTGGACGGAGAAGATCTCGTAGCCCAGCAGATTCGGTACGCCGTTGCCGGAGGTGGACACAAAGGAAACATAGGTACACACGGCGGCAATGAGAATGGCGATCACCAGAATGACATTGATGATGACATTGATAACCCCCGCCACGCTTTTCTTCTGTTTCCCCTGGGGGATGGGCATTTCGTTTTCCATAGGACCCGCTCCTTTTCCTCTTTCTCTATTTCAAACAGATATTTCTGCGTAAAATCCAAATTTAATCGATGGGCCGCAGGCCGGACTGGTCTTCGTAAGTTCCTGCAAACTGGATGTTGGCGAAGATCTGCGCTTCTTCGCCGATTTGGTTGGTGCAGTCCGCATCCTGGCCTTCCAGCCAGATATACAGGTCTATCCGCACAGTCTCCCCGGCTTTCAGGGCAAACAACTTCGTATCGGAAGTGAAGCGGCCCATAGTCCGGAACACAACGTTCCGCTGGACCGGAGATACCTCCGTCCAGGCCGAGGTGGTCTGGGTGATGAGCCGGTCCGCCGGAACCAGGCCGCCGTCACCGTAGATGTTTTTCGTCTCCCGGTAGCCGGGGTCACCCTCCACATGGCGGTCGCTGTTAGGCTCATAGATATAAAACGCAGAGGCGCCCGCCGTGTTTCCTTCCCCGTCCAGGGGGGTCACACGCAGGCCGATGCGCACGGCATACTCCGCACCGGAGCCGCCGTTGTCGTGTAGGACGGTATCGCTGTTCCAGACCGGCGTGCCGATCAGGTATGTTCCGGCTCCCTCCGTGCCGTCCTCCATAGGGACCGCTTCGCTGAGGGATACCGTTACCGCCGTTTTGCTGCGGGCATACACGGTGCCCATGGTGTAATAGCCCTGCTCCCCGTCCATGTTGGCGTTTTCCGAATCGCTCAGGGGCCGCCAGGAGCCGGTCATCCGGCCGTCCAGGCCATATTCCGGAGCGTAAAACCGTCCGTCCCGGTCCGACCAGGTGCAGGGTTTCAGGGGAGACGTCTCGGAGACGATCTCCGCAAAGGAAATGGATTGTCCCCAGTCCTCGTCCGGGGCATCGAACTTCTGGGCGATCTCCAGGCCCGAGGGCGAGGAAACGTACAGGTCCATGTCATTGACCCGGGGGGTCTTGCTCAGAGAGAACCAGGTGTAAGTAGCCGCCACCAGCAAAAGCAGCAGCGCCATAATTGCCAGCCAGTAGCTCAGAAGTATGAAGGTACGGCGCTGATCGACAATTTTCTTCTGCATGGGTGGTGTCCTTCCAGATCATGGGGTCTTTTTTCCTTCCATAGCCGGGGGCCGAAGCCCCCGGCGAAATTGGAAAGGAAATCAGTTACCGGCCGTCACATTGACGGTGTAGGTAGCCGTTACAGCTTGGGCTGCACCTGCGGGGGTATAGGTTGCGGTGACGTTCGCAGTACCAGCTGCGGTGGCAGAAAGCTCACCGCTGTCTGCGTTAATGGTAGCACAGTTATTATCACTAGTGACAGACCACTTCACACCGCTAGCCGCCTGACCATTGTAAGTGGCAGACAGGGTGATTTTCTGACCGGCCACGACGGTCTTGTCGCCGGAGATGACCAGGCCAGCCGTGGCAGGATTGGTGGTCACATAGCCGGTGTACTCCATGGGAACCAAGTTGGCATCCGTGCAGAACTGCAGGTTCAGCGTGCCGGAAGCGCTTTCGGCAGCGTACTTGCTGCTGCCGCCGTCCAGGTACACCAGAACGGAGATCTTCTTGATGGTATCAGCGGTCAGGGTGGTGATGGTATCATCATTCGCCTGTTCACCCAGAGCCACGCAGCCGTCGGCATCCACGGTGTAGTTGAACATGTGCAGTGCGTAGGTGGCCTCCGTTCCGGCATTCGCAGTTGCCGCAAGACCGGCCACGCCCAGAATGTTGTTATTTTCCGCATCCACGAAGACAATCCGCAGACCGCTGAGGTCTGCAATGTCGCCAGTCGTTTTGGTGAAGGTGCTGCCTGCGCCGAGCGTTTCGGCATCGTCAGCCACACGGTCAACTGCCTCACTGAGCATCAGCTTGCCGTCAGAACTGCACCGGACCGCCAGGTCAACGATGTAGCCATAGGTGGTGGTGATGATGGAACTTTCGGCAGTTGCATCAGGGGACTTATAGTCCTCATTCACCTTTTTCCCCACCGTAGCCATATAAAGGGGATTCTGCGTGGGGTTGATCTCCACAGATCCCGGATATCCGTTGTAAATCGTAATATTGCAGGACATTGCGCCAATGAAATTCGCAGCATCCACAAACAGGCCGCTTGAGGCTCTGATTACCCGATCACTTTCAGGCATAGTGGTAAACCAACTCATCACTGCTGTTTCACCACCGTCGTCCTTCATCTTCTTGATTTCAGCTGTGGTCTTTCCTGCCACAGTCACTCCGGACATCAGTGCTCTAAAGCTCGTCTCGACATCTGCAAATGTATAGGAGGTCTGACCCGTGGAAGGCATCGCGTCCAAAGCAGTCTGAATTTTACTCTTGAACTGATTCAGTGCAGTGATCTGTGTGCCGAAGTCAGCATCATCCTTGCTCAGGACCGCAGTATCGAGCGTCACTTCCTCAAGGGTGCTGTCTTTTGCAAGGCTTCTGGCTACGACCGCATATTTCAGGGCAGTTTCAAGTTCCGTGGCAGCACTGTTCAGGCTGTCCAAGGCATTCTTCAACGCTTCGACCTGATTTGGAGCAGGGGTGAGTCCAGTCGCCTCGCCAATGACCATACCCACAAGCAGCGTTGCATTCTTAGACAGCGCTTCCTGAGCGTTATTCTGGGCACTTCTCAGAGATTGTGCAAATCCATTTCTGGCTAGTGCAAAGTTATGAGCCTTCGGGTCAGCCTGTGTAACGGAGCCGATTGCCCGGACACCATAGTCTGCATGGTCAGTCTGGAAGGTGTTGTTCTTCAGGGTACCAGCCTCCGTGTTTGCAGACAGAGCAGCCACACGGCCGTCCACACCATAGGTGGGATACTTCAAAATATTGAAGCAGTTGACCAACTTATCGGGCTGATTCTCCTGCTTTGCCGCCACATTCAGGGCCGCCGGATAGAGCGTCACGCCGCTCAGGCCATAAGAAGCATCATTCAGGGCCACCAGGTTACCCCAGGTGACGTTGGCCGCAGTCACGGCCTTGACCACATTGGAATCGCCCACGCCGGAGCTGATGGTGTTCACATCGGCACCGGTAGCATTGTTCAGCAACGCGATCTCCAAGCTGCCGTTGGAGCCCACGGTGGTGCTCATGCCCTTGACCTCCGGGGCCGTCGAGAGGACGAACCATGCGTAAGTCGTGGTGGTGAGCATGATGGTCGAGACCAGCAGCATTGCCACAGCCGCCGCCAGTTTCGTTCTTACGGAGGTCTTTTTCCCCCGCAGTTCTGTTGTTTTCTTGCTTTCCATAGAACTGTTTTCCTTTCCGATTATTTTTCTTTGCCGGAGTCTTTGCGTTTTTCCGTCCCCGCCGGGACTATGTGACCGGGCGTCCCCGGTTTCCATACTTATTTGCCCCACCGCAGGTCTTCCCACCAGCTGTGCTTCCGCTCCACGGATTCCTCCGTCAGCCGGAACTGCATGGCCAGGCCCAGGTGGCCGCCGATGCGTTCGTTGGTGGCGTCGGGGTCGTCCCCCTCCAGCCAGATCACCACGGTGTATTTGTGGACCTCCCCGGGGGCCACGGTCTGCTGGCTGCCCTCCGTGACCAGGTCCTCCCCCGCAAAGGGCTCGGGGACCAGCCGGTAGTAAGCCACGCCGTTTTTCTCCCGGATAAGCTGATACTGCGCTTTTTCCGCCGCCTGACCCATCAGGGGCGGGTCCACATACCCCCGGCTGTCATCGCCGAAGGCCGGAAGGGCTTCCGCCGCTCCGCTCCGGCCGTTGGCCTTGGCGTAGAAGCGCATTTCCCCATCCTCGAAGATCATCACCCACGCCGCATCGGAGAGGTTTTTGGACTCCTCCGTCAGCTCCAGCGCCCAGGTGTAATCCACGGTGCTTTCGCCTTCGTTGCGGCAGTAGAATGTGTAAGCAAAATAGTCGCTGTTGTGCTGGCCGTCAATCTTGTCCACGTCCTCGGCCAGGTGGGCGAAGGACACGCAGGGCACATCCGTGGCCGGTTCGCAGAACAACTCGGTGGTGGGCTTTTCAAAGCCGACCGTGGAGGAAAGCACGAAGCCCTCCTTGAACATCCCGTCGCTGAGGTTGATGGTGAAGAAGCCACGCATTCTTGTCACCAAACTCATCAGGAAGAAGGCCCCCAGCAGCAGGAGCAGCGCACCCAGCAGCGCCCAAAGGCCCCGTCCGTGGAAAAACCACAGGAAAAAACCGCTGCGCTTATCGAAGTACAGCCCCAGGCTGCCGGCCATCAGTTCAAATTCCTGCTTGCTTTTGATGCCCTTGGCCCGCAGGTCCCTGCGGAGTTTTTTTCGCCCCGCCTTGATCTCCTGGACCTGGTCCTCGGTCAGGACCACACCGGCCCGTTTCTTTTTGAACAGGCGGTGCTGCCGCCGTTCCTCCGATGGCACCGCCTTTTTTTGGTTTTCCGCCATGGTCGGTCCCCTTTCCCGGTCCTTACCGCTGGCGGTTCAGGCCGTCCCGGATCAGGTCGTCCTCGTTGACGCACAGGCCCGTCATGGTGCCGCTGATGCCGGAAAGCCCCAACTCCGAGAGCCAACTCAGCACATCGTAGCTGTCCACCCCGCCTGCCAGCACCGTGAATCCGGCCTCCTGCAGGGAACGAATGGCGGAAACGGAACTGTCTTTCAGGTACAGCGCCGGATCCGGCCGCAGGGCCGTGATGCCCAGGTCCCGGAGTTTCTCCGGGGGCAGCTTGCCGGGGTCATACCCCTCCGCCGCCAGCCGGACGCCGTGCCGGGTGTACCGGCGGAGCATATCGGCCCGGGCCATGTCCAGCGACATCAGGAAATCCGCCGGGATGGTCAGCAGCAGCTTTTCCTTGGGAATGGGCTGGTCCCGATAAAGCTGATCCAGCCGTTCCAGTTGGGATTCCAGCGTGTAGAAGGCGGGCATCATGTCCACCAGCACGCCGCTGCAGGGAATCTTACAATTTTCGACACGCAGGAGCGCATCCGCCGCCTCATAAAGCAGGTAGAAGCTCACATCTGCGATCAAATCGTTTCGTCGAAGCATTTCTTCGATGTCCGCCACGCCCTCGGTGTCCTCGGAGCCGTCCGGCAATCCGGCGAACCAGGGGATGGCCTCGTAACCGGTAACGTCCCCGTCGATGCCGCTGACCATGGGCCGGTATTTCAGCCCCATGGGCCGGTCCTTCCGTTTCAGGACCAGGGGGACCGTCATGGGAAGGGTCAGGGTGTAATGGATGTACTTTTCATAGACCGCCCGGCACTTCTCTTTGGCCTGCTCCAGCACCGTGATAAGGGCCGGGGACCATTCCTCGCCGCTCTGGGCGACCAGGGTCCGGTACGCGTCCTCGAAGGGCGTTTCCGAGCGGGTCTGGGAAACCAGCCGGTCCAGTTCCTTCGCAATGCCCACGATCTGGGCAATGGGGCTGATCGTCGGTCCTTTTCTTCCGGCGGGGTAGCCGCTGCCGTCCCAGCGCTCCATGTGCTGTTCGCAGCTTTCCCGGATCATCCGCCAGGGGATGTTCTTGGTCTCCCGGCGCTTTTCCCGGCCGCCGCCTTCCTGCAAAGCCGTGGCCAAAGCCCGACCGTCGGTGGTGTATTTTCGGTAGACCGCCCGCTCTTCCTCGGTAAAGTCCGGCTGCCAGACCTGATATTCCGGCGGCACCAGGGCTTTGCCGATTTGGTGGTACATTCCGCATTTATAGGCCAGGTCTGCGTAAGCGCCCCGCATTTCCTCGGAGCCTTCCCTTGTATCCTTGCCGAAGGGCCCGGAACAGGCCTGCACGAAAAGCGCCTGCGTGTAGGCGGCCACCCGGACGGATTGCTGCCGCACCGCCGGAGCCAGCCCCCGGAAGGCCTCGTCCCAGGTCTCATATTCCCTTCGTTTCCAGGTTTCTTCCATAGCGCTTCCTTCCCCTCAGCCCTCAGGCCGGGTCATCGTCGTCAATGTCATAGTCCACCAGCGGCATATTATCCTGCCGGATGGCCTTTTTCCGGGCCGTCAGGACCCAGCCCAGGGCCAGCACCAGATTCAGTGCGCCGCTGGCGATGAGCAGCTTGGGCCAGAGGCCGTGCTGTTCGATATTGCAGTAAGGGGTGGTGGGTTCCACCTCCACGGGTACTTCCACCCGCTCCGTCACCACAACGGTCTCGGTGGTGGTCAGGGCGTCCACCTGCTCCCGGAGCTTCGCCAGAAGGCCCGTCAGCCGGGCGGCGGCTCCGTCCACAGTGGCCTGATCCCGGCAATCCCGCAGGGCCTCGGCCTCCGGCACCGCCGAAGCGGTATCCACCCACACGTCATATAATTCCGGGTTGGTGTCCCGGAAGGAACGGATAGCCGCCAGGGCGTTCTCCAATTCCGAATAATCCATTTTCACAAGGGCCTCCGTAGCCTGCCGCAGCTGCTCCGCCGCCCAGTCCACGTCGGACTGATACCCGCTGTACAGGGCGTACCGGGCCTGACCAAGGGCATCCTCCAGGATGGACCAGCTTTCCGCCGTATATTCCGCCGGATCCAGGCCGTTGGCCACGGCGATGCGGTAGCTCAGGTTCGAATAGTCGATGGGGATTGGCTCCGGCTCGGTAGTCTCCGGGGGAAGGGTCGGGTCCGGCACCGCAGGAGCAGTGGTTTCCGTGGTCTCTTCCGGTGCCGTGGTGTCCTCCGTCTCGGCCGCCCGCACAGGCATCAGCAGCGCTGCGATCAGCAGGCACAAAAAGAGTGTTTTTCCTTTGTTCTTCTTCACGCTGCCGCCTCCTCCCGTGGGGAAAATCGAGCGTCGGTCCACCGGTCATTTCCAGACGGACCCAGTTTTCCCTTTTACGCCCACATTATAAACGAAAATTTTCGCCCCGTCAACCTTTTCTAAACATTTTGTTGGGGCCGCCCCTGTTTATTTTTTTTTTTTTTTTTTTTTTTTTTTGATCGGAGCGGTGATTTTTTCGTCAATATCCGGTGTTTCCGGAAGTTTTCAAGGGGAATTGTTCCTGGAAGGGCCGTCAATGGTAAAATATGGAAGTAGAATTTCGTCGATTCGCCGAAGATTTTCATTCATTTTTCTGTATGATGTAGGTTCATACTGTATGGAGTTCATAGCATTTCGGGCCGTTTTGAGCGTCCGTACCGTCTGTTCCAGGTTCTGAACCTGTGAACTACCGCTCACTACAAACAAGAACCGCCTGCGAATTGTTCGCAGGCGGTTCGAATTACATAAGCAGTTCTTTAATTCGGAGAATTTTCATAAGTGGTGCTGTTCTCGATGGCCGCCACGCTGTCGGCGAAGTAGGCCGTCAGGATCTTTGCCGCCACGGAGCAGCTGTCGCCGCCGTAGCCGCCCTGCTCGAAGTAGGTGGACACGGCGACCTCCGGCTTCTCGTAGGGCGCGAAGCAGATAAAAGCGGCGTTGTCGGAGGTCCCCGTGCCGCCGCCATGCTCGGCGGTACCGGTCTTACCGGCCACCGTCACCTGGAAATCGTTGAACACGTCCCAGCCGGAGCCTTCCGGGGTATTGCAGACCCGATACATACCCTCCATATAGGCAGCGTAGGCATCGTCGGAAATTTTCAGGGTACTCAAGATCTGGGGGCTGTTTTCCAGCACCAGTTCGCTGTAATCCGAGGCCACCACCCGTTTCAGAAACGTGGCCTTGTACCGGGTGCCCCGGTTGGCCAGGGTCGTGGCATAGACGCACAGCTGCATGGGCGTGAAGGCGTGGTCCGACTGGCCGATGGCGGCCATGATCTGGTCGGCCTTGTACCAGCCCACCCCGTCGCCGTAGAGCAGCTTCTTGGTGGCCGGTCCCGCCCGGTGGCCGATGGCTTCCGGCAGTTCCACGCCGGTGACTTCGCCCAGACCCATGCCTTTTGCAGTCTTGTCCATGGCTGCCAGGTCGTCGGTCATCCGGTCGCCCAACTCATAGAAGAAGTAGTTGCAGGAATACTGCAGGGCCTGGATGGCGTTGATGGTGCCGTGGTTGCCGCCGGAGAAGGTGTAGATCAGACAGGCAGGCTCGAAATCCTCGTCGGCGTATTTGGTGTAGATACCCTTCGTTTCAATGGTCGTTCCGGAGGTGATGAGTCCGGAATCGATGGCGGCAATGACCGAAGTGGGCTTGAAGGTGGAGCCGGGGGGATAGGTGGCGTCCAGGGCCCGGTTATAAAGGGCATTGTCGGGAATTTCCAGAATTTCGTCCCATTTCTCGAACAGGTTCGCCAGGTCATAGGTGGGATAGCTGGCGCAGGCCAGCACCTCGCCGGTGTTGGTGTCAATAGCCACGGCGGCAGCGCCCTTGACGTCCTGACCGGTGGTTCCCTCGTCCTTGGCTTTCAGAACGGCGATCCGTTCGGCCAGAGCATCCTCGGCAGCCATTTGCAGCCGCAGATCAATGGTCAGCTCCACGTTGTCACCGGCCTTCGGCTCCACGGTGTAATAGGATTTGATGATGGTGCCGTCCACCGTCACCACGTCGATGCGCTGTCCGTCGGTGCCGTGGAGGTATTCTTCCAGAGCCTCCTCCAGACCGGCCTGACCCACATCCGCATCCATGGAATAGCCCTTGTCCTGATACGTTTCCCACTGTTCCGGGGTCATTTTGCCGGTGTAGCCAAGAATATGGGCAGCGTACTCGGTATAATACTCCCGCTCCACGCTGGCCTCCACCTGCATTCCGGGGACGTTCAGTTCCAGCATGGCAAACCGCACGTCGTCGCTGGCGTCCTCCAGAAAGACGTAGTTGGGCAGCTCCTCTGCCAGACCCCGGAGCCGCAGTTCGTAGCGGATGCCGATAACGGCCCGGGCTTCCTCGTCGGACCAGTCGTCGGGAAGCCGGTAGTATTTCCGCAGCCGCTCCAGCAGCCGGGGGGCGGAAATATCGGAGTCTATTTCCATGTCGCCCATGTACTTCTGGAAATACCCCCGCCAGGTGGAGGAATAGGAATCGATGGTGTAGGTATAGGGAGCCTCGGCGGTCATGGGGAAATGGTCGTTCCAGGTCACGCCCATGCTTTTCGCCAGGGTCACAAGCTGATAAATATAGTTGTTCCGGTTATCGGAGTTATTCAGCACAAAATGGTTGATGACCAGGTCGTAGCTGGCCCGGCTGCCCACCAGAACGTTGCCGTTCCGGTCCGTCAGGTCCCCACGGGCGGCCTTCACACGGGTCAGGGTGGTAAAGGTGGTCATGTTGTCCGAGGGCTGGCCGCCGGTCTCCACCACCTGCAGCTGATAGAGCTTCGTGGCATAGAAGCCCATGACCAGCAGCAGCAACAGCAGCACAATGCCAATACGGAATCGGGTTATTCTCTCCATGTTTCTCCTCCGATCCGGTCGATGGCCCGGCAGACAGGATAGAGCACGGGGATCGCCAAAAGACTCATGAGCCAGGTCAGTATGGCCACCGGGAAGCGGCTCAGATAGGTCCTGCCCATAACCAGGCTCACGAAAAATACCAGAATTTCATACAAAATAAGGGCCGAAGCTGCGGAAAACACCGTGGCTCCGATGCTTTTCCGCAGATAGCTCTGCCGGAAGGCGGACAGGGCGAATTCCAGCAGCGGCAGCGCAGCCACGACGAAGGCCCCCGGCGAAGAACCGGCGTGATAATAGAAAAGGGCGGCGCAGAGAGCAAAGGTCGCCCCGGCCTCGGTGGACTGCATCATGCCGATGAGCAGAATGACCATGGGCACCAGGTCCGGGGAGGCCCCGAACACCCAGATACCGCTCAAAAACGTGTCCTGAATGACCAGGCACAGCAAGGTCAGGATGCCGTACAGCGTCCATTTCAGCAGGGTCTCCCGCTGCTGCTTGGTGATATAGAGCTTATCCAGCAGGGACCCCTGGGGTTTATCCGGGCGAAAATCCCGGTCACGGCGTTTTTTTGCCATGGCCTTACCCCGCATCGTACTCGGTGATGACGAACACCTGCTCAATGCTGGAAACGTTCACTGCAGGCTCCAGCACCGCATACTTGGCAACGCCGGTGTCGTCGTAACCGGCGTCAATGATGCGCCCCAGCACCAGATCCCGGGGGTACACGGTGGAGCCGGAGGTGACCACCTGGTCCTGATTGCGGATAACGGCAGAGGTGGGCAGATAGTCCATCCGCAGATAACCGTCCAGACCGACGGTGTAGCCGCCACGGACCATGCCGTTATAGCCGGTGGAGGCGATGGTTGCACTGACCTCCAAAGAGGAGTCCAGAACGGTCGTCACAACGGCATAGTTGCTGCCCACGCTGGTGATCAGGCCAACCACTTCGCCGTTTTCCGTAACCACACACATTCCCTCGGCCAGGCCGGAGGCGCTGCCCCGGTTGATGGTGAAGGTAGAGGCCCAGTCACGGGAGTCCCGGTCGATGATATAGGCGTCCACCAGCTTATAATCCTCGTGGTCCTGCTGCAATTCCAGGGCCGCCCGGAGCCGGGCGTTCTCACGGGTCATGGCATCCAGCTTTCGGGCGTCGTTGGAAATTTGCGCCAGCTGCTCCTTCAGGTCGGCGTTCTCCGCCGCCAGGGCTTCATACCGGAACAGGTAGCTGTACAGCTGGGCCGCACCGTTTTTCAGGTGGCTGGCCGCCGTGGAAATAGGGGTCAGCAGACCCTTCACCGCCCCGTCCAGAGGGGTGGAGCCGGTCAGGTTGCCGATGACCGTCAGAGCCGCCGCCAGCACCACGGCGATGACCAGCACCGTACGGACTTTGGAAGAAAAGAATCGCTTCATAGCCGTCCCTCCAGCACTTCCGGCGCCGTCTCGGCAAGCACCTGCCAGAGCCGGCACACCGGCAGGCCCATGACATTGTAATAGTCTCCGTCAAGGCGCTCCACGAAAAGGGCTGCGCCCCCCTGGATTCCGTAGGCCCCGGCCTTGTCCATGGGTTCGCCGGTGGCCACATAGTCCAGGATCTCCCGCTGAGACAGCTTGCGGAAATGGAGGTGGGTGATCTCCGTGACGGTCCGGCAAGTGTCCCCTTTCCGGACCGTGAGGCCGGTCATTACCTGATGGTCCCGGCCGGAGAGCATGGTCAGCATCTCCACGGCCTGTTCTTCGCTTTTCGGCTTGCCCAAGGTCTTTCCATTGCAGACCACGATGGTATCCGCCGCAATGACCACGTCCTCCGCCTTTGCCGGGGTGGCCATGGCCTTGGCCCGGCTCACCCGTGCCACCTCCTGCTCCGCAGGCAGGGCGGGGTCCATGGTCTCGTCAATATCCGCCGCCCGGACGGTAAACGGGATGCGAAACAGCCCCAGAAGCTCCCGCCGACGGGGGGACTGGGATGCCAAGATCACATTCATAATGGGTTTCCTCCTTCTTACTCCAGACCCCGCAGGTACAGCCCGCGGGTGCAGGCGCCGGGATCAAAGGGCGCCGATCGGACCCGGTTCGCCAGGACCTGGTCCACCTCCCTGGGATTCTCGGTGGTAAAGTACATCCGTTCCGCCCAGATCCCCAACCGGTCCAGGTCCTCCTGACGGTCCAGCCAGTAGAGCTTCTTGCCGTTGAGCAGCACGCTGCGGCAGGAGGCCCCGTCCTTGATGACCGGGAAATCCGCCCCGGTCTTGTCCGTCAGCCGGACCGGACCCTGGTTGCAGGTGCATTGGCCGGTACGGTTCTTGATAATACAGTTTTCCGTGACCATCAGCGGCAGCCGCCCATAGGCGAATACCTCGGCGTTCACGGCCTTGCTGATGTCCCGCATCTGGGGCAGGGTCATTTCAAAGCTCAGCATGGCGGAGGCCAATTCCATATCCCGCAGGAGATTCATGCTCCGGGAATTGAAAATATTCAGCCCGAAGTCCCCCCGGATAACCATGCCGCATTCCCGTGCCGGGGCCAACAGCCCCAGATTGCCCGCAAGCACGCTCCGGACCCCGGCGTTTTTCAGCAGCACCATGGCATTTTTCAGATTCGGCAGTTCCCCGTCGTGGACGATGCGGGGCAGCACGGCGCAGACCTCCCGGACCCGGCTTGTCAATGCGGCGCACCAGTCCGGGTCCTTGACCAGCAGGTGAATGGGTACATACAGCACCTCCGGCCGGTTTTTCAGCAGCCGCTCGGTGATTTGCTCCCGCTCTGTGACCTGGACGGTCAGGGCCGGGGTCCCACGACTTCCCGGATAAATCCGGGGGTTGTCCATATGGCCCAGCCGAGGAGGCTCGCTGCGGCCCCGGAGGGCGGTCAGCTGATTCAGCAGGTCCCGGCGGAGGGAATTGATCTCCGCTGCGCTGACGCTGAGGCCCGGCTCCACTTCAATTTGCGCTCCGGCAAAGGCATAAGGCGTGCCGCCGGTCTTGGAAAGACGCATGGCGATCTGGTCCGCATCCACGGCCACCAGTCTCGCCTCCTCCGGCACTTTACCCGTCAGGCGGCAGGTCCGGCCCTCCGGATCCGTGACGCTGAGCCACAGGCCGCTTCTCGTCACGCTGCCCCGGAACCGCACGGGGACCAGCGGGTTCTCCACGGCTTCGTAGGTCTGGCGCACGTCCTTCATCCAGCCGGTATCTTCCTTGGTGTCCTCCCGGATGCCGAACATTTCCGGCCCGATGCGGCCTGCGTAGTAGCCATCGGTGAAGCCCTGGCGGTTAAAGGCCCGGTGCAGATCGTTCATCTGCTCCCGGCTCACCCGGCCCGTGTCCAGGGCCTTCCGGTAGACTCCGGTGACCGCCGCCACATACTCCGGCCGCTTCATCCGGCCCTCCAGCTTCACGCTGGCCACGCCCATGGCCTCCAGACTGGCCAGGTCCCCCACCAGACAGTTGTCCTTCAGGCTCAGGGGGTACTTGTTCTCCCAGCGGCCATAGCCGTAGCTCTGGCGGCAGGGCTGGGCGCAGCGGCCCCGGTTGCCGGACCGTCCGCCGATGGCGGCGGAGAGATAGCACTGTCCGGAGTAGCACATACACAAGGCCCCGTGGGCGAATACTTCGATTTCAATGGGGGAATTTTCGCAGATATAGCGAATTTCCTCCCGGTTCAGTTCCCGGCTCAGCACCACCCGCTGCATCCCCAGCCGCTGGCACAGCAGCACCCCCGGCAGGGAATGAATGGTCATTTGCGTGGAGCCGTGGATGGGGATATGGGGGGCAATGCGGCGGCACAGGCTCACCACGCCCAGATCCTGAACAATAAATGCGTCCACGCTGCACGCTGCCGCCTGGGCGATGAGCTGGGCCACGCCCTTGCATTCCCGGTCGGAGACCAGGGTGTTCAGGGTCAGATGGACCGCCACCCCACGGATGTGGCAGTATTTCACCGCCTCGGCCAGGGTCTGGACGGTAAAATTCTTGGCGCTCTGGCGGGCATTGAAGCTGCCGCAGCCCAAATAAACGGCGTCCGCACCGTTTTCCACAGCGGCCCGCAGTGCCTCCATGGACCCGGCGGGAGCCAACAGTTCCAGCATAAGTCATACCTCACATAAATGGTTATACTTAGGGACATTATAGCATATTCCCGCCGGTACTTCTACCCCCAGACCGGAGAATTTTCATTCCGGCCATATTTTTCCCGGAATTTTCCGAAAAAGAAAGCGAAAAATTCCCGGCCAGCCGGGAAGGCTGACCGGGGAAGGGCAGATTTACGTTCTTTTACATCTGGTTTCTGCATACAACACCCGCCGTGTCTACATTATAATGTCCCAGTCGACAAAATTCAACATTTTTACACCCCCTAGCGTACACTGCGGGTATATTTGAAACCGGCAACAGGCAGGGACACCGCAGAAAGCCCAGCGGCTTTCACAGGAATCCATAAATCTTCAATAGGGTCTTTTCTTGTAGGGAACTTTTCATAGCGATTTTATCCGTATTTGTTCCCTGCAAGCATCTGTCTGCAAAGAACCCCCGGGCGGGACCTGATTGGTCCCCCCCGGGGGCGTGTGCTATTTCAAGATGTCAAATTCAGTGAAACAGCATTTCCAAAATGCTCATTCCCCGAAATAGGCGCTGATTTTCTCCATCCGCTCCATTTGCTTCACGCTGAAGGGGCAGCGGCTCTCGCAATGGCCGCACTGCAGGCAGGCGCTGGCCTTCACGGTCAGCTTGGTGTAATGATTGGCGGCAATGGCGTCTCCGGCCAGGGCCAGGTCGTAATATTTATTGGCCAGGCCGATGTCGATGCCCGCCGGGCAGGGCTGGCAATGGTTGCAGTACACGCAGGTCCCGGTGACGGTGTCTGCCGTGAAGCCGCCGATAACGGAATAATCCTTCTCCTCCGGCGTGGCGTTCAGGAATTCCAGCACCTGGTCCAGATGCTCCATGGTCTGCACCCCCGGCAGAGCCACCAGCACGCCGGGCCGGTCCAGGGCGTATTGCAGGCACTGGGTCCGACTCAGAGCCTGGCCGAAGGGAGAATGTTCGGCGGACAGCAGCTGCCCGGCGAAGAAGGGCTTCATAACGGAAATGCCCACGCCCTCTTTTTTGCACCGCTTGAACAGGTCGAACCGTTCTTTCACGGAGCCGATGCCCCACTCGTCGCCCTTCTCAAAGTCGTAAGCCGGGTTGATGGAGAACATCATCATGTCCACAAGCCCCGTGTCCAGAATGCGGTTGGCCACCGACGGGGTGTGGGAGGAGAAGCCGATGTGCCGGACGGTCCCCTGGGCTTTCAGCGCTTTCAGGTAGTCCAGCACGCCGATCTCCACCAACTTGTCAAAATCCGCATCCTCATCCACGCAATGCAGGAAGCCAAAGTCGACATAATCCGTCCCCAGCGTTTCCAATTCCCACAGGAAGGTCTTTTGGATGGTGTCAAAATCCCGGCACCAGCCGTATTCGCCGTTTTCATCATACACGGCGCCGAAGTGGACCTGGATGAATACCCGGTCCCGCTTCCCGGCGATGGCCCGGCCGAAGGGGGCATAGGTGGCCCCAGCAGTGCAAAGGTCAAAGTAGTTGATGCCATGGTCCAGGGCCTTGCGGATGATGGCCTCGATCTCGTCAGCGGGCGTTTTGCCGATGCCGCCCAGTCCCAGGCCCAGCACGCCGAATTTTTCCCGTTCCGTCCCGTGAGGGAGCTGTCTGTATTCCATAATTACCTCCGTTCCGCCTGTTTTCAGGCGTGTTTTTCGTGTGTGAGGCTATCATACACCATGAAGTCCACTTTAGGTCAAGGGGTATTTTCCAATTTTCAGCAATCGTCTCACCGCTCGTCCAGCAATGCCAGCAGGTCCTCCTGGGACATATTCAGGATGCCCGTGTCCTCGGCCCCGGCGACGGTGTCCATCAGCGCCGCCTTTTTCTCCTGCAGTTCCAGGATTTTCTCCTCAATGGTCCCCTTGGCGATGAGTTTGTAGACCTGCACATGGGCCTGCTGGCCCATCCGGTGGGCCCGGTCCGTGGCCTGGTCCTGCGCCGCCTGGTTCCACCAGGGGTCGTAATGGATGACCACGTCCGCCGCCGTCCCGCTTTTTCACGGAAACGCCCACCTCCGGGTCCTCCCGGAAGCAGCCGACCGTATCTCCGGCGGAGGTTTCCAGGCACTTCCCCTCCCACAGGTCAAAAAACCGGTCGAAAGCATCCCCGGTCAGGGCGATCTTATTCTTCTCCCGGCGGAAGGGGTCCACATTCCACCAATGGGCGCGGTCCCCCACCGTCCGGAAGCGGTTGAACTCGTTCATCAGAAGGTGGATGAGTTCCTGGGAGCGGCCGTCAAATTGCTCGATGCCGTGGTCCAGCGTCAGATATTTCCCGTAGCTTTCCGTCTGCCGCTTCTCCACATTCACCAGAAAATTCTCGATATTTTTCACGGCGTACAGCTTGTCCCGGCCCACCCGGAAGGAAAGGTCCGGGTAGCCCCGGTCGTCCGGATCCGGAAAATGGAGCGTTGGGTGTACAGCGCACCTCTGCCGATCTCCTGAATACAGAGCTTATAATCCTCGCTGCCCCGGACCCGGCAGCTGATCACCAGCTTTTCGTCCTCTCCGGATGTCCTGTAGGCTCAGCTGCATCGTCTCATTCCTCTCTTTTCACTCCCAGCAAGATCATGCTGAATACATACAGCTTTTTCCGGTCCCAGGCGAATTCCAGGCCGCATTTTTCGGCCAATTCCGCCACATTTACGCAGTAGGCGGACATACAGCTGAACCGCAGGTCCGGGTGCGGACAGGGCCGGCCGGACCGGCGCTCGCAGGGGTTGCACAGGTCGCAGCAGCTTCCGCCCGCACAGCGTCCGGCATCATTCCGCTTGCCAAGCTCGGCGTTCAGGCGCAGCATGGCCCGGTTATGGCTGCGCTTTCCGTTTCGGATGGCCGCCGTGTCCTGATAGCCGTCGATGGGCCATTGGGTCATTAAAACCAGGGCCTTTTCGGCGCTGCGGATTTTCCGGAACATCTCCTCCGCGCTGCCGCAGTCCGGCGGGCAGGCGTAGTTGGCGTTATATTGGCCGCAGCGGTTTTCCTCGCAGAAGGCCCGGAATTTTCCGTCCACCGGCACCCGGTCCGCCGAAATCACCGCCGCCGAAAAGCCCGCCTGCCGGGCCAATTCTGTAAGTTCTTTGTCGTCCATGATCTTCTCCTTTTGCCATCCTGTCAGGATATGCAGTTTTTCACATAGCAGCACCTGCTTTTGCATTTCCCTTTTGGCCGGTTTTGTGCTATCCTGATTGCAAAGACATGGGGTCTTCCTTACCCATATCGATACCCAAAGGCGGCACCGCTTCCGATGCCGCTTTTGGCGTCCCAACTTTGATACCATTCTTATTATACTCCATTTCTCCTCCGCCGTCCAGTAGACGGCAAGGGCCCCCGGCACGTTTCTGCGCACCGGGGGCCCGGTTTTTCTGCTCAGCGGTGGGATCGTTTCTCGCCAAACGCCATGGAATATGCGCCCTATGGTCGCACGAATTTTGTGGTTTTCTATTGAATCAACAGCCGCTCTGTGATAAAATAGCAAAATAAGATTTGCTTTCAAAAACATTTACAGAGAGGGACCTTATGCAATTCAACTCTTTCGTTTTTATTCTGATGTTTCTGCCCATTACGGTGCTGGCCTATTTTCTGGCCAACAAATGGAAACCAGTCCTTGGCAAACTGGTATTGGCTGTGGCCAGTGTGGTTTTCTATGCCTACTCAGATTGGACGCTTTTTACGGTTCTGGGGATCAGCCTGGTCGTCAATCTGGCATTCGCCTGGGCCCTTCAGCGCCTCCGGCCCCGTGGGTGCCTCCTGCTGATCGTCCCGGTCCTCATCAATGTGGGACTGCTTCTCTATTTCAAATACACGAACTTTCTGATTGGGACCGTCAATCAGTTTGCCGGGACCGCTTGGGCCGTCCGGGACCTGGTGCAGCCCCTGGGGATCAGTTTTTTCACTTTTCAGCAGATCGCCTATCTTGTCTCCGTTTGCAAGGGAGAAATCGACAGAGTGGCCCCGCTGGATTACCTTTGCTATATCCTGTATTTTCCGAAGATTCTGATGGGTCCCCTGATGGACCCGGCGGATTTTCTTGGGCAGCTCAATGACCCCAAGCGCAAGCAGGTCAATATGGATCATCTGGCCAACGGGCTCCAGATCTTCAGCTTTGGCCTCTTTAAGAAGGTCCTGCTGGCGGATGTATTTGCCAAAGGGGTCAGCTGGGGCTTCTCCAACCTGGGATCCGCTACAGCCATGGACCTTCTCCTGGTCACGCTCTTTTACACCTTCGAAATATATTTTGATTTCAGCGGTTACAGCGATATGGCCGTTGGCGTGTCCCAGATGCTCAACATCACCCTGCCTATCAACTTTGACTTGCCCTACAAAGCGCTCTCCATCCGTGACTTCTGGAAACGGTGGCATATTTCTCTGACGAAATTTTTCACCAAATACGTATACATTCCCCTGGGCGGAAGCCGAAAGGGGCAAGTACGGACCTATCTCAACACCATGCTGATCTTCCTGATCAGCGGGCTCTGGCACGGTGCAAATTTCACGTTTATTCTGTGGGGGCTCCTCCACGGCGGTTTTATGGTGCTGGACCGCATCTTCGGAAAAGCCCAGGAGAAGGTCTTTGAGCCTGTCCGGTGGTTCGTCACCTTCTGCATTCTGAACGTTCTGTGGCTTCTGTTCCGGGCAGGATCCATCGGTCAATGGATATCCATCCTGAAAACCATTCTTCTCATGCAGGACACGTCCATCAGCGACGGCCTGATTCGCTGCTTTACCCTGCCGGAAATGCCGTTTCTGGTGAATATGCTTCCTATTGAAAGGCTCCAGGCCATCCGGGGCTTCTGGATGATTCTCTACGTGCTTTTTGCCATGGGCATTTGCCTGATCCCGGAAAACAACTATAAAAATCTAGAAAAGCGTTCCGTCTGCCGGATGCTTCTGGCCGCCGTGGCCTTTGTCTGGGGATTTATCTGCCTCAGCAGCGAGTCCGTTTTCGTTTATTTCAACTTCTGAGGGAGGCCGGACAAAATGCGTTCAAAATATTGGTTGGCCGGGTGGCTGGTCCTGGTAACGGCCATGCTGGCCGTGATCGGCAGCTATGTCTATCGGGTCGATCCCTATTTTCATTATCACAAGCCGGATACGGGGCGCTATTTCTATACGCTGGACAATCAGCGGAGTCAGAACGACGGCATCTGCAAGCACTTTGATTACGACGCCCTTGTTACCGGCACCTCCATGACCGAAAATTTCAAGATTTCGGAGGTCAACGCCCTGTTCGGCGTGAACGCCATAAAGGTTCCCTATTCCGGCGGCACCTATAAGGAGATCAACGACAGCCTGGTCATTGCCTTTCAGAACAATCCGAACCTGAAAACGGTCATCCGCTGTCTGGATTACAGCAAGCTGCTGGAAGAAAAGGATGCCATGCGGAACGATCTTGGAAAATACCCGACGTATCTCTATGACAGCGACCCCTTCAATGATGTGTTTTACCTCTTTAACAAGGATGTGCTCTTCAGCCGCTCCTACGCCATGACCCTGGCCGCAAAAGAACCGGGCTTCCAGCCGGGGATCACCTCCTTCGATGCCTATTCCCGCTGGCAGGATCACTACACCTTCGGTACGCAGACCGTTTTGCAGAACGGCCTGGATATCTCCCCGGCAGGATCGGCAGCGCACCTGAGCGATGCCGACCGGGAGACGATTTTGGCCAACATCACTCAGAACGTGACCTCCCTGGCCGATGCGCACCCTGGCGCCACGTTTTACTATTTCTTTTCCCCCTACTCTGCGGCCTGGTGGGCTTCCCGTATAAATGACGGCACAATGGAGAAATGGCTGGAGGCCGAGGAATACATCATCTCCCTGATTCTTGAGCACGACAATATCCGTCTTTTTTCCTTCAACGGCCGCACGGATATTACCACGGACCTGAATAATTACAAAGATACCATCCACTACGGCGAATGGGTGAACAGCTTTATGCTCCGTTCCATGTGCGACGGAAAGTGTCGCCTGACCAAGGAAAATTACCGGCAGTATCTTGCCGAGGAGCGGCAGTTCTATATGAGCTTTGATTATGCTTCCCTGCTGGACCAGGAGGACTACGAATGTGACTTCTACGCCGCAGCCCTCCTGACGCAGGAAATCACCGGGACCGTGCCCATGGACCTGCTTGCGGCAGACGGGAAAACCGTTCTGCCCGGAACAACGGTCGAAGAAGACGCAGTGCCGGAGTGTCCCCTTCTGAAATGCACGCAGGCTTTGAAGATCGGCAACTGGATTCCCTATGAGGCACTCATGACCGCCCCGGCCTCCGGCATGACGATCCGGATCGATGACATTTCCGGTTATGAATATCTGTTCTTTTACGGGAGCGCCGTCTCCGGGAATGTCCAGCCTGTCGTACTTCACTACGATGACGCCGGTCAGGTCCTATCCGAATACACCGCTTCCGAGCCGGACAATACCTGGCATCAGCATCTGATCTCCGTAAAAAAGCTGACCGGGCCTGTGACCATTGTGTTCAGCGTTGGCACCCCCGACGCTGAAGGCAATACCGATCTTGAATACGCATTCCGCAGCTTCATGCTCTATTGAATGCCCCCCTTGGCATTCCCTTTTCGATATGCTATCATGGGCCGCGTTCGCTCGGAGGGCGGGCTGTTCGAAAGAAACAGCAGCCGGATAAGAGGCAGACTGAAACGTCTGTTTCTTATCCGGCTTTTTTCATGCAAAGGAGAATCGAAAAATGGACTTTTTGAAGGGCAAGATCAGGCCCATCTACTTCCGCTATCTGGCCGCCGCCTTCGGCAGCGCCATGATCACCTCCGTCTACTCCGTCGTGGACACCGCCATGGTTGGCCAGTATCACGGCCCCGACGGCACGGCGGCTCTTGCCGTGGTGGCCCCGGTCTGGAACATCATTTACAGCCTGGGCCTGCTGATGGGCATTGGCGGCAGCGTGATCTTCAGCACCAAGCGAGGCAGCGCCCGGCCGGACGGCAGCGAAAATCCGTATTTCACCGTTTCCGTACTGGGTGCGCTGCTGGCCTGGGCAGGGCTTCTCTGGCTGGAAGGGCCCATTCTGACCTTTTGGGGGCCGACGAGGGGCTGCTGGTGCCGGCCCGCCGATACCTGCGGCCCGTAAAATTCGTGTTCCCCCTGTTCCTGTTCAACCAAATGCTGGCGGCGTTTCTCGTATCGGTGGCCCGGGGACTGGTCCTCAGCGGCATTCTCATTCTGATCTTGCCCGCTCTGCGCCGGGAGGCTCTCTGGCTGGCCGTGCGGAAGCGGACGATGGATAAGGCGCCCACCATGCCCAGGCTCAGCACCACATTGGAAGTGACGGCAAGAATCACCAGCGTGGTAATCATGGTCAGGGCCACCAGCGTCACGCCAAAGGAACTGGAGTACAGAACGCCGCTGTAGGTCTTTTGGTAGACGAAGAAAATAAACAGGCCCACCAAAAAGGCCAGAACCAATGCGATGGCCATGTCCGGCAGGGTCACGGCGTTCACATTTTCCAGGAAGCTGGACTTAAAAATGTCCTTAAAGCTGATCATGATCGTTTTTCTCCTTATCAGTCATAGATTCTGCAGGCAGCATATTTGGAAAACGCACCTGCCCGCCGTCCGGGAAGCTGAACAAGGTCCCGGATGATGTCCGGCAGGAACGTATCCCACTTGACCTCCAAAAGGTCCGGTGCGTCTCCGGCAGGGATGGTGATGCAGTCGGGGTTCAGGAAGTCCGTGGACCGGAGGCCCGTGCGGAGGTCGTAGTCCAGCGTCACCCGGACGTTTCCGGGTCCATAGAGGAACGGCTCCCGGGTGTAGTCCACAATGGTCTTCGAGGCCAGGCCCTCCCCGCATATTTTCCGGTAAAGCTCCCGCACCAGCGGGCGGTCCGCCGATGCCATCCAGGCCACATCGCCGTCCACGATCGACTGGGCCTCCCCGGCGCTCAGGGGAGCCGTTTCCTTGCTGCCCAGGCCGCTGCGCTTGCTTTTTTCTCCAGGTGGATGACGGAAATATCGTGGTTATAATAGCGGATGCGGAATTTTTCCCGGATATTGACGCCGTCCAGCTTCTCCCGCAGGGCCTTGTCGGTCCCGTTATCAAAATACAGGCTGCGGATAAAATACTTTCCGTCTATGGCGTGGGGATCAAGCTGCATGACGGCCGACAGCCGCTGCCGCAGGACCAGCCGGTCGCAATCGCTGATCTCATGCTTCCATTCATGTCGAAGGTCCATTCCGTTCACCTCCTTCCGGGATACGGTCATCCGGAGCCGCTCCGGAACGGGTCAGGTCCTTCCAATACGCCGGAGCGATGTTTTCCCCGGTGGGCTTGACGCCCGTATGCTGGATGTCCGGCATATTTTCGTTTAATATATCATGCCGAAAAAGGGTTTTCCGCCCGGTGCATTTTTTGTTGATTCCATTTCCTGTTTTGCATGGCTTCCGCACTCCACCGCAGAGGTCTTGTCCTCCGGCAAAAATCAATAAACCTACCCCATCAAAATGTCGGGGGGAAGGGATTGTATATCCTGCACTTTGCAGGCTGGAATTTCAGCGCCATGTTTTGTATAATATCACTACAAGAAAAGAAACAGGAGGTAATCAGACATGGCATTTTCTCTCGACAGCAAGGTAAAGGACATTCTGAAGAATCCGGCGGCAGCAGCCGTTCTGGACAAGTTCTGCGAGGGCGCATCCAAGAACCCCCAGATGAAGCTGGTGGGCGGGCTGACCCTGCGGAAGCTGGCATCCTTCCCCCAGTCCGCTTATCTGCAGCCCCATCTGGAGGAGCTGGACAAGGAACTCCAGGCCATTGAGTAACATTCCTTAGGCAAAGGCGGTCTCCGGTTTCCGGAGGCCGCTTTTGTCTGCCCAAATGCAGAAAACAGGCGGCGCTTCCGTTTTTCAGAAGCGCCGCCTTTGTGATTTTTAGAAGCAGGTCCAGCCGCCGTCGCACTTGATCTCTTCGCCGTTTACATAACGGGACTGGTCGCTGGCCAGGAACAGAATGGCGTCCGCCAGGTCCTCCGGCATGGCCAGCTCCCCGGAGAAGTCCAGCAGCTTGCTGGTCCGGCCGAAGCCGAACTCGTCAGCCGGGGGCATCACCAGCGGAATGTCCGTCACCACGCCGCCGGGAGACAGGGCGTTGCAGCGAATGCCCTCCTCCATATACATGAACGCCGTGTTCTTCGTGACGGCCAGAACCGCTCCCTTGCTGGCGCAGTAGGCCGCACCGGCGGTCTGGTGGGTGGCCCCCACGGAGCAGACATTGACAATGACGCCGCCCTCCCCCTGGGAAAGATACTGCCGGCACTCCTCCCGCAGGCCGTACATCAGGCCGAAGGTGTTGATGCGGAAGGTCTTTTCCAGCATTTCATCGGACATATCGGCGATGGCCGTATTGTCGTCCATGACGCCGGCGCAGTTGACGGCCACGTCCAGCCGTCCGAAGGCCGAAATTGCCTTCCGGACCATGCCCACGGCGGCCGCCGGGTCGCCCACGTCTCCGGCAAACCAGGTCATTTCCCCGGACAGGTCCTTACATTCCTCGGCCAATTCACGAAGCCGTTCTTCCCGGCGGGCCACCGCCACGACCTTGGCCCCTTCCCGGCAAAACAGTTCCGCCGTGGCCCGGCCAATCCCGGCGGAAGCACCGGTAACGATACAAACTTTTCCTTCCAGTCTACCCATAGAAACCTCCTTAACAGAAAACCTTCTTCACGACTACGGCAGGGGAATCGTTGCAGCCCACCGTCAGCTCCGCCCCGTCCGGCACATCCGCCCGGACCGTTGCAAAGCCGATGTTCTTGTCCACCGTATAGCCATAGATGGTCTGGGCGCAGCGGCCCACCTCCACGCCGTACCAGTAGACCCGCTCCCAGATGGAAATATCCTCAGTGGACTCTCTGGAGAATTCCAGACCCACCATCCGGTACTTTGGATGCTCCTTCCGGGCCAGGGCCGCCTCTTTGCCGATAAAATCCTTGTCCGCCGCCACTGCCCAGCCCAGGCCGCACTCATAGGGACTCAGGTGCTTGAAGTCCTGCTTCAAAGCGAAGCCCTTCTCCATAGGAATGGAACGCACGTAGACCTCCAGGGTCTGCAATTCCCGGCCGCCGACGGCTTCCACGGCTTTCAGGGCCGCATCGTGAATTTCCTCGCTCTTGTCGAAAGCGGAGTAAATTTCGTAGCCGTTCTCGCCGGTGAAGCCGGAACGATGGATATACACAGGAATGTCGCCCAACTTCCGCTGGCAGATGCCGAAGCGCTTCAGTTCGTCTACCGGCTCGTCCAGCATGGCGTTCATGGCCTTCACGCTCTCCGGGCCCTGAACGGCGTACATATCCCAGTCGTAGGTGATGATCTTCGCATGGATGTCCGCATTGCCCTTGTGCCGGTCTATCCAGGGCAGCAGCCGGGGACCGTACAGGTCCGAGACCCAGTACAGGCCGTCGGCCATGTGCATGACGATCACATCGTCGATGATCTCGCCGTTTTCATCCAGGGAAGCGGTGTATTTGGACTTCCCCACCGGCACTTTGGACAGGTCGCTGATGTAGATCTTTTGCAGCACCTCCAGCGCATCCCGGCCCGTGACCTCTACCAGGTCATGGGTCCAGCGGTAAAATCCGATGCCCTTGCGGATGGCTTCCGCATCGGCCCGTGCGACTTTATCTTCCTTGAACAGCATCTCGTCCTGCCTCCTTACAGCATCCGCAGGTCTTCCTTGCGGATGACCTTGATGTACATATCTTCCTCGTCCCGGTCCTCAATGACGCAGGACCATTCCGGGCTGACCAGAGTCTTGGCTGCGCCGTTCCACTGGGCCTCGTAGGCATCCACCAGCTCGTCCAGCGGGGCCATTTCATAACGGGCGGTGAAATCCTCGCTCTTGACCTTGATCCAGGTCTCATCCTTGGTCCAGCGGACCATTTCGTAAGGCACCTGCTGCACGTCCAGCATATAGCGGATATAGCCGCCCAGGAGCCTGCCGTCGTTTTCGTCCATTTCATGGGGCACGCCCAGGAAGCTCCGCAGGCCCTCCTTGGCGAAGGGATCGATGAACTGATTCTTGCCCGCCGTGGCAAAGACAATGCGGAACACCCGCAGGAACTCGTCCTCATCGGGGGCCATGTCCTTAATGGCCATCATGGGGAACTGAATGGACCAGACCCAGCCCATCTGGGCCACCCAATGATAGGCCTTTTCCAGAGACGTTTCCTCGCCGAAATTCTGGGTGTACTGGCCGTTGCGCAGGCACTGGCCCTCCTTGACCATCCGCTCTCTGGGGGTGTCGTGGATGGGGTCCACGGGCTGCTGCATGTGGTCCAGCCAGCCCTGCTTGGGAAGATTATACACGTCCCGCCGCTCGGCAACTACCCGGCAGTGCTTGTTGCCGCAGCCACGGGCCTGGCACATATTCAGGGCCACTTCGTTCTCCGTGCCGTGGGCCGAAGCCAGGTCAAAGTTGGCGGTGAACATACTGGTGGTCATATTGCAAAGCTCGCTGCCCACGATGTCCCAGGGGCAAGTATCCAGCTCTTTCTCCACCCGGTTCCGGGTAAACTGGATCACCCGGCCCGCCATGTTCTCCCATTCGTCGCCGGAGTCGCCGGTGATGCCGCCCAGCCAGCTGGACTTCTCGCACAGCTCCGGGATGTTAAATGCCTCATAGAGGGATGCGTTTACATAATCTTTCTGTTCCTCCGGGGTCCCGGCCACGGCCATATTCATCATATTGGCAATGTCGCAGATCGCCTCGGTGCGCTTTTCCCAGCTGGGTTCAAAAATTCGCATGACCTGGAAAAGGTTGGCGGTCATGGCAGCAATCTGACGGTTCAGCTGCCGGTAGGCCTCCTCCTCGGGGATGAGCTTGCCCCAGGCGGTTGCAAAGCATTTCCGGGAATCCAATTTTTCTTTCAGCATGATATGCCTCCTATTCTCGTGTGCTGTTGTGGCTTCATTATAAACGAGAAGGGGCGCTGGGGAAATTCTACAAAAGGCCGGTTTTTTCTTACTCCCGCCCCTGCAATTTGTATTCCGACAACCCATACAAATTACAGGGTCTGATTTTGGGCATAATGCCGATAGCAAAGGATTTCCCCTACAAAATGTACTGTTCCCGCCTTGACAGGCTGCGGGGAGGAACTTATAATAAATGTTAAGAAAACGTTGGGAGGAGCGCACCCATGAAGCTGTGCAGCGACATTCTCTATTGGCGGCTGAAAGAAGAACTGAATACCGTTTCCCGGAAGGGCTGTCCGGGCAGCGATCTGATTCTGAGCCGTCCGGAATTTTACCTGGACCGGACCCAGTCCTTCGAGAAAAACCGGGTCTACGTCTGCTCGGCGGATCACCTGCCTCAGGACCCCCGGATCGGCGAGAATGTATGCCTCATTTGCCTGGGCCAGTGCTGGAATCTCAACGCCTATTATAGCCGGTGCAGCGTCATTCTGGTGGAGGGCAGCTGGAACATTTTCCGGGTGTTCAATCTGGTCCAGGAAATCTTCAACCGCTACGACAGCTGGGAGGAGCAGCTCTGGTCCATCCTCCGCCACGGAGCAGGACTTTCCCAAATGCTGGATGTCAGCCGGGGCATTTTTGAAAATCCCCTGCTGCTCACGGGAACGGATTTCCGCTACCTGGGGGTCACGGAGGAAGATTACCTGAAAAATCAGCTGGGGCACCAGCTGGATACCCAGACCTTTGACGTGGAAAAAATGGCCACGTTCCTGTCCCTGCACGATATGTCCATCCACGTCCGGGAGCCGCTGCTGCTGGAATTGCAGGGGCGGCGGTCCCTGTCCGTGAACATTTTCGACCAGGAGGAATATCTGGGCTGCCTCACGGTGCTGGAAGGCCAGCGGGCTTTCCGGGATTCCGACAAGGCCCTGGCGGTCTTTTTCTGCAAGCTGCTGCGGCAGGCCATTTTGCAGAATCCCGTGCTTTCCAGCACCCGGGCCGCCGTGCGCCGGGCCTTGCGGAGCGTCATTTCCGAGCAAAGTGTGGACTTTGAGCATCGCCGGGCCATGCGTCTGGAAAGTGAGAAAAACGACTGGGTCTGCGTGAAGCTCCTGTCCCGGTCCGGCAGCACCCACCTGCCGGGAGCCTATCTTTCCGCAGCTCTGGAGGAGCGGTACCCGGGAGCCATTGCTTTTGAATCTGAGGATGCCGTAGCCGCTTTCCTCCCGGTGGAGCAGGAAAATAAAGAGGCGCAGACCACGCCCATGCTGGAAAAGCTGGGGCTGGTCTGCGGCATTTCTTCGATATTTTCCAATTTGTACGACGCCAATCACGCCTGGTTCCAGGCCTCCGCCGCCCTGCAAAAGGGGCTTTCCAGAGGGGACAGTGGGCCGGTGTACCATTTTCAGGACTACCTGCTCCCCCAGATGCTCAGCGCCGCCCTGGCAGGCCGTCCCTCCTGGGTCTATTACACGGAGGGCCTGAAACGGCTGAAGGAACACGACGGCAATTCTCAGGTGTCCTACCTGCACACCCTGCGGACATACCTGGACTGCAATCTTTCCGTGACCCGGACCGCCTCGGCGCTGTTCCTGCACCGCTCCACCCTTCTGGACCGGCTCTCCCATATTACCGCCATGCTGGGCAGCGACCTCAAAGACCCGGACGAGTGCCTGACCCTGGGCCTGGTCCTCCGGGCTGAGGTAGAACAGCAGCGCACAGAACAAAGCGTTCTGAAATAAACATACGCCCCCGGCGGACCGGATGATTCCGGTCTGCCGGGGGCAGTCTTTTAATTCTTACAGGACATCCTCATGAAACAAAGCGATCTGGTCCAGAACAACCTGATTTTTGCTGGAATCCCACACGTTCGCAATCAGAATCCGCACGGTCCCCGTGTCCTCGTTGACAGCCAGGACCTCCCAATCATACCGGGCACCGTCCCGAACTTTGCCGTCCGCATAATCCGCAAAGTCCTGCCGCCCGCCCTGGACAAAGTACCACGCCCACCGAGCGCCGGAGTAAGTCTCATTCGCCGTCTGAGAAAAACGCTGTGTAAGCGCACCGATTTCTTCCGGCGAAGCGGAATATTCCACATAAAATACATCGTTTTTATCGCCCAGCAGGCCCTGGGATTTTTGGAATTTGCAGTCCGAGACCGCAGCGCCGTCGATTTCCGGCAGTTCCACCGGGTAATTCTTTGCAGAAATAGCGGCGACGGCCTTTTGCGGGTCCTCGATGGTCCGATTGTTTGCTCCCCACCAGGCCCCCACTGCAGCCAGGAGCGCCAGCAGCACACCCAGAAGTTTATACATGAACGTCTCCCCCTTTCGCAAGGCTGTGATGTCAATGGGCCATAAAACTGCGGCCCTTTCTGCCAGTATAGCCGATTATTTCCCGATATGCAAGAGGTTTTTACAGGATTTCTGTCTGGAATTTCGCTTTTCCAAGGTCTGTCATGTTGTTATGTTAATCATGACAGCCATGTGGGACACATAGCTGTCATAGTGGAAGTCCTGACGAGTGTGTGCTTGGCAAAAAGGCAGGGGCTTGGTTGCTTAGAGTCAAAGGCTCCCCTGTGTAGGGGGAGCTGTCACGGCAACGCCGTGACTGAGGGGGTGTAC
>OIWM01000322.1_pt1 | contig 59412 bp, 53 predicted proteins | sample 1587451 | NCBI WGS metagenome assembly OIWM01 (sample SAMEA3888907, study PRJEB22519) | human gut metagenome | biome: human gut; feature: human-associated habitat; material: faeces | place: Denmark | collected 2011 | reverse complement strand
GATTGATTATTAATTGTTTAGACTAATGCCCAACATAATTCTATGTCAGACATAAATGATTTTATGTTGACGTCAACATAATATCATCATGTTGGCGAAGGTGTCCAAGGCTCTGTCCTCAGCATTCTTTCCATCGCCATTATTCTGTGGACTCTTATTGTAATATGCCATACTTGCTAATTGTTAGGATGATACGGTTTCTTCTCCCACTGGTTCAACTCCGCCACCTTGCAGCCTAAGTTGAGTCTGTCGTTATACACCGAGATTTCCAACTCGCCCTTTGCCTCGATGGTGGCTTTCGACTGCAGCCATTCTTCCTTTTCTTCTAAGAACCGGACAAAGCGCACCCATGTAAAGACAAATTCTTCTCCAATCTTCTCTGCACTGAAAGCAGAAAACATCAGGAAAGCCTTACCATTTTTGCCTTTCTTCATATCAATGTCCTTACTGACCTTGCCCTTGAACTCCATGTCGCCCACGATGCCATCCTTGCTTTTCGATACAGGCGAAAGGTTCACTTCCGATACTTTCAAGTTGAAATACAGGTTGTCATCTTTCTTCTTGAAGGTCAATACACCTTTCAACTCAATGCGGTTGCCCACGACAATGCCTTCCGCATCGTCACCATCCATGATACAACTGACAATCACGGTCTTGTTGATACCACTCTTGGCTGGCACCACCACATCCACGGAATATGTCGTAAAAGGCATTCCGTCCTTCCCATTGCGAACCACTGCAGCCTTGCTGACGGTTCCGCACACACTTACGTTACATTTAATCATAGCTCAAATACTTTTTTATTCGTTTTCAATCGACCAAGATGTGGACCCTCCAAGTATCTTACTTTCTTTGCATTGTCTGACTTTGACCTTCTTGCTGTTCCAGGACTTGCTCATAGTTTTGCGATGCCTGTTGTGTCAGCACGATAGTATTCACCATTCCAGCTATGCGCATTTTCTTGGCATCATTGCTCAGTTTGGTATCACCCAACACTTGCGACAATCTACAGAACTCCGCATTGGTCAGCTCTCTCGTCACTTTGGTAGTGCCATTGTCCGCTTGCAACACAGCCTTTCCATTATCGCCAACACTCAGCACGCACTCCTTCATAGTCGGCATCAACGGTTTCAAGTCCACCTGCCTTTTGCTTACAGCTTCTGAGATTTGCGCTTTTTGCTCTTCCTCGCTTTTACTGTCTATTTGCACAGCGAGGGCAAGCAGACTGCTATACATGGTAGTCACCAATCCCATTATCGGGTCTGCACTTGACAATCCTGTGCTTGCGTCCTCGGATGAAAGCAGTTTCTTCATCCAATCGTCAGGTGACAGACTCGTGTCCACTGCCGAACTGTTTTCCTTGTATTTTGCCAACAGGTCATTGCCGTTATACAATGCCTGTTGCTTCAGATTACCTTTCTGTGCTATCTCTGCCAAGTATGATGCAGGATCCACGTCCCTTGTCTTGCCGTCTGCCGATATGGTCTTCACCCCGAAATGCAGATGCTCACCTGTTGTTCGCGTTCCAGTATTGCCAGATACACCCAACTTCTGTCCTGCTTTTACCTCGTCACCCACCTTCACGACGATACTGTCCAAGTGCATATAGGTGGTTTGCACCTTGCTTCCATCCGCTCTGCTATATTCCACAGTCACAGACTTGCCACCGCCAGTATTGGCTTTGTGGTTCACAGCTACCACCTTGCCACCATTCTCGGTTGCCAATGCATCATCATGCTTGGCTCTGATGTCAATGCCCTTGTGCATCTGCTGTTTGCTTTTGTCCATAGGGTCTTGACGCATACCGAATGGAGAAGTGACAAACAAGAACTCGTCCCTTTTCACAGGGAATGAGTATTTGTCGTTGGTTGTTTGAGATGCTGTTTGCTTCTTTTCGTCATTATTGGATGTCGATACCGAAGACGATACCGTTGCAGATGTCCTTGCTTTCTGTTCTACGCCGAACTTCTTCCCCTCAGCCCTCATTTCTTGCATCACCTGTTGGTCATACTTCTGTAATCCATTGATCTCGATAATCTTTTGCAAACTGGCTGCATATCCTCCATTGGTGGCATAACCGCCTCGCTCAATACCTTTTGTCCATCCCTTGTAGTCGTCGGGAGAGAGTTTGAAGCATTGGCTGTAGCGGCTGCTGTTCTTCAATATCTTGGAATGGTGCTCGTATGAGTCACCCACCGTGGCATACTTGCAGAACTTCTCATTAGGCTTGTCATCGGTATAGACAAGATAATCGCCACCGTTCTTCAACCAACTTTTCGAAGCCTTCACGCCAAAATGGTTGTTGCCCAACTGTGACAGTTCACTCTGTCCATTACGGCTTTCTAAGATGCCTTGCGCCAAGGTGACGGAAGCAGGGATGCCATATCGCTTCATCTGCTCCATCGCCTCGGTAGCATATCTTTCTGCATATTGCTGATTCTTGCTCATGTCTTTTATTTCATCACAATTATCGTTTCATACCGCCAGAACATTGCTGCTCCTCAGTATGTTGTTCCTGCTGTTTTAGTTTGGGTACCTCCAACTGGTCACAGATAGCCACTCGTTCTCCTGCTCGGATAAGCTTGGGCAGATAGGTGTCCAAGGCATGATGTGGAAAGCCAGCCATGTAGGGACCAGCTTGGGTGTTTCTCTTTGTCAATGTAATACCCAACACTTCCGATCCTCGCTTGGCATCCTGTTCATACATCTCATAAAAATCACCTACACGAAACAGCAGCAAAGCATCTGGATGCTTGGCTTTCAACTCCTTCCATTGCTTCATGATGGGAGAGTCCTTGGGCTCTTCCTTCTGCTTACCCTTTGTTTCTTCCTTCTTTTCCACAGTAGCGTTATTATCTCTTTGAATAGTCACATCCTTCTCTTCCCTAATATTTTTCTTTTCCTCAGAAGATGCTTGCTTATTCTCTTCCTCGTGATATTCTCGATGCTCTTCCTCATGCTTATCGGTGGAGACTTGCGTTTCTTGCTTCACCTCGGTTTCCTCTCCTTGCTTTTCTGGTGCTGTCTGCTCCTGCGTCTGTCCTTTCTGCAGGATGTCTGCAAACAGGGTAGCAGCAAGATGCTTTTTGTACTCGTTCTTGTCTTCGGCAATCCACATTCGTTGCCATTGGCTTGGCGATACCACACGAGGCTGCAACTTGTCTGCGCCATCAATGGTGGCTGCACACAGAATGACATCGTTCTTTGCCTTGAACACGTTCACTTTCTGTATGCGGTTCATGTCCACCTCGTTGTGCTGACCGCTGCCAAACAAGTCCACCTTCAGGTCAGGCTTTGTCTCTGCCATCGCATAGTATTTCTGTGCCAGTTCCACTCTCAGACTATCCATCGTGTCCTGCGCCTGTTTCAATGTGGTGAAGAAGCGGTTCAAATCCGCCTTGTCGGGATAGATGGAGAATGCCTTCTGCCCTTCGGGCTTGATATACATCGCCCAACGCTTGTTGTCATCCTGCACCATCTGTATGCGGTCGAAGCCCACCTGCTTGCTCTGGCTCACAGCATCACTCCCGTCTATCTTGGATATGTCTTCCAATTGCCAGTTCTTCAGTCTTGCAACGGTGATGTCCTTTCCTGCGAAATAACTGTCATCAGGATGGTAGCCTAATGCACCATTTGGGTTATAGAACTTGACAGACTGAAAACCTTCCTTCTGTAAGGCATGTTCGATGCGCTGCTTGCTCATGCCCGACACTTCATTGTTCACTTCCAATGATGCTCCTGCCGGCAATACCACATCGGCACTCTTGTTTTCTTTGTCCCTTACTATCACCACAAATTTCTGTTCGCTGTCAGGATGCTTGGCTATCTCATCAGCCACAAAGTAATGCTTGGGCATCTGCGCTTGCATCTCGGTGGTCTGCAGCTCGTTCTTCAAGGATGAATATTCTATTTTCTCGCCACGCTCTGCCTTGCGAATAACGTCCAAGGCATTGTTCACATCACTCTCTATGGCATCTATCAGACATGGATTTTCTTTCAGTTCACGATTCCAGTAATCCACCAGTCCCATGTTCTCCTTAGAAATCTTGGCTGGCATACCCATTTCCATCATTTTGATGCCCGAAGCCAGTTCCACCATCAGTTTCTCTTGCTTCACGGAATTCTCCGATGGCGCAATGCCGTTTTTCATCACCATGCCTTCCCTTGCCAGTCGCTGTTGATGTCCTGTAGCACTCACCACTTGGCGCAGCATTTCCTGCACATAATCGCTATAATGCTCAAAGTTTTCTTGCTTTGGCATATACACAGCATCTTTTTCTGTGTCATAGTGTGCCACTCCGCTTCCGTCTTTGCGCACCGCCATCATGTTTTCCTTCATCTTCTGGATGAAGTCATTTACTTGGCTACGCAATGCCTTGTCTTCATTCGTACCGACATTTTCCTTCACCACCTCTTCATATTTCTCCTTGTCTTTTAGTGGCAGCATGGTCTGGTCGATGTTAAACAGCACTCGTATTTCCCGATTATGTATGCCCTTGTACTGTGTCTGATCGGTTGCCGACAATTCCTGGTAGTCCTTTCTGCTGATGATGTCTTCCGGATTATGTCGGTTCACATACTTGTTCCACGCATACCAGTTGAACGGCACACCTCTCTCATGCGCCATCACAGACTCGTCTCGCTTCTTGGCTTCACTAAATAACGTGTAAAGATTTGTAGAAAATCCGTTCTTGTCGGAGTTCAATCCCATCACGAGGGCATTGAACGGACTCACCGCCGCTCCCTTTGGGTAAAACCGTGGATATTGCTTTCCTTGCTCATTCAGCCAGACACCCTTGTTGTCGGCTGCTTTCGACAGGGCTTCGGTAATCAGTGACACTTGACGCTCTGCCGCATTCTTCTCTTGTGGACTTTTCTCTTTCATTGTATGATTGTTTTACGTTTTCTTCTATTATCTTGAACGTTGAATAACTTCTCGCTGCTCTGCGTTTTCCATCGTCTCGTTTCTCACACTTCTCACTTCTTGCTCGCCATAGTTGCGTTCTACCATCTGTCTCATCTGGTCACTCTTGGCAAGCACAGCATTGGCAAGGGTGTTGAGTGGTAAGGCTCCTGCTTGATATGCTCCAACCACATGCTCTGGCAGTTGGATGGTGTATGGCACTCGGTCGATGGTTGCCACCAAGCAATTGCCTTGCAGCACAGGGTTGGCTATTCGGGGATTCAATGGTTCGTTTGGATAGGACTTGTATTGCACTGCTTGTGCTGTTGTATTACCGTATGATACAGCATTTCCATCATTGCCTTCCTGTTTGTTTGCCAATGCTTCATGTCCTGCCTTGTTCAGCAGATTGGCACCACCCATACCGATGAGTGTCATCTTCAATAGCGGATTCTTCACGAACATTCCTGCAAGGATGGCGGCTATCGGCATCATATTGTCCTTCAAGCCTAATGATTGCGTCTTGCCAGTGAACAGTCCAACAAGGATGTCGGGCAACATGGCTATCACATAGCCAAGGTTATTGCCGATGTCGCTTAAACCATTCAGTCCGAAGTTCTTCAACAGTCCTTCCCATCCGTTGCTGTTATTATTTTCAGGTTGTTCTTGAAGTTCTTCCTCTGATTGCGCTTGCTGTTGTTCATCTGTTTCTGTTTGTTGCGCCTCTGCCTCTTTCTTTTCTTGGATGATGTGCTCTGCCTCTGAAACCTTGGCTGCGTCGTGCTTGGCTTTCTCTTCCAGATAGGCATCTTCCTTGCCGGGTGCCACTATCAGCGGTACATTCTTGTATTTCGGATCGTTCCGTTTCTCTTGTTCTTTTTGGAAAGGAAACTTAAAACTGTTGTCTGTCCATGCCATAGGCGTAAATGCTTTTTGTGGAATATGTATCTTATTATGGAGTTTGCTGTTGAGCGTCTTGAAATAGCCATTGTCGGTGGCATTCACTTTCTTGGCTTGTGAGCGAAAACCAGTGAAGGCATTGCCGTTTTGTCCGAACACACCCTTGCTGATGCTCAGTTCCATCACTTGCTCTTTCCGCTGTTCTGCGTTTCCCTTCTTGGAATCAAGAATATAGCCCAATGCCATGTCGCTCCCCACCAAAGTTGCCAATGATTTCCAACTACCGATACCGCCCATAGTCACGGCATCCACTACCGAGGCGGTAGCCCTTCCAGCAAACTTCTCCGTCTTGCTTGGCTTATAGGCTTTCTCGCCACGAGCTTCTATCTCAGCCGTCAATGGTGATTTCAGGAGTTCTTCTTGCAGTCCCCAAATGCTGTTTTGTGCAGCTTTGCGCAAGATGTAGTCCATCGTTGACTTGGGCGTATTGTCCTTGACGAGCTTCCCAATCATCAGGTCTTCCATCCTTTGCACAACGTATGCGTATGCCAAATCCTCGCCACAGGCTTTCGACAAAGCGTCATATTTGCTTCGTCCAATTTCCTTCACCACGGCATTGCGCCACTCGCCAGCAAGAAGAGCCAAGTCCTTCACGATGTTTTTGTCCTTCCATATCTTCTGGTTGCACATCGTTAGATAGTCCTCCGTGGTTTTGCTGTTCCATTTGCCTGTTTGCTTTAGAACAAACTCGGTGTTGTCGGCATACGGATTGGCAGAAGCAAGCACTCCTGCCAAACTGCTCTGGTATCTGCCTCTTTCCTCCAGTTGCTTGTGAGTCAAGTCATCTCGCACCTGTTTCATCACAGGTGCCAGCTTGCCGTCAAAATATCCTTGAAGGCAATACTCCAGTTCTGCAAAGCGTGTCGGGTTCTTGATAGTACTCATTATAGCGTTACGTTTAGTTGACCTAATATCTGTTCTCTTGTCTGCTCGATGGCTTGGTGATACACTTCCATCTGTTTTGGAAAGTATTCCTCCAGCCAAGCGTCTTTCTCTATTCTGTCATGGATGAAGAGGATGGCTTGCTGCAGTTCTATCTCCACGGAGCATTCTCCTTCCTCTCGGTTATTGAACCACGCCTTTGTCCACCATCTCACTCCTGCACGGTCGGGATAGACGCTCACCAACCTTGGAATATCAAAGCTCTGCACATCGATGTCCAGTTCAGCAAGCGGGTCGATGATGCCACTCGTCCTTATGGCTTCGTCATGGAGTTTTTTTTTAGAACTTCGCTCAATGTGGACAGATAGATGCCATGCCGCAATGCCAGATAGTTCAAGAAATCCGCAATCAGCAAGTTCTGCACCTTGCAAGCCAAGGGCATAGCTCTCCGCCCGATGCCTAACGGATTGCTGATGGATGGCATAGCTTCATAGAAATAGTGTTTCGCCGCTGACAAGGTAAAGATGTTCCTTAGCGACTGCTCTGCATGTTGCGGTGTCACATACATACCTTTATACAGGTCTTCCATATACGATGGCATGAAGCGCAGCATCAATTCTTCTATCTCTTTCTGGTCTTTGTCATACTGTGTGGCTATATTCATGTCGTAGGTCTCAAACTCAGGAAAACCAGTCTTACCGGTCTGTTCCATTGCCTTCACATTGCCATATAGCATGGTCAGGAAATCAATCGGATTGATTTCCTTGCCGTCAAACTTTACCTCGAAATGCAGTCTGTCACCGCTCAATGCCACGATGTTTCCTGCCTTCACGCTTTGTCCGAAGTTCACGAACACGTTGGCAAGGTGGGCGTAGGTCACTTCATATTTGCCGTAGCGTACCACTTGGTAGATGCCGTGTGTCGCATCATTGCCAATGCCCGATACCGTTCCGCTTGCCAAGGCTGACAGCAGATAGTGATTTGCCTCAAAGTCCAATCCGTGATGGAAGAACACCATTCCTGTTACAGGATGCTTCTGTTTTCCATAGCCAAGCGTCAGTTCCACGTCCTTGCCTCGCTCCTCAAAGGGCATGCAAAAGCCGCTTTTTGATTGCAGCATCATTTCTTCTGTATATCTCATGTTGTTGTCGTTTTTATGTTTATCGTTTCATGCCGCCACTGCGTGTGGTCTTTTCTGCTTCGTTCACATTTTTTCCTTGACCGCCATCACCACTGACAATGTTCTTGATATTGGAATTGTTGCCGATGAGCATCATGCCGAGCATGGCTCCTGCTATCTTGCCAAGCCATCCGAAACGTCCGAAAGTGAGGAACGATGCTGTTACCAGTCCTGCAAGGCTCAGTCCCGACACGTTGCCTTTCCCTAAGTTCTTGAAGAAGTTACCAAACATCTCCAGTCCGTTGCCTCCGAAGATGCCACGGAAGAAGTTACTCATTCCGCTCCACTTGCTGTTGATGTCACCCATGGCACCATTCACCGCATCCACGGCTTCCCCTGCCTTGTTCTTCAATCCTTTCACATCTTCCACAGCTTCGGATATTTTCTCCGTGGTGTCTTTTCCTACCACCACATCACTGGCTATCTCCACCATGCTCTTGTCGTTGACAAGGTTCTGCCATGCCACATATCCTGCTGCGCTGCCCACAGCGGCTGTTTTCATCGCACTTCCTGCGCCTCTTAGTGCTTGGGTGGGATGCACAGCCGTATTGCTTGCAGATTTCAGTCCTTGCTTGGCGACACTACCCGCACCTTTCAAGGCACTGCCGCCATACTTTGCTATCTTTGCCCATATACTCATAGTCGTATCTTTTTATTGTTATTTGATCTTTCCGTTCCGCTTCCATCTGTTCATGCAGTCCTTCACGATGGTTTTCTTGTCTGCCTTGTCGTGGCTACCTTCCTCTATCTCTGCCCAGATGTCCGCCATCGAGGTGTACTTCACCGCCTTGGTCAGCCGTTGCAGCTTTTTGTTCATTACCTTCAGTTTGGGGCGGATGCCGAAAACGATTTCCACTCGTTCTTTCTCGGTCATCTTGTTGCCCGACAAGCATACAAGCCTGATGTCATTTACTATCTCCACGCTGCCCATAATCAACTCCCGATATATCTTGTTGCGCTTGGCTGACAGTGCCACAGCAAGGGCATTGCTTGGATGTTTATCCAGTTGTTTGGTGAATCCTCCCAAGTTATCCACCAGTCGGTCTATCTCGTGATAGAAACCATATACCTGTGCAGCATACACCACGATGGAGCGGAACGAGTCCAAGTAGTTGTTGAACTCTCGTTGCAGATTGGTGGTTCCTTCCACTTCCTCTTTCAACCATATATGACCAGTGGTCTGCATCAGCATCACCTTCTCCTGGTTCTTCAACTCCTTTTCAGCCTTGTCTGTATATGCGTATATCATTCCTGCCAACACAGGGTCGTTCTGGGCTTGCACCTTGCAGACGGAAAGCAACATTATGCCAAAGCAAAATATCCATGTTCTCATACTCAAATGTTTTTATATTATTATGGTGTACTGACTTTGGCAGCTCTCCGCCACCGCACCAATGCTTGCGTAGCAATCTCACCATTACTTCTGTCTATCATCCCTGCCGTGACATTGTTCCACACATCACTCATGGTATAGTAGCGGATGCTCAGATACAGTTTGTTGAGCTTCTTTTGAAAAGCAGATAGTTTGTCGTTTAATGCCAACAAGGTCTTGGAGCGGTCTGCTCCTGTCAGCATATTCTCTGTGCCACCATTCGCCACGGCATCGTTCAATAGATTGAAAACCGATACCAGTTCCGTTGCCGTCTCGATATACAGGTTATTCATGCTCATGCTTGCCGCAATGCCCTGTGGATTATTGGCAATAGCTGCCTTCAACTTGGCGAGCGTGATGAAAATCTTCACGCCATCATCATACAGATGGGTACATGCTTTCAGCGAAGAGGCATAGCCGTTCACTGATTTCAAGTAGCTGTTGTACTTCTTCTCCCATTTGTGTATCTGGTTAAACTCTGCAGCCATTGTATTCTGCAACAACGCCGTCTTGGTCTGTCCGTTGATTTGCTTTTCAATCTCACTGTTGATAAGTTCATTGCCTTCTGCCAATGCCATCCATTCCAAGGGATTGGATGACACCAATTGTGCCTTGGCTTCCGATGCCGTTGCTATGCCGATAATTGCCATCAACCATATCTTACCTATTTGTAATCTCATAGATGCTCCTCCTGCGTTTGCTGGTTTCTACTCGTTCTCTGATGGTTGTCACCAAGTTTTCCTTCATCGGTACTCCGATAATGTCAAGCCTTGGTGTCGTTCTGTCTCCAGAATATATGCTCACGGTTTTCAATCGGAATAGTTGTTGCATGAATGTCTGACTCTCATTGAAATCCACCACACGGTATAGTTCCTGATAATCTACTTCCCTATGAAACACGCCATGCTCAAACACTAATTGTTCGTTACTGATGACGTACCGCATCCTGCATAGATAGACCATTCGATATGCCAAGCATAGGGAAAGCAAGACAGAGAGGACAAACACCAAAGTGGAGAGAACGGCATCATCAATACCTGCATATACAAAACCTACACTTATAAGCACAAGCAAGTGCAGCTCGTTTATCACAAACTGCATCCAATGGGGCTTGATGATGATGTTTCTATACCGATATGTCTGCTGCATAGTTCTCCTTTTTGATAATGACACCGTGCTTTATCTGCGGAAGCCCGATGTCTGTTCCTCTTTTTCCTTCTGTTTGGCTTGCTCTTGTTGCCTCTCAGCCTCTTGCGCCTTGGCGAACTCGAAATAGTCGAAGTCTATCTCTCCTTGGTCTATCAACCGTTGGTCTCGTTTGCCAAGCAAGGCATCGTTCCAGTCTTTGTATTGTCCCAAAGGATGAAAGGCTTGCACCGTGAAGTCTGCAAATCCCATTTCCTTGGCGATTGCTTTGAAGTTCTTCACAAAGCCACGTCCTGCCTCGTCTTTGTCAAAGCCCAAATAATGGTTCGCTTGTCGGGTTTCTTCCAGTATTCCCTTTATTTGCCCCTTTGTCGGTGTACCTCCGGTCGAGACATACACGTTATTCACTGGATTGATTTGGTACTCTGCCATGGCATCGTATGCACTCTCAAACCATAGAATATTTGTGGCTTCTTTCAATGGCTTACCTGTCAGGTTGGCTATCCACAATCCTTCACTGCTGTTGCTTCCTTCCGCCTTGCCCTTGTATGCCTTGCCGTCCTCTCGTCTCGGTCTGCCTCGCTCTTCCAATCCAACGATGCTATCCGGCTTGGACGGCAAGGATAGTGGAAAGGCGAGATTGGCAAAGCTCAATCCGTCATTTCGACGCTTGGTCGCCAAGAAGAAATGCTTGTGAAAGGCGAACTGGGTCCCCATGTTGATGCCTCTTTCCTTGAAATAAGGATAGTGTTTCCGTTGGGTGTCCTTTTCCCTTGGGTTGAAACGCAAGATGTCATAGTCTGACAGGTTGAAGGGCTTGGCATCTCGCTTGGGTTCTGCCACTCTGCTTTCACGCACGTCAATGGGATTGTTCAATAGTCTGTTGCATACCACATTCACCAGTCTGTCCAATGACATTCCTGGCTTATAGTCGTCAAACAGCGTCGGATGCTCCTTGATGAAACCTATCACGTTGTAGTTCTTCTGCTCTGGTGGCTGAAAACAGCACTTGCCATTGCCTGTGACAATAAACTTGTCGCCTCTCACTCGCTGTCCATGACTGTCCACCTTTACATACGACGGATAGCGCAAGCCATCTCGTTTGTTCAACTGATAGCCTGCGTCCACCAGCAGCTCCTGTATGTTCAGACGCTGTAAGAAATCATTATATGTCAGTTCGTTGTTTGCCATAAGCGTATTCCGTTATAGTCCTTTCCTCATGTGAGGATGCAATACTTCCTGGTTCATGGCAGCTTCAAAGTTTCTCGCCGCCACATCCATTGGCGTATCTACTCCTGGTTTGAAGTAGGGACGAGGTGGCGCAGGTGCTGCACCATGATGGTGGTCAACTATCACTACAGGTGCGCCATGTGGACGATGTAGCTCACTGCCTACTTCGGCAGCAACACCCAATCCTGCTAACAGTGCAGCTCCAATCTTGGTTCCCAAACTGGTACGGTCTTTCATATCTACCTCACCGAATATCTTGGAAAAAAGTTTCATGCGATGGTAGTCATCCACTGCCATGAACTTGTCATACTGCTTCTGCGTTATCTCGTGGCTTACTCGCTCACCGTTGATGATGGCTGTCATGCGGAACTTGCCTTCCTGCTCCGCTGGCTCCACTCGTATCTCACCAACAGTTACTTCTCTGCCATGCTTGCCTTCACGGAACCATCCCTTGCTCTCGTCCAAGTCCTGCCCATCCACAATACCTACTTTATTGTTCATAGGTTCTTGCTGCACTTGCAGTGGCTCAACGGTAGATTGCAACTGCATCTTGCCGTCCAACTCCTTCTGCACCTCTGGACGCAAACCGATATGGATGCGCTCCTTGCTGTTGAGCATGTCCATCGTTATCTTGTCTGCGAAATCATCCTTGATGACATTATTCAATATATCCAGTCGTTTGGCTACAGATACTTGCTTGACAGAATTGTTGGTCAATGCCTTCAATTCATCGTCGGTCAAGTCATACACCATATCACTTTTGGTGTTTTCTGATTGGATGGTGAGTGTCTTTGCCTTCTCATCGATGATGATACCGTGTGAAGACAGGCATTCCTGCCATTGATCGTTGGAGAAATATACAGGTGAGCTTATCAGTTCCTTGTATGGTTTGGCTGGCTCTTGACTTCTTGGACGTGTTTCTACAGGTGTCATCATGGCTTGCAGGTTTTGTAATACATCTGCTTGTGATGCTACTTGTTGCTGTCCTTTATAGTAAAAGCCATAACCTCCAGAGGTTAACTCACCAGGTTTCAGCCTTCTGTCTGGTCTTTCCGCTACCATTGGTGCTCCTGCATAGAACATCTGTCCTCCGACTCTGCGTAGATGATAGCCGTCCTGCATTCTCGGTGTCCAACCTAAAAACTCTGGACTCCATCCTAACCGTCCGTATTCTCCAGTACCAATCCTATATCCATGCAGTCCCATAGCCACTCTTCCATTGGCATTTCTTGCATGGACAAGGTTTCTCGGCATGTAGAAGTCCTTGCCGATGATGCTTGTAAAGGTGTTATATGCCTTCTTGTTGGCAGAGTTGGTTCCCCAATCGGTCAATGCCAACATCTGTTTCTCGGTGAGGTTATAGGTCAGCAGTGGGGAGTCATGTCCCTGTACCGCTAACTGATAACCGTCACCGTTGGCTATGATATGGGCTTGCATGCCATTGCGCATCAAGATGTCACGCATCTCTGGCTGCAAGTCCATCTGTCTTGGATTCAAGTTCTTTCTTATCGCCATAACATGATTGTATTAAGCGTTCTCTGTTTCCATTCCTTGCTCCAACAGCTCGTCCTTGTACTTCACAAACTGTTCCGCACTCTCGTTGCCGATGCACAGGGCGTGTTCCTTGCAGTATTCCTCATACTCGTTCTGCCATTCCTCACTGAAATGGTTCACATAATCAAGCCAACCGTATTCACCGCTCTGCATCTTCTCCACGAGGATGTCTTCTGTATAATATGGTCCTTTTCTCATTTCTTCCCTAAGTTTGATGTTTTACTTTACTTTCTTGCAACGGCAGAAGCATGTCTTCCTGCGGCCTTCTTCTGCTCATTCCATAACTCTTCGGTATATTCCTCCTCTGGAACATAGTCGAGGTTGCCGTCATCGTCCATCACCCAACAGCCATAGATGCCGAAAGTGTATTTGTCCCACTCTCGCTTGCCCTCCTTGCGCCACTGCTCACCATCACCGTTGGCGAAGCGGATGCCTGTGTCGCTCTTCAGGTCGATGCCTACGGTCACAGGTTCGTCTTCTACGGCAAATGTCAGTGCCTCGCCATTTTGGATGCTCTTTAGCTCCGTTCCTCCAAGACTGAGTTCGTCAGATAGCACCTGTAAGTTTCTACCAATCACTGGTGTCGGCACTGCCATAACCTGGTTGGTCTCTCCGTCAATCTGCACAAATGCCTTGATAGGATTGCCATCGGGAATATTCACATTTGCCACCACAGCCTTGCCCTGCTTCAACAGTTCCTGCTGCTCCTTGGTGAATTTGTCCAATGGGGCGTACTTCAACACAGGATAGAACATCACATCCACATTTCCGTCTGCCATTCTTACCAAGGCAAATCGGGTTCTGCTCTTGATATTGTAACCCTCGTTTACCTCCATGCGAACAGGCAATACTGGCGATGGACGACCATTGCTGATGTCATCCAAGGCATGCATCGGAAGGTCTTCTATCATCTCATGGGTAAGACCGAACTTTGCAAGTGTCTGATACGGCACTTCGCTTTCTTCAAATGAGTTTCTTTTCATATTCTGATTATATTTTGAATGATACTTTGCATATAGCCATGCAAAGATAGCCCAAGAGTAATGAATACAAGAAATCCTACGTTCTTCTGCTCAATCTTTTCCGTTTTATTATGATTATATCATCATTTCATACTCTCAATCATACTTTAATCTTATTTTATGTTATACTTTTATAGCATCGACAATCACTCTTGATTTCTTTCCCTAACTTTGCACCATGAGAAAGAAAATAGTGGCATTATGGGTAATAGGTTGTCTGGCGGTATCGAGTGCAAAGGCGCAGTTCAATACCATCAGCGACAACGCGTGCCGTTATAAAGTCAAGAAAGTTGAGGAGAAGTTTCTGCCTCCTGCAAACAATCAGGTAGATTCCATCACAGCAAATCTACCACAGCAGAAAACAGACTCTGTGGATAACAAACAAAAACAGTGGATAAGTAGCTATCCAAGCATCACTTATCCACTGAAATCAATCAAAGTCACCAGCCCTTACGGTTATCGTCGTGACCCTTTTACAGGTAAACTATCATGGCACAACGGATTGGATCTTCGTGCAAAGAACGAACCTGCCTACGCTATGATGGATGGTATTGTCGAAAAGATAGGGTATGACAATCGTTCTGGCAACTATGTTACATTGCGGCATGGCAATTTTTATATCAGCTATTGTCATTTGTCTTCAATCATAGTTCGTAAAGGAGAATATGTTTATCCCGGTATAATTGTTGGAGTAACTGGCGATACCGGTCGTAGTACTGGCAGTCATCTCCACCTTACATGCAAGAAGAACGGAAAGAGTATCAATCCAGCCATCCTTTTCACTACTAATAGCTCTTCGTTATAACAAAATGAGAATATCGCTCCAATGGTACCAAAACACCGCTACAGACGGTACCAAATCGCCTATATTATCAACAAAAACAGACCGACATGAGCTCTTGCCCACATCGGTCTGTTTCTTGGTCAAACTCACTTGCTAAAACTTAAAAAGTTTATCGTTTTGGCTTAGTTTCACTACTATATATCTATCGTCTTTCAACTCTTTTGGAAGTTTGTCGGATAAAATAGAGGCGACGAACTGCAAGTTGTGATATTCCTCAACGAATTTTGCTGTACCCAAGAGTTGGTTGCCATGTACCAATTCTTTTTTGTCATACAATCCAAAATGCAAACATGGTATATGCTCTTTGTCTGCGAATAAGATATATGCCATATCAAAGCAAACAATTTCTCCTTGCTTCTTTCCTGAGCTGAAGTTTATGGTGTCGGCATCAAATCTTTCTATATTGAATTTATAGATCTCATTTTTATTCTTTGTTTCTGTTTCGTACACCATACCATATTGTTCCGCATAAAGCAACTGTGATATTTTGGCAAGATAGTTGTTCAGCTTATCCAATTGAGCTTGTACCTTTTGCTTGAATCCATCACTAAACAGAGAATTGTCTATACTTTCAATCTGTTTGTTCAGAGAATCTATCCTCTCTTCTACTTTATCGATTTGATCAATCTGCTGCTTTAATGCACCCAATCTCTCATGCTTTTGAGTAAGATCTGCTATCAGACTTTCATAGTCTGTATAGTACGATGACTGCAACAACTTATCACTAAGAGTTTTTTCCGATGCATGCAAAGTTCTAATCTCCGAGTCCAATGCTTCTATCTTCTTCTTTAACTCAGGCAACTCACTTGCTATAAAATCTGCTTTTTTCACAAGCATACTATTATGATGCTTAAGCAAATCTTCGAAAGTGTGATGCAGGGTTGGAACAAATTTCTTTGCCTGATTATATACTGTTTTTAATGTGTCTGCATCGATATTCGACTTGTTGCTAAGAATCTCCTCTTTGGCTTCTTCCATTATATCATGGCGCAACTTCAATGTATTAAGTTGAGAAGAAAGCACTGTTATTTTATATTTCAAGTCAGATAACTCAGCCATGTCGTTGTCAAAGTCAGGGTTTAAATGCATCTGTTTCTTGATATGCTCCAATTCTTCTATTTCTGATTTGACAATACCTAATTCTGAAGCCAAAGCATTACGGCTTTTTTCTTTTACGAGTTTCTTTCTGAAACTTTCTTCTGTTTTCTGCTTCTGAAGTAATTGTTGACGTTCTTCCGCATCAGTATAGTTCAACCCCAACATATATAGATGCAGAGTTTCATAAACAGCATCAGAAGTTGTACCTTCAAGCCAATGCAAGGTATGATTGACTGCAGCATTTGTATATCTTACATTATGTGCAACCAATTGTCTAAATGTTGGCTTGTTGGTCTCCACGCCCATGATAGCATACTGAAGAGCTTTCTTAAATTCATTTTCGTTTGAATAATTCTCTCCATTTATTTCTTGAATAGAGTTCTTGCGTAAGAGAAAGTTTCTTCTTATGCGAACTTCTTTAGCTGTGGTAGTCCAGTCACTAACCAAAATTAAAGTTATCACCACTTCCTTCTCTGTCAAGAATGTCTTTACTTCTTCATTGACGACACGCCTATCTTCAGGACTTATATATATCGTTCGAGCTTCCTTACCCAAACAGATGTCAATAAGTCTGAGTATGGTTGTTTTGCCAACGTTATTTCCAGTCTCTGTATTTGTGTCTGGGGTTTCGTCGACTATCAAATTAAGACCTTGATGAAAGTCTAACCTTCTGATAAGACCTTCTTTTGATTCTATGATAAGTGATTTTATGAACATAGCTCAACCTCCCCATTTTTAACAATGACACAATCTATTAAGTAAAGCCAATCTATACAGAGTTGCAAGATAGCAAAACTCATTCTATACTGTTCTCGAAGACGACAATACAAGTCCACGACAGAAATTTTCTTTTCTGTCTGCAGCACCTTTAGTACAATAGCACCATTGTAATAGATGCAATTTTCTGGTCTCATATTATCTGGTAGAAGCATAACTATATCGGCTTTTCAAATATTTTACATTCCATAAATGCGTGCACCATTAACATTTCAACACACATTTCCAATTGTTCTTGTGATAAATTATTATTTTTATTACCTATTTGATTGATGATTTCATTTTTAATTGCAATGAACAAAGCATCGCCACTTGCCTGTGATTTCAACCCAACATATATCCTATGCAATTTCTGCAGCACGGCCATACTTTTGGTTTTTCCTTGCCTAGCATATTCGCTGTAGATTTCCTGCACATTGATATAATAAATTTTATATTGGTCTATGGCATCTTTTGAATATATAGACAAGTTGTTGAAACTTATTTTTGCCTCTATTTCAAATTCAGTCATATCAAAATCACATTCGTTTAAATCATCTTCTGCTAACTGACTAATGATGTAGTTCAGCCCAGAAGTCAACTGTGTAGTATCGGGTACATCATTTTGAATGTTGTTTTTTATGAACATTGCTATTGTTCTGATGTCCTCAATAGCCGGCATACTCTTTATTTTGTCCGCAATGAAATGAATATCCAAAATATCTGTTTTCGGATTAAATACAACCTCATGAGGTGGGCTGTATTTATACTTTCGCTGCTCCTTTGCGTCGATAACAATTGGCGCAAAATAAAAATGATAGCCAGTATATTTCTCTGGAATTTCTTTCAAAGAATGATCGATTTTTCCTTTGGTACTTGTACCTGTTACTTGTACCAATATACGATTGGAATCATCAACCAAATCAATTCCTGGTGCATTTTGTTGCAAACTATTTGCATTGCGAAGTTTCCAGCCATATATAAGATTCAAAAGATCTACATAGAAGTCTTCTGATATGACATGCAAACCCAACAGGTTTAGCAAACCACTTAATTCTACACTGCTTGCTAAGCCTGACAGTCTGTTCACAATATCATTTATATATGTTTGTCTTTGTAACATCGCCATAATTTATACTTAAATAATCTGCAAATATAAAGGTTTTCTTTGATAAACAAGTCTTGCCTCCTTGCTTTTTAAGGTTATTTGTGTTAATATGTCAAATAAATATGTAAGCAAAGAAAATAAACGTAAAACAGACCGACATGAAATCTTGTTCATATTGGTCTGTTTTCGTCACCACCACCTACTTCTTTTACGTGTTTTTATCACAATTGGTGTGTAAGGAAATCCTTCTTGGGTCATTTTCAAGCCCTCGCCATCAAATTGAGTAATTTGGATTTCAGTATCATCCTTGATGAGTTCACTTTCATAATAGCATGCCAATACAGAAAAATAAGTGAAGTCATCTGTTCTTCTGCATATTTTGTACCACTGATCTGGCTCACTTTTCTCTATCAGATACGTATTATTGATGACACAGATGTTGTCATCTGCCACAATTTCCCATTGCCTTAATGGTCTGTTCATGAGTCTCTGAATGTTTCTTACATAGCACCAGTCGCCTTCTTTCAAGATGTTCAGATAACCACGCTTGAACAGGACTGGTCTTGTATAATGTTTCCTGTGTGTGATAGGGTCAACCCAAAAGCTTTCATTACTCTGTGCATCATCCACATGCCAAATGCCGTCTTTCTCAATTCTTATATTATCTTTCGCTGTTCCAAGATATTTCTTGATAGGATATAAGTTATCGACAGGATAATATTCATAAAGTTTATATGAATTCTTAAGCTTTTCTAAGCACTCCTCCCTTTCTTCTTTGTCTCTTTTGGCAAACTCTGCCAACTCCTCATGAGAATCCACTTTCTCCAGTTGACTGCCAATATTCTTCTGTACAAAATATTGTTCGTTCTCATCAATATACAGTCGTGCGTTGCCTTCTCCTTCTTTATACATATACACCTTATTCGGCTCGTCCCAAGGAATAAACCTATGCTTCCAGCTCAGTCCTGTTCCTACTTGCAGTTCCAAGGTTTTCACCGTCAGATAGGTCTTTTCATCAATAAACTTCGATTGGATGCGAGGGTACAGCTTTTTGCCATCCTCTGTACTGAAGTCGATGCCCATCAACTTTACACTTTGTGGCTTATTGGCAAACCACAACCTGTTCCGCAAGTCAATCCATTCCTTCCTACCTACTTTCTTTCTTATGTAGCAATAGGCAAAGCCATCATTGGTCACTTCTATCTTCTTATATATGCAATCCAATATCACATTGTCGTCATTGTCTTTGATGCCCAACAACCCTTTGTCGTTCTCCATCAGACTATAGCCACAGGAAACCATAATCATTCGTTGCTGCTGTTCATGGTTGATGATTTTCATCATTTTCTCGTCGCCATCTATCAACATGTCCATTCTACAGTTGTGACCATTGACTTGCATACACGTCTCTTGCAGGACATCTTCCAGAGAAGTACGTCCTTCAAACATGCTCTGCCAATCTCTATCCACTGATGGCAATCCGAACCGCTTATACAGTCCCACATTGTCCAGTATCACGCAGTATTCCTTACCCTCTGCCACTCGCAGTCCACGTCCCACCATCTGCATATACTTTGCCAATGACAGCGTAGGTCTTGCAAGTTGGATAAACTCCACATCAGGACAATCGAAACCTTCTGAGAATAAATCCACGCTCACCAGTACCTCAATCTCCTCGGGAACATTTGAAGCAGATTTTATGGAAGAGGAAAGCGAGGAAGACGTGAACCTTTCTATCATGTCTTTTCGTTCAGCATGCGGTGTCTTACTCGAAATGGCAACAGCCTTGATGCCATTCTCTCGATAGAACTCTGCAATATGCTCAGCATGCTGAATACTTATGGCATACACGATGCCTTTCTTTCCTGGTACATATTGTTTGATGGTTAAACAAAGCCTTTCGAGCGATGGTCTTACATCCATAACCTTGTTCAACTCTTTCTGCTGATAGTCACCATCAACTCCTCGCTTCTGTAACGAATCAATAAGTAGTTGGTCGGCACTGTCTGGCTTGATGGAGTAATAGTCATACAGACTCAACCGCCCTTCGGCAATAAACCGTTCCATGTTCCAAGAACATAACAGCATCTCAAACAAATCCGTGAACCCTTTGCCGTTCATTCTGTATGGTGTAGCCGTCAGTCCCAATTTCTTCGTTTTCGGATAGGTGTTCATCACCTCAGCGTAAGTCTCTGCCAACGCATGATGCGCCTCGTCAATCACAATCAGACTCGGCTTTTCCTTTATCTCCCGATAGTGTCTTGACAACCATTGTATGGATGTCACTTGGATTTTCTCTGGATCCAAGTCAGGAAAGAATCTTGCAAGCGTGTCTTTGATTTGTGATACGAGTTCTCTGCGATGAGCAATCACCCATACGTTCTTCTTCAAGAACAATTCCACAATGGCTGCAAGCACATGGGTTTTCCCTGTTCCAGTCGGCATTTGTACCATCACAGAGTCATGATGTCTAAATGCCTCCTGTACTCTCTTCACCATGTCCTCCTGATAATCAAAAAGCTGAATATCCTTCGTCATTTCAGTTTGATTGCCTGTGTTTTTCCAGTGATGTTTGTTACCATAGCGATACCGTTGTCATGAATCTCCACCTTCTCATATCTGGCATCAACAATCACTTTTCCTTTTAATGTCATAACGCCCCAATGTCTGGGAATCTCTTCAAAGGCACAATAGGCACCGACAGGTTGCGCTATGCTGTGGTAGAGGGGTGGCACAATAACTTTACCGTCAACCTTTACGCCCCATTTCTTTCCTGCTTGATACAATTCCACATGCCCGGCCTCCGACTTCTCATGCAAAAGAAGCAGCTCGTTTGCTTCCATTTCCTTCTTTTGCAACATCATCTCATGATAGAATTTCTTACCGAGGCGAGGCATCACGACTTTCAAATCTTCCTTCTCATTCTTAGGGTTATTACACCCTATATAAGTCTTCTTCAAATTAGAATCCACCAAGTAGTAGTCCTGCTTGCTATCCATGACAACGATACCGTCACCACAAAGATTGGCACACAGCCAATATACATGCTCATAATCATTACGCAAAAAGCACACATCCTTACTCTCCGTATAATCCTTACGCATCAAGCCGTCACCACCTTCATAATAATACCATACTTGGCAACCACTGCCTACGGAAAAATCATTGTGGTATATCAAGTAATACCCACGATTCAACAGGTCATTTTGTAAAGGACGATAAGGTAAAACAAAGTCCTCATAGGTACGAGACCTGTAGAGGCCATTATATACGACGAACTCCCATTCATTTATGGTGATTACCTCGGGAGCATCCTTCGCGTGAATATCCTCGTCGATGAGAAATCTCGCCAAGAGGTCGTAGTAACATACTGTCTTTCTGCGAGGCCGATAGGACAAGATATTCCCTCGCAAGAACTTCATGTCATAATAGTTGCCTGGCTCCAGAACCTGTTCTCCTTGTCTGTTAACCACCGTCATCTTTCCGTCTGGCAGCTTGACGATAGCAAAATCATCATTGCAATCAACAAACTCCCGATACCGCAACGACTGCATCAGTTCCTCATGGCTCATCACCATCATCATTTCCGAGCCTTGACCAACAGGCATCGTTTCTTGCTTTCCATACATCAAGAAGAAATCTCTTTCTTTCGGAGTCTCCTTCCTTCTGCTGTATTTCAATCTTCCTTCAAACGTAGCCTTCCAGTTCCATACTTGCGATGGCAATCCGAATACCCGATACAGTCCCACGTTATCAACAATCACACAGTTCTTCTTTCCCTTGGCTACACGCAGTCCACGTCCCACCATCTGCAGATACTTTGCAAGCGAGAGCGTAGGACGAGCCAACTGCACAAACTCCACATCCGGGCAGTCGAAGCCCTCCGAGAAAATATCAACATTCACCAACACTTGGATCTCGCCTTTCTTGAAGGCCTCAATATCTGCTTGTCTTTCCGCTACAGGAGTCTTCGAGTCAATGGCAACCGCCTTGATGCCATGCTCTTGATACAGCTCCATAATTTTCTTTGCATGAGAAATGTTGATAGCATACACTATGCCCTTTCTATCCTTGCCATACTCCTCAAAGCTTTGGTAAAGCCTTTCGATGGAAGGTCGCTTGTTCAGCAGCATATCCATTTCCTTATTCTGATAGTCACCATCAGCCCCTCGCTTCTGCAAGGAGTCGATGAGCCGTTGCGTCACACCATCCGACTTAATACTCACGAAGTCGTAGGTCGCCAATCGTCCTTTGCTGATAAACTCAGGAATATTCCACGACTGCACCAACACATCAAACAAGTCTGTGAATCCCTTACCATTCAATCGACAAGGCGTAGCTGTCAGTCCCAAGAACTTAGCCTTAGGAAACCTCTCCCACATCTCTTTATATGTCTTGGCAAGCGCATGATGTGCCTCGTCAATAACAATCATCCCAGGCTCTTCCTCAATCTCATCATAATGCCGAGACAACCATTGTATAGACATGGCTTTTACAGAGACCAATAGTGACTTGTTTTTTGACGAAGAGTAAGAATAGAACTTCATTATGGTTTCCTCTATTTGCGAAACCAATTCTTTACGGTGTGCAACAATCCAAACCTTCGTGTTTGGATTATCTTCCACAAAAGAGTCTATAGCTGCCGTCAACAGGTACGTTTTTCCAGTACCTGTCGGCATTTGCGCCATTACGGACCGATGAAGGCGAAACGCTTTCTCAATCCGTTCCTTCATATCCTCTTGGTAATCAAATAACTTGATTTCCTTCATTATTTAAGAGTCTCGTTGACTTTACTCCAGTCTTTATTCATCAATTCCTCGATGATGCTATGAATCTTCAAGGCATATTTTGTTCTAGGATGATTTCCATACTGTGTTCCTCTCAGAATACCTTCATAGAAGATGGTTACGATGATTTCAGTCTGTTTTCTGAACGTCGTATATTCATATTCATCATATTTCTTGTTGTGCCAATAGTAGGAACTTGCCCAATAGCGCTTATGGTTATCCAGCATCTCTGGTGCCAGGAAACCATACTTGACGAGTGTTGCCCTCTTGGTCTTCATCAGTTCATTCATCTTGCTGTGGAACAACAGAAAGGCATTGAACGACATTCCTTCCATAATATCTTTCCATTCAGCACTCTTTTTCTTGACAAGAGTTTGGTCTGCCTCCACTTTTGCCGTGACCTCATCCTCTTGCTTCATCCGCTCTTCCAGATAGGTGGTATCCCATTTCCTCCATATCAGTTTCTTGATAAACCCATCCAGTTCCAAGGCAAACTTACCTTCTTCTGTCTCCTTGACATGGTATTTCTCTTCCAACAATGGTGCACGAATCTTCGACGTTATCAGATATACAGTTGTTGTAATCCGTAGTCGCTCAGTACCGGCATCTTCTCCTGCTATCACCTTATCACCCAAGATAGAAACGGCTTTCTCCAGTTCTTCTAACTTTTCGTCAGTAAAGAAACCATATTCCTTCAACTTCCTCATCATGCCATAGATTTCAAAATACAAGGCATTACTGAATATGACAAAGTCCATGTCTTTCAGCATTTCCGTGAAGAATAAGAAATAGGTACTGACAGGGTACATTTCCATATTCTGTGGTATTTCTATTTCCTCTGGCAACTCTACTCCCGAAGCCTTGCCGTCTTCTCTCGCTGTCGATATAATCTCGTCTGTCTCAGGATTTCTGGCATCCAGATAATTTCCGAAGTCAAAGTTCTTGTCTATCTCGTCGATACCTGTCAACTCCTTCAGCAATATCTTCGGCTGCCTGGCATCGCTCTTCATGATTTCCTTGAACACGTCCACGCTTGTCATGCACAGATTACCCACAGCAGAAGCAAACGCCACGTTCATCAGCAGATTGCCATGCAGCAGATCATCGAACTTCTCTCCATAGATGCGCATGGAGATATACCATTCCTTGGGATTACCCTCAAAGCCGATGGGGGAGATATGGATGTCCTCAGCCGTATCGGTATGCTGTCCATACAGACTGCTGATGGTAGGATATTTCTTCCGGAAATGTTTTTTGATAATCTGTTCGTAACGGTCATAACCGTTTTCTGCAAAGTCCAATACATGCGCCCATCTGCAGCATGCCATGATATAACCATCATGGTTCAGAAAGTTCATGTTGAAGTATTGGTATTCGTTGATTCTCACCGTCACCTCCAACTGCTTATGGGTTTTCTTATTGAACGCAAACGTGCCTTCAGACGGAAAATCCAAAGGCACACTGTTTGTGAACACTGGTAAAATTAGGTTCTTCTCTCATTGTTTCTGTTTCATTATTGGTGTAGTTGATAATTTACAGGAGTGATTTCTCCATGTCGTTTGGCTCACGAGTCACAGCCATCGGCTCTCCCTCAAATGGTGTTTCTGGCATCAAGTCCATCAACTTCTTCTTCATGCCTCGATGATTGGGATATTGTCCTGCTGTCTCTTTGATATAGCGGCATACTTTCAGGCGTTTCTCCTCGTTGTTCCATATCTTGACAGCTTCCACCAGGGCTTGATAGCTGTCGAATACCAGCTTGCCAATACGTCTTTTGTATTCGCCTACCAGTACTTGTATGTCATCTCGGTTGATGAGCAGTGGTATATGCTTGCATAGCGCTATGGCGATGGCATACGCTGCATCGGGTCTGTTCTTCTCCAATATCTGTGGAATGGATTTCTTGTGCCATCGTTCCAGCAGACGCAGCAGAGCCATGAAGTCATCGTTGTCTCTTGGCTCAAAGCTTATTTCCTGCATCAGATATTTGGAGTATTCCTCTTCATAGTCTACGCTCAGCCCTTTCGGAATATAGTTGATTCTCGGTCGCTCCATCTTGGCGCGATACCGTTGCTTCTCCATAGACCGTTTTCTCTTCTCGTCCCATTTGATGCGCAACAGCTTTTCTTCCCTTATCTGGAGTTCAATATCTCTGAACTCAGGTGTATTCATCACCTCAGCTTTCAGATGCTTCTTAATGATTTTTGTCAGATAGCGTCGCCAGGCCTCCTTGTTCTCTTCGATAACGAATGGCGGGCATTGCTCACCATAGAAGGTATGCCAGGTGAATGGCTCGAAGTCGAGGTTCCAGAGGAAGGATTTATGTTGGTTGTTGTTTGTCTCCATTAGAGTCACTTTCTCTTAACATTTCATATGATTGGAATATATTTCTACAAGTCATCCTCTCCTTTCTCTCTATTGGGTAAAACTTGCTTGTTAATATGCCTCATGTTTCCAGGATGCATTCTGTTGTCATTAGATGCCAATTTGGTATATCCCAAAAGTATCATGTCTTTTGTTCTAGCTATATTCGCCTCTGACATAATACCATTTGCATACATCGTTTTCAAAGTGTCAAGAGTATTTCCATAGAAGAAAGAATACTTATCCAATTCGGACATGTACTTTCTTACAATATCATTCCAACCGTCTGGTTGTTCATGTATAATAATACAGATAAGGAGATGCTTAATGACAGAATTTTTCTCAGAAGCTATCTGGTCAAATATCAGCTGTGCAAGTTTTGACGAGTAGATATTGTCCTTATACCATATGACTAAGTTATATGGTATTGTTGCAATAACTGCAATTAACAATCTTTTTGGATCGTCTCTCAACTCATCAAATCCTTCTGTCAATTTTAATCCAAATCCATCATATCGTGCCACGCCATCCTTAGCCAATGCTGGTGCCATTAAGTATATGACTCGTATTGTATCATACCAAGCATTTGTAATAGCAGTCAACAATTCTACTTTCTTTTCTGGTTCTATATAGTCACTATTTCTCAAAGTTTTGGAGGCTATGCCTATTATTTCTTGCAAATAGTTTACAGAATAGTTCTCAAAGACTTTATATACAGCTTGGTGAAACGGCGTTGAAGGATTGTAGCTGTCATCAGCAACAGCATCTTTAATCTCATTTGGCAACTTTGATTTTTGAAGATTTGTCTCTAACTGTTTTATTGCCTTTTTTACTTGCTCATCAGATGTTTCAAGGCGTAGTCTAGAAAAAGGATTGATACCTTCTGGCAGACCGATTTTTTCATGAACCGTCTTTGAAATACGAGCAATGTCTCTCTTCACTATGTCTGCTGCATCGTTTCTTGTTCTATCGCTGCCTGTATAAAACTCGATAACTTCAGGATAATGGGCATAATTTTCCTTGTCCAATATAAATTGGGCAAACTCTTTACTCTTTGACATTCGCATTGCTGCAAAATAATATACCCAGTAAGCAAACCGAAATCCATACAAATTGGTTTCATACTGACAAATTATATGATTTTTGAGCAATAAATCAAAAAGATAGTTGACGTCTATTGTTATTTTTTGAGTACGGCAAAAATCGTATAACTCATCACAGAATTGTTGGGCATTGAAATAAAACTCTTCTGTTCTTATCATCTGTTCACAATAATACCCAAGGGCAAACTCGCAGTCTTTTACATCTGGTAAAGATTTATAGCTTGGAACTTCCTCGTTATCAAAGATGATTCTCAATACTTTTTCTATTACAGCTGTTCTATTTACTGGATTCTCATCAAAAGAGTTGCTGAATACCTCCAACAAGGTGATGCAATTCAATGGCGTGCGGTGCATGTTAAAGTTCTGGATGTCGTCATCCAATCTTTTCAACACAATGTCATTCTGACCTATATGCTTGTGCCTATTGTATATCTCAACCATGGAGCGGATTTGGCTTGTTTGCAATGGAGCCATATACAATATAGCAAAATCAAATTCTGAAGTTGCTACATTTTCAGTCTCAACCAATGTCTTTTCTAACATAGGACATAATATGAGAATCGGTATTCGAGGATAATCTTGCGTTATGTTTGTCAATATCGTTTTGGCATCCTTGTTGGAAAGCACCCAATTATCTATAATGATGCGCTTTACATCCTCTCTTTTTACATCAAAAGCCTTTAATTGAGCATCAATAATCTTGCTCACGGCACCTTTCCTTATTAATCCACCATCTATATAAAGGCAAAAATCCTTGCGCTCTTTCCATTGCTTAAGGATGAAGTGCCATGCAAACGAACTTAATCCGTATTGTGCAGGTGTGATAATCTTGAGATTATTAGGTGTGTCCATAATGTCTGTTTCATCATACAGATTATCTCTTTTGAATCTGTAAGAGCGGTCGAATCTTTCCAAACTGAAGAAGCGGTCTATCCAGATAAGCGGTTGGTCTCCATATACGTTCATTGTGTCCCGAAAACGCTCTTCCATCTTAACCGTAATTGGATCTGTAACAAAAGCCTTAGGACTGTCAAACTTGATAACACCGTCTTCATCTTCTGTGAAATCAATACCCTTACGGAAAGAGTTGCGACTGGAGAACCATTCCCTATATGTTATCTTATCAACTGCATTATCTTTCAACTCTATAATGCAATATCCCAACTTGTCAGTCTTGTCAGTATAAAGCTGTGGAGCCATACACCAAATGAAACTGTCTGAGTTATTATTGTTGCATAGGATATTTTGCTCATGTGTATGCCCTGTCAGAACCAAGTCAAAATGCAATTTCACAATCTTTCTCAATTCAGAAGCAGCCCATTCCGTTAGAAATTCGAATGGATGATGTAAAACCAAAATTTTCTTTTTGGAATTGACATTTACCCATTGATACAATGCTCTTGTTGCAATATTTAATCTTCCCTTATCATCCTTTAACAAGGGATGGTCAGAATCGTCAATTCCAGCATATGAGGTCAGCGAAGAATTTAGACAAAAAACACTCCATTCGTCGTTCAATTCAATCTGGTAACCAATGGAATTGTAATGAGGACATTCTAACTTTTCTTTCAGAAAGTTCTCGTAATTCTCAAATTTCTTTGTTAACAAATTGGCCTGAGCCTCGCTCTCCAACAAGTCATTGAATTTACATTCGGTAAAGTCTTGACTGACAATAGAAGAGTAAACTATTTTGTTTTCCTCTATGCTTGTTCTTTGAATGTCATGATTTCCAGGAACGCAAATGATGTGTTCTCTCTTGATACCTAATGCTATTAATGGTACTATCACATCGTTCCAGAAATTATCGTATGATTCTTTATCATCAGCCTTCTGTACCAAGTCTCCTCCTATAAAGACAAATACATCTTTATGTGGTATTTCTTCTAATTGCTTTTTGGCATCCCTAAGGAAGGCATTAATTACGATACCTTCATTTTCAGCTGTTCTCCCAGTAAAGTGGATGTCCGATATGTAAATAATAATTGTATTCATAATAAATAATCTTTGAATTTATATTTTATTTCCTCTCCCATATTCCATCCTTGCCTGTTTCAATACATCTTGGCAGAATTTAGTCAGAGGTCTTTTATCTATATCATTCTTGTCCAAAGGGATTCCCAACCATTGGTTCAATAATTTTTCTCTATCCTCATCAGGTATACAAGTAAGCATGTTTCGATAATATGTTTCATTATATACCTTGTCATAAATTTCTTGTACGATGTCCCTATGCCTACCATATTGTTCTTCCAAATGCAAGTCATTTTGTAGCTCGTCAACACCTTGTCTGCTTACATTCCTTTCTATTTTAATGTCAATCTTATCAGCACCCTTTTTCCCGCTTCTCAACTGAAAAGAATCCACCACCTTGAAATGAAATTCCTCAGAGATAGCTTTGAAATAAGGGTTATATCTTATATCCAATTGAGTTGTCCTCTTTTGATGGTTGCAGTAAGAACATGATGGGATCAAGTTATACAATGACATGCTTAGATAGGGATAATCGGATTTATCATAAAAATGGTCAAACTGAAACAGTCCTTTCATATTCGTCTTGCCAAGAATATCTATGTACAAGGTGAAATTATGGTTGCAGTAAGGACAAACCTTTATATTAAGCATACGAGATAATTCCACTAATTTGCTTTCACGATAGTTTTCATACCCCATTGCATGCAACAAACCTTTGGCAAATGTTTGCTTTCTCCTTTTTCCTTTAGTCATGTATGGCTTATATACTTTTTTTGAAGCTATCTTGATATAATCAGAATGAAGCGAGTCAATGAATGATTTCAGTTTAGGAGGAGTACCTGTCAGTAGTAAAGTAAGGTTTGAAATCAACTTCTTGACGAAATCCTTTTGCCCTTTATATTGGGAATTATATTCCAATTCCTCCAATCTCTTTTTGACGGCATCTTCAAATGTGGTCAAATACCATTGGTGAATGTACTCACGCGTATATTCTTTTCCGTCAACTCCCAAACGCGGAAACTCGATTTTATTCATCCTTATGCCTCCTCAATTCTTCAATCTTAGCTTGATAATAAGCTATCTGTTCTTCATATGAGAGCCAATCTGCAATACTGTCAAGTTTTTTTAGTAAGTAACCTTTTATGAACGTATCGCCAATGTAATTTATCTCTTTCCGTATAGTTTCCATTCCTAAACGAGAATTGCATTGCTCTATCCTCGCTTTTAGAGCATCTATCTTGTTGGATGCAAACACACCTATAAGTCCGTTTTCCATGAAAAAAGATCTTCGATACAGATTAAATATGTTTTCTGCAAACGTCTCAGCTTGCTCATCCCTATTGTTCACGACATATCCATGTTCTTCTTTCAGAAAATTGGTACAACACTTTGGTATATCCGAAAGTATGATGGGTGAATGAGAAGTTAGAATAATTTGAAATTCATGCTCTGCAGAAACTAAAAGCAATTGGATAAACTTACAGAGTTGATTTACATATTGTCTTTGCCACTCTGGATGGAAACCAATTTCCGCTTCATCAAGTAACAGTAATGATGGGCTACGCAAGTTATCAAACTTTTTCGGCCCAATAACCACTGCGTAATACAATCTTGAAAAGAGGTTTAGCAATTCTTGTTCACCTGAACTTAATACCGTTATGTCATGCAAAGAATGACTATATGACATATCAAAGAATTTGGCAGTCAAATAGATACGATTAGAAAGTAAATGCTCCACTAAATTATAAAGGCTTCCGTCTTCATTCCTTATATCAACATAAAAACCTATGGTATCGTCAAAAGAACATATTTCATCCACTATCTTCAAGCACCAATGTATATCATTCAAAAATGTTCTTAGCGTCTCATTCATTTGTTCATTAGCCACATATTCTCGATAGAAGTTTAGAATATCTTGGGTGTCTTCATTATAGGTACCACACCATCTTACAAGAAAATCATACGCTTCTATTCTGATAAAATCTTGGTCAGCAATGGTATTAATCAAATTGTAATATATCAGATTTGCAAGAACATTATCTTTAATGCTGTTTCTGATTCTTTTAAAGTTTGGTATCTGACAACCATTAAATTTCCCGGCATAGTTTACTTCTATAGCTTTTAAACCTGAGGTATTAGCACTGATAATTATGTACTTAGGGAAATTAAGGTCATCCAAACACTCTCTGATGTGCTGTTGACTTAACAAATAGCAAATTCTATAATTGTTTTGGGCTTGATAGGCAAACAAATGAGACTGTATATTGTTTGACAAGTGCATCGTGTCCACATTGGAATAATCCTGCAAATCTTTGATAAGCCTAAAGTTATCTGTTGCATTATACATTCCTGTCAATTCTACAGTTCTTACATCATTGTAGTCGAATAGGGGAGAAAAATGACCACTATAGAAAAAAGTATTGATACTTTCGCTGTCCGTTTCTATGATTTTGACATTACTAATGCCAATGATATTCAACTCACAATTACGTGTACATTTGTATAAGTTACCATCTCTTTCAAAGACGATACACCCTTGAAAGTCTTGGTTGGCAGCACCTTCAACTACAGCGTCAAGAATAAATCTCAGCACCGTACTTTTTCCAACCCCATTTCCACCAACAATGGCAGATAACGAATACACCCCTTCTCCCCAAAAGTAATTCGGTAAGGATGGCTTTTTCTCTATTGTCAAGCACCTCTCTTGAATATTGAGGTTATACTGATAATGAGGGTCTATTACAATACCTACTTGATGCAGTTTTTTATAGGTTTCAATATATACATAGCAAAGATGTGTCATCGTTTTGAACTCATTTTTAGATTCATACTGCAAAACTCCATTCTCGAAAAGTATATTATAAAGAAGGAAGATGCGTTCCTATATTTATTACTTTTTGCATTTCACCCGCCATAGAAAATGCCAAACTCTAAACAAAGGTTCACTCAAAGCCTCGGCAGGATAATATCTCAGAAGACGAGCGTCACGATATAGGCGAAGGAGGTTATGCCCCAAAACGTGATGTTTGTCATAATGTCCAAAATTGCCTCCATTCAAGATGTCATCAAGAAGCATTTGCCCTCTATTTGCATCCATGGGTGCAATCATCTTGTCTTTTTGCATTCCCATGACCTTATGTAACACAAACATCATAGCCCCTGTAAACTTCCACAATCCGAGATGCTTAAACTCTCGTTCTAAAGCTATCGAATTCTTCACTATTAGTTCTTCACTCTTCACTAAGACAAAGTAGTAATCCACTACTTGTCTCAATCCTACACCCTCATAGAAATAATGATGATAGAGATGATAAAGCTGATACACGACATTAAAGGAATGTGTTGGGACTGCAACAAGACCTGCATCATTAGGTAATGCCACCATGTTGTTACATTGCTCATCAACATTCTGCTTCAACCATCTTTGCAATCTCCGATTATATACGAAGTTTGCCATAAAGCCAGGAGTAGAATGTAGCTCCACGGTAATGCCGTTGACAGTAAGACCTATATGATTGAAACTCTCATCATCTACATGTCCATTGGCGTTTTCAGCAAGCGAGTTGGCAAGAGAACGAATCTCATCACGCCCAGTATTCACCCATACATCCACATCACCAGGTATTCTTATCAACGGATTAGGATACATCACAGCATTGCCTTGCCCCTTCAAAATACAACAGCTATATCCCGAATCTTTCACCTTGTTATATATAGCCACCGTAGCCTCATTCAGTACATTGTTGCGTTGCATGATTTTCTGGTTTATGCCAAACCAACGCATCAGCAATTCCAAATTCGGTGCAGCATCCTTAAGTAGTTTTTGGATGCCATCGAAGACTACTCCGACAAGCGTCTGCTTCTTGGCAAATTCATAAAACACCGCCCAGTCAAGGTCTTTTAGAGCAGAACCGTCAAGAAACTCCTTGCCCTCGTAAACGCCCAAGGAAAATTGAATAAAGCGGAAGTAAATATCAGTCACGCTATCTTTCAATTCAACATTCAACATTCCTCTTTCAGCATATTCCAAAGGAACAGCGCATTGCCAATAATATATCGTCTCCACATACGCTTCGGTTCCTTCAACAAACGATACAGCCATTCCAAGCCATGACGCTGCCACCACATAGGAGCACGTTCAACAGTACCGGCGAAGAAGTCGAATACAGCCCCGATTGTTCCAACGTGGCAATGAATATCCAACTCTTCCCAATGCGAATAAGTCCACTTCTCCTGCTTCGGTGCAGTCATACCAATCCAGAGCAAGTCAGGATCAGCAGCATTGATAGCCTCAATGATAGCCTTATTGTCCTCATCCGAGAACTCCGGCTTGTAAGGAGGCGAGTAGGTCACCACCTTAAGATGAGGATAAACCTCAGCCGCCCGCTTCACAATCAGGTCAAGCACCTTCTGCGAGCTGCCCATAAACATTACCGTGAGCGGACGCTCACGGAATTTTGCGCTCGGCTCGTAGAGACGCTTGCCAGAGCAAGAATTTTGAGTTTTGAGTTTTGAGTTGTCGGCTGAAGCCGATTGCGAATTATTCAAGGAAGAATTATCCACTCCAAATTCCTCATCACAAATTCCTAACTGTTCGAGTTTGTTCATTTCAAACTCGAAGAGATCCCATCCTGCTATTCTTTCCTTCGGCAGGCTCTTCGCCTTTATCCATCTGCACGCCTTCACGATGCTCACTCCGTCAGGAATAAGAGCGTCGCCATTGGTCAGTGCCTCCGCAAAGAGCTTGTCCTTCTTTGCCGTATTAAAAGAATGAGCATTAATCGTATTGATGAGCAGTTTGCCCTCTGGCAGCGCGGCAAGCTCCGCCTTACTGCCCAAAATATCTAAATCTTTAAGTCTAAACATCTTTTTTGTTTTTTAATCCCTTGGCACACCGAACCAAGTAAGTATGGGATAAACGATATGTTCCAAAATCCAAGTCATCATTGTGCTATAAAAATCAACATTTAACACTAACATTGTTAGATAGTATCTCCACCATTCTTTTCTCAAACACCTCCAACGTAAACTCACGTTCAAACTTTTCTCGTCCTGCCGAACCCATTTTATGGCGCAAGTCGGTATCAGTAAGCAGTACCTGTAATTTATCCGCTATCTCACAAACATCAGGACGGAAGGTATTGAGCATTATCGGCTGTTTGCCGCCAAGCAAGAAGCCAGATACGCCATCCTCCACTTCTGCACTCACACCACCCACATTGCTTGCCACAACAGGCAGAGCAAACTGCATGGCTTCGAGTATAGATACAGGGAAAGCCTCGGTATAAGAAGGTAATACAAACACATCAGCCTGACTGAAAAAAGAATATTTATCATCGCCATATTTTGGACCATAATAAGTACAACATCCATTCAAACCCATCATAGACAGGGCACAGTCAAACTCCTCACCACTCATTTCCTTTGTCAGGCCACCTACGAAATCAGCCTGAAATTTCACCCCTTTATCTTTAAGAATCTTCAAGGCTGATAGATATTCCATGATGCCCTTTGTCTTCATGATATTGGTAAGCCAAAGGATATGAGGTACATGATCTGAATTTTCATTTACCTGATTAGCGTTTGATATAGCAGGAATAGCATTTGAACAAACAAACACATCCTCTCTTTTCACATACTTCTTAACATCTTCATATAGAGCATCTGCCAACAAAATAAGTATTACATCTTTAAAATAGCGCTTATATAGCCAGTTGTCGAGCCATTTATCCTGCCGAGTCTCTACACCCTTATTATGGAAATGCATCACAATCTTTTGCCCCATCATCTTGAGCATCATAACGATAATGAAATCCTTATAGAAAGGTGCTCCTGCCGAATTGGGGGTGATATACACCAGATCTGGCTTGACAGCCTTAACGGTTTTTCGCACCTCTATCAGTTTTTTCCAGATATCCTTCGCCTTATGCCATCCCCCTTTTCCAACATCTTCCAAACGTGTTGCCACAGCCAGATTGACGTAATGGCAATCAAACGAGGAATTAATAAGTTGAGAGTCGTGAATGAACTGCCCCACCATAGAGGCCCCATGCACAGGCGGCGGCATGTGCATGATAAAAAGTATCTTTTGTTTCATCATAAATATGTGCTCTTACGTTACTTTTTTACTTTTATACCATCATGGGGTATTCTAATATTATCATCCAATTCGCCGATAGAAACATTTGATGTCAAATGAATTCGATTCATAGGCACACACAATTCATAGGAGAGTTTTTGTTTCAACTCATAAACACCCATTGTTGCCGATGGGTACCATGTATTTTCCATGTCAATGGCAAGAATCTCCTGCCCTTTTATTTGCAAAGAAGTTAACTTATATATGGTTCTTTTCCCTTCCAAGTCATCATCATATGATTTACTTTCAAACAAAGCTTCTATAGAGAGAGACTTTGGGTGAGGCGAAGGAATATAAAAGACGAACTGCTTAAATGGCAGTAGCAACTTTTCGATGAAACCAAAAGATTTTCCATACAAACGATTACCTTCTAATTTGCATATTTCTGTAATTTTTGATGACTTAAAGTGTTCTTTCCTAAATTTTCCTTCTGAATTGAAAAACACTTCAAACAAGATACCATTCAGCACATGATTTTCTTCACCATCCATCCAGTCTTCCAACCATGTTCCTAACTTCTCAAATATTTTATTTGCCAAAAACTCATCACCATCAGCTACCTGCAAAAGATTTCGTCCGAATAAAAATTGAACATTCTTGTCCATGTCATGAATGGACATTCTATCCAATTTTTGTAAAGCAGGATTCTGTTTATACCAATTAGACTCCTTCAATTTTTCTATTTCTGCCTCTGCTTTTGTTCCTGAAGAGGTCCATTTACCATCACAAACGACATCATCTCTATAAGGAACGTCATCTGAATAATTTACCTTACCTTCGTTAAAATAGAAATCACCAATCAATGATGTATGTTCCCAACTAAGCTGTTTACCTTTAGTCATAGCATAGACCGTTGTTCTAACACGCTTAAAACATTCTTCAATCGTGATATTCTCCTCATCTATGTAACTTAACAAAGTACCAGTATATACACTATGTCCTCCCATTCCTGCATCACTTGCAGTTTCTCCAGGAGAAGTAGAGAATGCTATTATCGTACCCTTGGGAGCATATATCGGAGCCAATCCTTCATTTAATCCACGGTGTTTAAGAGGATTGTTTCTGCAAGCGTCAAGAACCAATATTTTGGTTTGCACATTAGCCTTTTCAAACCTCTCAATAACTTCACTTACATTAAATCCTCCGTGGTATTTTATACTGGTTTCATCCGCAAAATTAGCATCAATGGCTGTCAGATAGTTATGTCCTTCTATCTGTAGACCATGGCCAGAGAAATAGAACAAGGCGATATCGACATTCTTAAGTTTTTTGGAAAGACCTGTTATTGCATCAGACATTTTTTCTATTGTAGCGTCAACTACAAGATCTACCACATACCCTAATTTTAACAGTTTATTTGCCATTGCTGTAGCATCATTGACAGCGTTATCCAATGCTGCCTCATGATATGCCGAATTACCAACAATTAGTGCGTAAGCTTTCATTTGATTCTTATTATTTTCTATGCCACTCTCTCCATTTCAAGAATTTACACAACCCCCACCATGTCAATGAAGACCATTTGGCAAGATTCATCAATTTGCCAATGATATCTTTGGTAAAGTAATTGCCATATTTCAAAGCCTCTTGTCGAGCAATACGAGTCCTGTCAGAAAGCAGTTGACAGTAAACGAGATTTCGACCAATACGCCCTCTGGCTTTCTTATAAGCCTCTGTCTGGTTTGCACGCTTCACGATACGTTTTTCCCAGTCAGCTACAGACGGAGCATTGTTCCATCTTATTTGCATTTTTTTCAGCCATTCAGTCTGATCAGTAATGGTCTCCACACCATCACTGACAAATAATATTTCTGGTATGAATCCCCATCTTCCGTAAGTAGAAACCAATGCCCAAAACTCTAAGTCTTCGGTAATTCGTAAATCAGTACGCATACCACCAATCTGTTTTATAACCTCAGACCTAATAACAACACTTCCTGTACAAACATGCATAAAAGTAGCCCAAAACGAAAAGAAATCATCAAGAACAAAAGGATGTGAATAATCGTTATAGCAAACAGGAGCAACACGTTCTCCAGATATCGTAAGATGACGCTGCGCCACATTAACAGCCACACAGTCTTTATGTTCCTCAAGAAACGATACCGTCTTTTCTATGAAACTATCCTCCCAATAGTCATCTGCGTCAAGATAAGCACAATACTTACCATGCGATAACTCAACACCCTTATTGCGGGCAGCCGAAGGTCCTGCATTTTGCTGCTCAAACAGAATGATATTACTTTCCGTTCGAGCCTTGATAAGCTCCACACTATTATCCGTACTTCCATCATCCACTAACACCACTTCATAAGAGTAGTCTGTAGTCTGATTATAGATTGAATCCAAGCAACGATTGATAAGCTTGGATTTATTATATACAGGTATAATTATTGAAATGTCCATATGTATTTATACGCCTAATTGTTTGAGGAAATTAATACTTTCCATGTGCTTTATTCCTCTGATTTTATCTATTTTTCCCCAATCAATACTATAAGATATCTCGTTTTCATCAACCACAATTCTGTCTTCAAGCCCAAACAACTGCAATAGGCTTTGCATACGACTATTAACCTTTGCTTTTTCACGATTAAAAACAAAGAATGGTTTATGAAAGATAATTGAAAATGCCGTACCATGGAAAGAATTGCTTATAAAACAATCACACCCCTTAATCATTCTGATAAAATCTACAGGACCAGCATTTTTAAAGTTCTTGTCTGCATAGCGCAAAGGGAAGCGGTCTGTTATTGCAAATATTTTCAAATTATGTCGTCGCGAATAATTAATAGCAAACTCCTTTAATTTAGCATTACCTTCAAAATCATAAATAAGAAGATATTTCTCTTTTATATCACAAGGCTCATAACTAAGAATCTCCTTTCGATTAATCAAGCTGTCCCATTCTGAGACTGAAAGAAGAAAAACAGGATCAAGCACCCATGCCGCATCAACGCCCATCTTCTCGACCAATTCCTTTCCTTGCCACTCTCTAACACTAACCGCATCAAACTTTTGCAAGGATCTTTGTATTCTTACGAAATGCTCTTTAGGCAAATCCAAGAAAGAAAAACTTGCAGCATAAGATGCCTTCTTACCTTCTTTTACAAATTCAAGGTAAAAGACAGGATCACGCCCTGCTTCATAAAGAACATTCCATATTTGGTCACTGCCACAAAGATACAAATCTGCCTTGGGAGGGTCATGCATTAACTTTTCACTACTTGACCACTTTTGCTCTGTTTCTGTTAGAATATGATGATTGAAATAATCAAAAACACGCTTGCGCTTTAACGTTGTACGCCTTTGCCCCCATTTCATTATACGATACAGCATACGAGTTATGGGATTAGCATTCAGTCTTGAATCTGGGTTGACATACCAAAAAGCATAATAACGCATCAAATACTCTGGTTCAAAGCGAATTATTGCAGTATCATGTCCTTGCAATTTCAGAAAATGCTGTAACGCATAAGCCTGAAGAGAGGCACCATAATTGTAACCCTCATATGTTGTTAATGTCAATATTCTCATTTCTTTCTGACACGTTTAATAGCAAAATTTATTGCTTCCATTATACTCTTTGCAGCTCTTTCAGGCGTTTCGCTTGAAACGATTTTCAACGATTCTCTTCCCATATAAAGTAGCTTATCTTTAGAAGATACAATTCTGTCAAGAACGTCAACAATACTCTGTTTGCCAAGTGGGTCAAATGTCCATCCATTCTCAGAATGCACCAATTCAGGATGACAGCCATTATATACAGAAGTAGCTACCGGCAAGCCACAAGCCATAGCCTCTGGTACCACCAAGCTCCAATTATCTTCTAAAGTAGGGATAATAAAACAGTCAGCTGCCTTATAAAACATAGCAATCTGCTCATAATCCACAGCACCTGTCATGATGAAATCTTTTACGTTGTTTGATGTTGCAAAAGATCTTAGTTCCTGCTCTTGAGGTCCTGAACCAACATAAACAAGAGAACATTCATCTAAACATGAAGCTTTAAATGTCGCCCAAGCCTCAAGCAGTTCTTTAACGCCCTTACGAGGAATAAGCTGCCCAACAAACAGGAGCATTACGCCTTTAATGCCATATTTCTTGCGTAAGCTTATAACCGAGTCTTCTGAAATACCGTTTACTTTATCCGCCATTCCAGAGACATCTGCTACCATGTGTCCGTAAGTTAACCTACTTTCGTTCCAGCCTAATAATTTCTTTACATATTCTCCAGTTAGACAGCCATTACAATCTATGGCATCAATCCAGTTGCTAACAAATTTACGATACCATACTCTAGACCTACCTGCCGTACGTTCTGTGTGTGCTGTTCGCTCATACAACATAACATGAGGAATTCGTTTAAATGCTCTTACAAAAAGCGGCGCATACGTCCATTGCATAAAACCATCACTTACCATCACATCAGGTTTCGTTGCTATAACCTGCTTAATAAGTCCCGGGCTAATCGGAATACGAATTGAACTATTGGCTCTTGAAGCATTATCTACTTTTGGACGATTACCTATTCTTAATTCGTTTTCACGAGCAATAGCCCTATCGCCTAATATCGCATGCAGTTTCTCTTGACATCTCTGTGGAGGGATATCCTTATAATATATCACCGTCAACTGATGACCACACATCTCGTCCAAAGCTTTAAAAACAGGGATGCGATAGTCCAAAAAGCTGCGTGTTACCCAAGTTATTCTCATATTTATTTTATTTTCAAAATTTCGTTCCAATTATAACCGTCTTCTGAGCTAAATGTCTGTTGAAAGAATCTGCCGAATGCTCTCACTATATATGCAGATATCAAAATACCAACAAATATAATAATAAGATTCAGAGGAAACAGATGGTTAATAGCTGTTGTACGTACAAATGGTTGTGTAAGATAAACTTCAAGACACAAACCTCCAATAGCCCCCATAATCCATCCTATTTTTGTTGATTCAAAGTATTTTTTTAACTTATTAGAACTACACAATTTATAAAAATATAGACATATAAAACCTAACGGTAACAAACTCGTTATCATTAACACATCACATGAGCGAAAATGGCGACAAAAAATTTGTATTCCATAAAATAAGAAAATGTTTAAGCCTAATAAAAATAATGTCTTTCCTACATTAACAGATTGAATAGGATTCCCGTTGTGTTCTCTCCACCCCATTTGTGCACCTTGAAGCATAAAGAAGAAAAAGAACAGCCACTTTATGTAAGTGTTTTTGTATATATATATATAGTTATTGTGATCATAAAACCCTATATACCACACTAGCAAGACTACTGCAACAACGGCATAGCACCAATTCAATCGCTCCACAAAAAAACGTCTGATAAAATACAAAACAATATAATAAAGCATTATGCAACTTACAAACCACTCTCCTCCATACAATAAGACATGAAACATATCATACCCTGACAAATGGAGCATAGATGTGAGAATAGCCAATGAAAACACACTAGGATAAATCCTTCTTATTCTTCGTTTATACCAATTGTCGAAACGTCCAACACGCCCCAAAAACAATGAATATCCCGAGATAAAAAAGAACAAAGCGTCACCAATAGCCCCACCTGTAGCCAACCCCTTTGCATAAACATATTGATTATCGAAATGACTGTTTGTTATTAAAACTACAGCAAAGAACTTTAGAATATCAAGAGCTATATTTCTATGTAGTATCATTAGAATATAATTATAAGTTTTGAATATATTTTCCTATACGCATATCTACTTGCTTGTATCGCATGGTATTTATCAATAACATCATCAAGATAATAGCAGGGAAAGGATGGTTCCAGTCTGATCCTATACACGGATATGACATATTGTTGGCTAAAACGCCCAACAAAGCCGATAATAAAATTGCAGAATATCCACTATACGTTTTTCCTTTAGTCAAGATATACCCTTGAAACAATGTTTTGAGCATATAAAAACCAAAAAATAACATTCCCAATAATCCTGTTCCTAACAAAACCGAAAAATATCCATTGTGAGCAGACAAAATAAAAATATTGCCAATGTTTGCCATAACCCATCTTTCACCTAATACAAACCCATAGCCAAGAATTGGTCGCTCTCCAAAAGCCCGAAACACAATATCCCAAATAAAGTCACGTCCCGTACCCGATGCTATCTGTTCTTCCGTATGCCCATAGAATATATATTGAGATATGTATGGCATGGCGAACTTATAAGTTAGGAACAGGAACAAGAACGCCACAAGCAAAAGCGGAATATTTATACCCTTCTTGTTTGTTGACAGCAAGACCACCAATGCAAAAATAAAACTTATATAAGAGGCCGAGCTTGTGCCGGCAACCAAAATCGCCATATTGATAACCACATAATATTTCATCGTCTTCAACTTGTAGTTCTTGTATAAGCCTATGCCCAGAATGGAGCCGATTAAGGCAGAGATGGTATAAGTGTTGGTATGTCCAAAATGGACATAAATACCACCCAATAACGCCGCACAAGTCGCTATAAAAACAATGTAATACATACATCTCCACACATCATTTATCTTATATAAGATGATAGACAACAGCAAATAGGAGGACAACAGTTCCATACCTTTTGCTATAATGCCCTTAAAGTCGGGCACAGGAGTCCATGCCACACTGGCGATACAAACCATGATAAACAAGAGGAAACTTGTTGAGTTTCTCAACGAACGCTTTAAATAACGCCTGTTTTTATAGACAAAATACAAGTTGAGCAGAACACAGAATACCATCAGCAGGGAGCCACTGTTTCCTTCCACCGCCTCATCCATGGAGCTGCGGATGTTAAATATCGTTTTACGGCAGATATGAATCAGCACAACTACCGTTTCCCAAAAGATACTTTTTGGAAATAAACTGTTAAATTGTCTGTAGGGATTGAACATAATTTTTATTTTCCTCTATTATTTTTCTTGATATAGCTGTAACCACATCAAAATTCTTACTACTAAATTTTCTCGCAAAAAGCATCTTTGACAGCATGATTTCATCATAATCAGCCATTGTCCAAACATATGGATTGCCACGTTTCCAGTCTTGTAATCTTAGACAGGCTTCATATTCACCTTTAGTTGAATATACTTTGTTTTTGAAATCAGAATTAAAGAGCAGTGTATGTTTATATATTTCATCTGCCCCAAATGTCCAACGAAATCTTTTCTTTATCCATGTTTCATAGCTTAATATATATTCTACGGCATCATGTGACAGACTACACCAAGTGCAACCCTTATACAGAGTAGGCATATTGTTTTTAGAGCGTACGACAGGCAAACACTTTTGGAATTGTGTGAATATCCAATGCATATGTTGACAACATTTTATACACAAAGATGTTCCACGTTGTTTTTTCATCAATATATGATAATACATCACTTTTGTCTTTGTTCTCCATGCATTCTGCATAAGTCCAATAAATTCTTTTCCTTTGTTCAATTCAAAGAATTCATGAATATATTTTTGTGACTTGATTGGCAAATCCATTCCTGACATTAAATGAAAATAATCATATTTGCCATTATCAAAGGCCATACGATATAATGCCAATTCTGCATATATGATAGTTACATCTGCCCAACGTACATCTATTCGTTTATCTTCTGGTATCAAATATAAGTTTGAATATTTACATTTATATTTGATAGAATATTCTACCTTTCTATCTATATGTACATATATATCATTGTCTTTATAATCTAACATAGACAATGAAGTTTCTAACACATCAAAGTTAGAATGCGCTATTATTAAATATGCGTGTTTCATTATTTTATATTTTAACCGTTACTTACCCAATAGCCAAGGAGCTTTTTTCATGCTCCATTTTATTGGATAATAACACATTATCATTACTAAAACTGTATATACCAAAGAAGACAAAGTTGTATTGCTCAAATATCGCCCCCCCAGAATCTCAAATATATTGATAAAAATCTTATGGATGCCCAATATAAAAAGGGTTCCAGTAGAATAAATTATCGACATTTGCTTATTAGGTAATTTGGTTGTCAACATGAACAAAGCATAACTTCCACCCAAGGCCACAATAAATGCTATAATATAGTTTACTCCGAAAGCTCCAGAAAACATCTCGACATATCCTTGTCGGAAGACTATAAGGTGATATACCATCAATAGCCCCATAAACAAAATCACGCTAAACCGAATTCTTTTGCTATATTGTTTCCACAAGATGCCAAGGCTAAAGAATGGCAAACAAGCTATCGTTCGATACAAGAACCAATCATTTACTACCGATATAAATGGAATCATCCCTTCCAAACTCATGTAAAGCAAAGAGACACCACCGATACTTAATATCCACTTTTTTGAAAGCGTTCCAATTATATCACCACATAACAAGCGGCAGAATAGTAAACACATTAAAAACCAAACACCAGAAAACAAAGTCACTTCATTATAGACGTTTGCCTTCAAAAAAGGCAGCAAGCATCTGCCAATGAGGCTCCAATCCCATAACATTGTGCCTTTTACACTTTGATTGAGTACATAGAAGCAAAATCGTACAATGGAAAAAACAACAATAGGTATAAACAGACCTTTAATCGTTCGCATCCATGGTCTTGGTTTAAATAGATAGCCTGATATGATGAAAAATGCAGGCATATGAAAGCCATAAATCCAAGTACGTTCACAACCAGGTAGATTATTATGCCCCAACACCATAAGAAAAATCAATATAGTCTTAGACCAATCTATCCAAGCTTCTCGTTTTTTAAATACTAACATACCATCAACATATTAATTTATACAACATCAATGCGAATGAATTTACATGTCGATAATATTTATAGTAAACAAGACTACTTTCTTTGCTGATTTGTAAACTCCGCTTTGAAGGTGTATTTTTTGAACTTCCTCCCTCAAAATGAATAACACTGCAAGAGGGAACATACATAACCCCCAATCCGATATTTCTAAATATCTCAGCAAGGATTACTTCTTCATAATAAAGGAATGTGCGTTTGTCAAAGCCGCCTACTTGATTGAATGCATCAGCCCGCACCATCATAAACGCCCCACAAACCCAATAGGTAGTTCTTGGATGTGAATTACCAACAGGTTCAAAAGCCATATTATTTTGCTTTTTTTTTCTAAATGGTTTCAAAAGTTTCCACCCTATTTGTCGGTATGGGGAAATATAACTATCATGTGGACTTTGTTCTCTTCCATCCAATCCTACGATTCTTGGTCCAACAATTCCTATCTTTGGATGAGAATTCATAATTGCAGATAGATTTTCAAGTATATCAGAATCTCTTATTTCTATATCATCATTTGAGAACAAAAAATGAGTGAAACCACCAATCCTATTAAGAAAAGCCACTCCTTTATTATTACCTTTGGCATAACCTAAATTTTTTGGCGACCAAATGAGAAATTTTGAATCATCTGGTATTTCACTTATTCCATCTTCGTCAACAAAACTCAAGCCACACTTTTCCGCCAAATCCAAACTTTTTTCCCTATTTGCATCATTGTTAACAACAACAAGGGTAAATGGAAATTTTAGTTTCGATAATTCGCCTTTTACAAAACGAATGGTCATAGTAGGATTGTGATAGGAAACTACAATGATTCCTACTTTATATTTATTATTCATTAATTTTATAGTCTTTAAATTTATTGATAAAAATATAAACGCTTTTCGAAACAATTATCGGCAATAACACTCCTACAAAGGTATAAGCTACCCACCAATAGTTTGATGTAAAGAGGCATGGGAACGAGGATAATTTCGAAAAACTTTGTTCGTAAACATAGCACTGTAACAATATAACCACTTTAAAGGCTATGAAATGCAATGCCATAATAGAAAAGGAATAATCTCCAATACTTGCTAAAAGCTTACCAATTTTCAATTCAGATAGCAATGAAGATATACAATACACACCTATGCAACCTATTAATGCTATAATCATCAACATTAATACATTTTCCTTTGATATATTGTCAGGTTGTAAATGAGCCATAATGCCACACCAAGTAAAAAGGAGCAGTCCTAACACAGAGATAAAAAAGAATATAATCTTTATCCACGCATTCTTAAACAAGAGTTCAAATTGTCTGAAGACAAAGCCCATATAAAAGATTATACATACTTGTAAATACTGCCATAAGCAATATGGACTTTTTATATGTAAGTGACAACAGACTGCACCAACAAATGCAGCACCAATAAAAACATAGTGTCTTATGGAAGTATGCTTTTCTGTGATTTTCATTATACCAAAAGAAAGCAAAGAAACTATCAATAATGCAGGACAAAACCACATTGCTCCCATAAGAGGTTCAAAACAAGCCAACTTAAATAAAATTTTACCCCCCCCCAATACACTTTCAGAGATAGTCAACGGAGTAGAATATAAATCTATTCTATAAAAGAAATTATGCAATAATAGGAATGTCAAGCAAAAAGAGACGAAAGGAACATAAAGACTTTTCACTCTTTTGCCAACAAACTTCTTCATGTTACTCAAGTACTTCGTCTTAAAAAAATAACCAGCAACAAAGAAGAACACAGCCAAATGGTATTGATTGACAAAATCTTCGATAAAAGTATTAGAAGGACAATGACAAATAACTACCGAAATGATTGCAATTCCTTTCATTATTGCGAAAGTAGGATTATATTGGTTGCTTTTGATACTCATACTCACAATTATTCTATAACCTTTCTAACCTTCCCATGCAATTTTTTATATCTAAATAGAATACGGTAAAAATACGTATAGACATAGAATAATGGTTCTAAAGATACAAAAAGAATGAATTTTTTATCTACCAAAGTTTCTACTCCTTCTGCGATATAGTCATTAGACATATTCTTTTTCATCATCATATAGCAAGCATGACTAAATTTGAGCTCTGGCACAAAAAAAGACTTCAACATTCCGATGGTCCTTTTTATGTAATAAGCCCTACACACAGACATTGGAGCTGATGATAGTAATTCTTTTAATGCACCGTCAACACGATCACTATAAGTTCTTCCGAAAACAGAAGTATTCATCGTGCCATTAGGATTTGCATAATACTGATAAGTAGACCTATCTATATAAATTACTTTTTCTGTTTTATCTGCTAAATAAGCATTAGACACAAAATCTTCTCCAAGACATAATTTATATTTTATAGTCCAAGTAAAAACTTCATCAGAAAATAGCGTCCTTTTATATAGGCCACCCCATAAATAGGGTGGGATTTTATCGGTAAAAAGCATCAACATATAATTCTCACGTCCTAAAATCTCCATGTTTAGCTTTGATGTCTTATCAAAATCTATCGTTTGCTCATTCTCATCAACTATGTCTATAATACCTTTTACTATATCATAACCTTTTACGGCATAGCTATATAAATCTGCCAATGCAGTAATCGGCAGTGTATCATCAGAGTCTAAGAATGTTATATAATCACCATTAGATTTTTGATACCCTAAAAACCTTGCAGCATTAGCACCTTGGTTTTCTTGATGAAAAGTTTTTATCCTTGGGTCTTTTCTTGAATATTGCTTACATACTTCGTAAGACGCATCTCGACTCCCATCATCTACGAGTATTAATTCCCAATCAGTGAAAGATTGCCTCAATACAGACTCCACACATTTATCGAGACTTTTTTCACGATTATATATAGGTACTATGATTGAAATTATATGATTCATTTATTTGTTAAAAGAAAAATCATAACGTTTATATGGATTTATTTTCTTCAAGCCGACCTTATCAAACAACACACGAATAGCTTGAACGATTTTCTCTTTTAAAGTATGTCTTGGAATAATCCCCCCCCATTTAGTCAAAGACTGATATCTAAAGAAATCCAGTTTATAGGGTGAACGATTGGCATGATGCCATGGTTTTACTCCCGTAAAATGGATTATGACAGGATAATACGGATAACTTTTTGTCATATCCATTTCAAATTCCTTCTTGTGAAAATATGCGCCATGGAAATCTGCCATAAAGTTCCAACGATAAGCCAAATGAAACCACTTGTCCTGCAAAACTGCATTCAAAGTATCTTGATCTAAATGCATGGGGTGGTTTTTCTTTAAGTATTCCATACATTTGCTTGTTGTATCGTTTGCCCTCCACGCCTTACAGTCAATCAAAAGCATGCCAGCATTGAAATAGAAATTGTTGGCATTGATACCATTCTGATAGCAAAGACTCATTCTTGGTGATATCACATGGTCTTCACAGGCTCCTATAACTTTACCTTTCAAATCAATGTCGTACAATTGGCGTATCGATCCTCGGCAAATCATATCACAATCAAAATAGATAATACGAGGTACTTTTTCATCTAACAATGTTGGCAGCACCAACCTAAAGTAAGTTGCTATATTCCACTGCTTAGTTACATGAAAATCCTTAAAAAGAGACTCGTCCATATCATAGAATTTTACTTTCTGTCCATACTTATCTGCTATTTCCTTCAAATCACGCTTATCTGAGTCAAGCAAGTCAAGTCCCATCAAATGACAACAAAAATGTTCACTTTTGTTATTTTCAAAAATCGATACCAATAATACCCCTGCAAATCGAGTATATTTGGAATCAAAGCCACATGTTATATGAATTGTATCATTCATCATTTCATCACTTATTTTAGTTCATCAATTAATTTTTCCCATTCTCCGACAATTTTGTCAATCGTGAACCGCTTACTGCTCACGTAGGCCTTACGTCCCATCTCTGCCCTTAATTCATCATTACTCATCAGTGCCATGAGTTTTTCGGCAAACAGCTCTACATTTTCAGGTTCCACCAAGAATCCATTTTCTCCATCCGTTATGATTTCATTAGGGCCAGTCTTGCAGTCGAATGCAACAATAGGCAGGCTCATTGACGTGGCTTCCAAAAGTACCATTGGAAAGCCCTCGAAACGAGAAGACAAAGCATATATACTTGCTTCTTCATATTTAGAATTTACATCTTTGGTTGCTAAATGCAAAAACACTCGCTTCAAATTCAACTGTTGTTTTAGTTCATGCAATCTTGCCTCATCCCTGCCATCATCGCCTACTATTTCAAGAGTCCAATCTGGTATTTTCTTTTCCACTATCGCCCATGCTTTCAAAAGATAGTCAAATCCTTTTTGGTATGCAAAACGCCCCAATGCTAACACCTTATGTCCCTTATGTTCTATTGAACTCTCTTTAAAGAATGGCAGAGGATTATAAATTTGGGTGATAAAATCGGAATCAAACTCCTTATTGTCAAGATACATCTGCTTATCAGCCTTAGTTAACACAACAAGCTGAGAAGCGTACTTATGAATTAAGTTCAGTGCATTTTTCTTTCGCTCTGTACCTTGCATGTATGTGTAATTGAAATGATCCCACGATATAAGTTTGGTACCAGTCTGCGAGCACGCCCTGGCAGATATTTCCGCCATCAATATATCCACGTCAATCACGATATCTATCTTGTTTTTCTTTAGAAACCGCTGATAACGTTTCTGCACATAGCAAGGGAAGTGCCGAAGCTTACGTTCCAATTTATTACGTAGTAGATAATGAACTTTTACCTCCTTGTTCAAATGAAAGAACACATCACCATTCTTTATGTATGACACAAAGTACACATTGTATTTATTACTTAGTGCATTTGCAATTATTGAACTTACCCGTTCTGTACCTCCACTATTTGAAAGGGTACATATAGTAAAACAAATATTCATTATAAGTTTATTTTTTCTTTAATGTGTATAAAATCAAAAAGAAATGCCAAAGCCAGTAATTGTAACGCTGAATATGCCTCATTCGAGGAATAAGACACAGCTTATGCCCTAATCTTGCAATTCTTTTAATTCTTATCAAAGCTTCTCTATAATTATGTTTTTGATAGGAATTCAGCAAGCACCTATGACAACAAATACTATATCTTGTCAATGAGATAGAGTTCTTGTTTTTTATAAATTTAATTGCTGTAGTGAGAAGTGAGAAAAAAGCATCAAAACAATCTATATTTCCGTACTTATCATCATAATTAGGAAAACTATATTTATATGTTGCATGGTTTACGACTTTTATCTTTTTCGACTCAGCCCAGTATCTACAGACAAAATCCTCATCTTCTAAAAAACTCAACTTTTCATTAAAACGAAGTTTTTGATTCTCTATCAAAGAGTATTTAAAGATTTTACACCACAGGAACCCATAATTATGCTCTTTATTCAGATAGTCAGCGACTACAGCAGGAACTTCAGAATGGGAATCTATAACAAACGGCTGTACCTTATCTGATGTTACAAAATAAAATCCAGTAACAACAGCATCATATCCATCCAAATTATCTACAAAAGTAGAAAGCCAATCCTCACAAACCTCATCATCACTATCTGCGAACGTCACCCATTCTCCTCTTGCATTGTTCAATCCCAAATTTCTAGCAGAACTTACACCTCCGTTCACCTTGTGCAATACTCTCACCCTTTCATCTTTATGGGCATAATCATCACAAATATCGCTCGAACTGTCAATACTGCCGTCATCTACCAACAGCAATTCAAAGTCTTGAAACGTTTGGGCAAGAATGCTGTCCACGCAGCGCTGAAGGTACTTCTCGGCATTATAAACAGGGACGATTATACTTATCTTAGGATTTTCCATAAATCAATATTGTTTCTAAATCTATGTATAGCATTGGTATCTATAAAAACGCGCCACATTTTATATGCAATTCTCCACACAACACCCAAAGGATTATACTTGGTCGTAGTGTTTACCTTGTCTTGTAAATAGAACAGCACATGAACGCTCTTTATATTACAAGGAGTGTTTGCAAGGTAATTATCTAACAAATTCATATTGCCCCCATCCTCCAACAATCCTTTCATACACTCCAATTCACTGGCAAGATAAGGTGTACTGGTATGCTTCGACATGAAATCCACAATGGGAAGGTATCGCTTAGGATTCGCTTTTACCTGATGCATAATACCTTCGTCATTCACCCGATAATTATAGGTAGCATCAAAGCAGAATGCTATGCGATGTACATATTTTGACAGCATAAAATTCCAGACCTCGTCCTCATGTATCATGCCTTCTGCAAAATAGAGTTCATGCTCCAATACGAAATCACGTCTCACAAGTTTGTTCCATGCCGTCATAGGCAAAACATACCGTTTAAGCATAGTGGTTCTAATCCATTTGAAACTCTCGGAATATTCAGGTGTAAGATTCCATTTAAGCATCAGCCAGTCCGAGTTGCTCTTTGCGCTACTTTGTACAATATCCATTCCAGGATATTTCTCAGCCAAGGCTACAAGCTTCTCAATACAATCAGGTGTTATACTGTCATCACTGTCTATGAAGTAGAGATAGTCGCCTTGGGCATGACGTATGCCCGTATTACGCGCTCCAGACAGCCCTTTGTTATGCTCATGATGGACAATACAAAACTGTATAGGACCATTGTATTCAGCAATTAATTGTTCCAGCACAGCCACGCTGTTATCTTGCCCACAGTCATCTACAAAGATGCATTCTATCTCACCCTTGTAGGTCTGCGCAGCAATGGAGTCAAAACACTCCTTGATATATTGTTCCACGTTATAAACGGGAACGATAATAGATATCTTCATTCTTTAAGTATTTTATTAGAGGCTCTTGAAATAATATACCTTGAAAAGCCCTGGGGACTTTCACCCCAGGGAAGAAATCATTTTCTTTCGATGACTCATGTAGCCTCCGTAACAGTTGAAAGAAAGTCTTTTGCCTGCTATCCTAATGCATAAACATCAGAACAAACAGAAACAAAACATGATACGTCGCCTGTTATACACAGGCATACAGCATCAAGAGTAAGAGCGTAAACCACCAATACAGCGTCCCCACTATTTATCAGCGGGTTAGCCATACCAGTATTTTTGAATAAAGTTTTGATTTTCTAAAATTTAACTATCAAGCGACGGCTTGGGATGTCTTCGTTACCTCCGCATCCGTACCATCTTCAAAATGGCGAACATAGTCACATGGCAGGAACGAGGCATCAACCTCCTCGCCACAAAGTATGCGAGTAAGGATATCCTCAATGTACTCACCAAAGTTCACTTTGTTCAATTTGCAACTTTCCAACAACCCGAACATAAATGCCAAATTCTGGGCAGAGAAGTGACTTCCTGTCTGAAGCCAATTGCGTCTTCCCATAGCGATATGTCTAAAACATCTCTCTATGGCAATATTGTGTATGTCGATTCGGCCGTCCGAAAGGAATGTTCGGAAGGCATCTTCGTCATCAAGTATGTAATCTACGGCTCTGTGAACCATCTGACCATATTCGTCACCTGCAGCACGCATCTTTTTGAGCATTTCCATGATGCGATCAACGATAGGCTCGCTCCACTCTTTACGGAACTCCAGGCGATGTTCTGGACTTTGGTCATCCTCTTGTAGGAAGACTCGCTCGATATAGAACAAAGCATTGATCAATATCAAAAGCATTTCCATTCTCGAATCTACCAAATAGGCATCCACCAAATAATGGCGAGCGTGGAACCAACAGGCCTGGCGCAACAACTCTTGTCCTTCCAAGTCTTTGACTATAGCCGGATATTGAGGAGCTCTGTCTGCTACGAAACCTGCAATGGAAGAATCCTTGAAGATTTTCTCTTCTTGCAACATGTGGTCGCGGGTACCCTCATCATAGAGCATCACACAAAGCTTTTTCTCCAAGGAGAGAACTGCCTGAACATACTCTATTGTATATTTCAGAGGGTCATCAGGTGTTTCCCTGCTACGTACCAGCAAACGAGTTGCATCATTGTTGGTAAACTTAGACTGTCGGATAGCTTCCAGCATCAATGGTTCAAGTCTTTCCCTCAACATCTCCATAATCTGATGCATCCATAAGTTCAAGGAAGACTGAGGTATGTTCGTCTTCATTCCCTTCAACATCTCAAGAATACGATTCTCGCTAAGGTTATAGCAAAACTTTGACTCCAAATAGAATCTTGCAAAACTTGGCATAACAGGATTGCTCTCCAAGATTCTAACCGGGCGCTTGCTACACATTGGATCACTCTTAGGAACATTGAATCGACCAATCTTGTATTCACGGCAAGTTACCTTAGCTGGAGTATGAAAGAATAGCTGGATATACCACGTATCCTCACCTGTCACCTTGTCCTTTCGTTTTATCAGCTTGGAGCCTTTAGGGAGATTACAGGTATCAATGCCCATTTCTTCCAAGATGGTTGCTGTATATACACGACGGCGACTAGGAGTATTTGATTCGGTATCCAAAGAAGGCTTGGTCTTGTCGGTCTTTTGTTTCGGAACCCGAACCTTTGGCCTATTTGTTTTCTTCTTTGCAGAATCATCCATTCCGTTGCGATCCTTTCCACTGGTTACAGCCATTACATGCTTGACAATAGTAGCGAGGCCATTTTCCTCTAATAATGGACAGTTAGGATCTATCTCACCGTTTAGGAAACGAGTGGCATCACTGTTGCGTTGGAACACTCTACGGTTAATCAACTCGACCACTTGCTTGGCGTCCAACGCTGCCTTATCGGCAGCGTCAGCCACGTCCTTCAAGTCATCAATAGTCTTCACTTTCTTTGACAGAACAGATATTCTTTTATTGCTCTCCTCAAGAGCCTTGCGTGCTTCGCCCAGCATTTGCTCTGCATTATCGGCACGCATTTTTTCCTTTTCCGCCTTGGCTTTTGCGTTCTTGGCTTCTGCCTTCGCCTCATTGGCTTTACCCAAGGCATTATCACGTTCCTTCTCCATCAAGGCTAGCTTAGCCTCATATTCCTTACGAGTTTCTTCCTCTATCGCCTTGTTTTCATCCTCCAAGAAACTGGCATAATCGTTACGTTTGACCAACTCATTGGTCAAACGAACGTTCTCCATGCGTAAGACTTGGAGCTCAGCCTGTATGTTGTCTCTTGTATTCATGTATGCAAAGGTACTAAAAATCAGTGAGATACGCAAATATTTACCGTTAAATATTGTGTATAAACAACTGATTTTCAATTAGTTAAGCACAACTACACTTTGCTGCCAAAGGCTCTCATCTTAGCCAAAATGCGTTGTTTCTCAACCTCTGGGAAATTTGGACTCGAAAGTAACTTTAGCACTTCATTCTCGTTTTTGGAGGCACGGGCACTATGCTCGGCAGCTCTCCGCTCGGCAGCAGCAGTTTGGGCTTTTGCCTTAGTTATACGGGCATTGGCGGCAGCAATCTCTGCCTCCAATGCTGATATTTTATCTTGTATACTCATATTCTAATTTTTGTCTGAACCGACGTAGACATTATCAATATCAAAGTTTCCCTTGATAACTCATGCGTAATCTTGCATTCCTCGAACTCCGGCTTGAGAAACTTACCGTCAGTAAACCACTTCGAGCAAAGAACCCAACCATTTATATCATAATGCAAGATTTTTACCTTGCGATAGTCCTTGGAATAAAAGACAAAAGCCTCATTGTAATTTCGAGGATTATGTCCCATGACATCACGCACTATAGAAGCCAATCCTTCATATCCCTTACGCATGTCGGTAGGAGTGGACTTCATAAAAAACTTAGTTCTGCTATCAAAGTTTATCATGGCTGCGACATTTTATGCAGCAATTCTGCCACGACAAACAAACTGTTACTCTTTATCTCTATCTGTTCTCCGTCTGGAGATTTCAGAATTAAGGTCTCCACTTGCCAGGTTGTTGGCTTTGGAGCAACATCCTTTATAGTAATAGGTATGAAAGCATCTTGCGATGGTTCCTGCTGTTTCTCCTGTAAAGGATAGTTCTTCTTGTACTGGATGAGCCAGTCATAATCGACTGCTTCATCTTTGCAATACTTACGCAGGCTCCGTCCATTTCGGTTCTGGTTGTAGTCCTGCATCACCTTTTCAAAATATTCTTTGCTTTCCATTTTATGCGAATTTTAAAACGGTTGCAAAGATAATATTTTTCATTTACCACACCTTACGCTGTATTGGTGGTTTACAGTAAGAGCTACAACATTAGCTACAAGCTGCATTTTCCATGCAACTGTCTTCTTAGACCAAGCCCTCTTGAGCTTAGCCTAACATTTAGCAATTTTTGTTGCTTTCATATTATTCTAAGTGGGGATTTTTTGTGTAGTTTATGGCCAGTTGCCCCTTTTATCTTGCCAAATTCTTTAATAGTAATATTCCATTTGCGGCTTATCTATCTTTTGCTTTGCAAACTTGTATGCTATAGTCTGCATGTCCTTCCAAAGCACCTCTCGATTTCCTGTATCCATTTCAGTCTGCATCAAATCATACACAGGCACCACTTCTATTTTTTGTTTCTCTCCCTCTTGAAGAACAGACTTACAAATGGTATAGGAAGTTTTTGCAATTCTCTTTGTTGCCTTATCCACATAAACATGCCAAGCAATGGAATACTCTGACTTTTTATCAAAAGGAGGAGATGTCACCCCAGTTGTGTCAAAGAAATTGCCAAGGCTATATGTCTCGACACTATTTTCAGAAAGAAAATTGTTTGAACATCCATGCACTACATGCTCATGAGAACCGACAATGATATTTGCCCCTTGCTTTCTTAAGAATTCAGCAATTTGCAAAGTCCTTGCCGTGGCTTTAGGATTGTATTGCCCCCCCCACGTGCATATAGAAGACTATAATATCAGCACCTTTCTTTTTAAGCTGCTTTATATCTTTGCTGATTCTTAGTTTTTGGAAATAATCAGCTTCTTTACGCTCATATACTTGGCACCCATAGTTTCTAAAGTGAAGATGTCGTCTTACCTTATTATATAGTCGAGAAGCACGTCCTCCTTGGTGATGAAAGCAGTAACGACTGATGGGATTGCTCAACTCTTGTGCTTGCAGCATATTAACCATCCATCGCTCACTTCGCTTCAAATAGTTATTGTTGGCAAAAGCGTTTGTACCGTATGTATAAGCCAAGAAGCCTATCTTCAGTCCGTCTATATTCATACAAACTAATCTGTCTTGACTTTTGGAAGAAAACACTCCTGTATGTACAAGACCTACAGAATCAAGGCTTTTTACTGTAGATGCGATTCCTGTAGTATTTCGGTCTAAACAATGATTGTTGGCAGTGGCAACAAAGCTAAACCCCGCATTCTTGACAGCATGAGCGAACTCTATTGGAGAATTGAAATTATAAAGGCGATTGGAGAGATTACTATCATCATACGAGATAGGAGTTTCCAAGTTGGCACATGACAAATCAGATTCTTTTAACATCGGCAGAATTCTATTGAACGCGCTGTCAAAAGAAAAGCCATCCTTTATCTTAAAAGCATCCAATAATTCCTTTTGACACATTACATCTCCAACAAATGTTAGTTTAATATACTCCATCATCACTCTATTTTTTTCTATTCAACATATACTTCACTTCGTCTATCTCCTTAAACTTGAATAGATAAGCACCAGAAAAGTAAACAATAATCCCGATTATAGCACCGCCTAAGATTTGGACAAAATTGTTAGCTACAAATTGAGTATATCCCCAAACACACAGGAACATAACAGAAGATAACAAAAATGATGGCATGACATCTTTCAGTTGTGTCAACAAAGATACATTTATCAATTTGCTTGTATAATGGGTATTTACAACCAAAAGGATAATGCTATACACTAAATTTCCCCAGACTAATGCCATCACGCTGATTGGTAATGTAACCGCAAGCATGATAACACCCAATACTTTCTTTTGTATTTCTAATTTGAGATATAAATCAGATCTTCCACTAACCATCAAAAGGTTCACATTCAGGGAATGAATTGGATATAAGCATTTCTGGAAACACATAATCTGAAGAAAAGCTACACATGGTGCCCATTTTTCACCTACAAGAACTACAACCACAGGATAAGCAAGAGCAGATAAACCCAGCATGACAGGCATAACGACAAACGATAGAGTCTTTATCATCGTTCGATATTTCTCTGCCAACTTTTCTTTATCATCTTGAAGTTTACTTAGTACCGGGAATGTTACTCCTTGTATCATTCCTGTCACTTGCCTGGATGGCAGATCTGCATATCCTTGAGCTCGATTATATTGTCCCAATTGTGCCGGACTATAATATTTACCTATTACAATAGGTGTTATATTCTGATAAACCTGATCTAAAATATAAGTACCAATAATCTTGTTGCCAAAATTCCAAAGGTATTTAAAAGAATCTTTTGACCATCCTTCTTTTGGAAGCCATCTTACGACAAGCCATGTTTGAATTAAACCCAACAAACTGGAAACAACACCCATAATTACTAAAGCCCATAAGCCATATCCCAAATAGGCAAATGTGATTCCAACAATGGAGCCTACAATTTTAGTTATCACTGATATTCGAGCTGGTGTTTTAAAATCCAAACGTCTCTGCAATATTACAGACTGGGGAGTACCCAATGGTCCCCACAAGAAAGTCAGAGCAGTAACTCTTATCAAAGGCTCCAATACTTGGATATTATAGAAAGCTGCTATCCATGGTGCAGCAATGAATATCGCAAGATAACATGTAATGCCAACAAGTATGCTATAATAAAATGAAGTCGATAAATCTTTTTCTGTCAACTCGGGCTTTCTCACTAATGCGCTGCTGAATCCCGCATCTATCAATGTTCCAGCCACAGCCATAAAAACAGCTGGCAGTGCAGTGATACCATAATCCTCTGGCGACAGCAAACGCGCCATTACGATACCGACTACAAACTGAAGACCATTATTGGCAAATTGATTAAAGAATGACCAATATAAACCTACTTTGGTTTTGTGCTTTAAGTTCTCTTGTTCCATTACTTGATGATTTTTCTTACAATTCGCTTCAACTTTCGTATTATTCGTTTAAAGATTGATGGTTTTGGGCAAGACTTATCAATATCTATTGTGTATATCCAGTTGTAATTAGGATCATTTTTCTTAGAAAAAGAATCATGGGAGACTATATAATCTTGTATGTCATGCCATTGAGGTCTTTGAAAAGGAACTGTTGCAAGACATTTAGAAACAACCTTTAACATTTGACTTTCCAGGGAAGAATCTAAGATAAAACCATATTGATTAGGATTACCACCTACAGATAATATATTAAAGATTGTACGAATGCATTTTTCACAATTACAACAATTATGACCTCCTGTTGAAATCCAACACACTCTTAATATAATATTTTTATTCATTCTTTCACATGTATCCACTATAAACTTTACTTTATCTACTCTATTCATAAAGTAACCATCATGCTTAACTTCTGTATCAGCAATGTTTATATGTGAATCAATAACGGGGTCACTAGCGCAAATCACAGGAAAATCGCAAGTATACGAACTTGCGATATATACATGATTAAATTTATGAATAAAAGCCAACGGAGCTGTATGTCCTATAATACCAATTCCATGTTGGTATGCATGCCACCAACCATCACCAGATTTGGCACACAAACCACCCAGTTCTCCTTCATTAATAAATATGCGGAAATTAGATGTCACGAATTCAGGTTGTGCCAAATTAAATGTCTTGGCTGTTGATTCTACGTGCTCACTTACAACCTTCCAACCTTCCACATCAGACAATTTCACATCAGAACCACGCAGAGTAATCATAATAGGATTTTCATCCAAATGACGGAACAATGTTGTAAAGGCATCCACTCCGCCACTAAACAGTACTGCAGACTGCTTGGTTGTCTCATAACTATTGTTTATGATATGATTAACTGTTACCTTTCCCTTGAACTCCAACATTCTGGAGAGAAGCATATAACCATGCTTAACCTCAAACAAACTGTGATAGAATTCTTCATCCAGTTCATTCACTACCAGCTCCGCATCAGAGAGCCAAGCTATAGGCAACACGTTGCATACAAAAGGAATAACTGCTATGCTCTCAGGTACAGGACTAATATCTTCCGTATATTCTACCCAAAAACATTTCTCGTCAAGATTGAAATACTTATCTATTTCTCCCTGTATAGAGTAATACACTTCAATTCTATTCGAAGCAACTTTAACTTTATCTACTATTATTTTCTTTTCCATATTATCAATTTTTACAAAACAATTTTGATGAAATTTTATTCCATATCTCAATTCTCACTCTATCTATCAATATACAACTAAAGAATATCACAAGTAACAAACCGACAAGTTTTATATAAAACATTGTAATGCTATTATTGTCATACAAGTTTATTACGACTTTCGGCAATATACCCCACATAAAATGAAGCAAATATACAGCGAAACAACTTTTTGCGATAGTGTTTATCCCAGTTTTTGCACCTATATTTAATTTAGAAAACATCAATAAAAAAAACAATGCGCCCAGCACAACAAAAGGACTACTGTATCTTGTAAACGCTTGAACAAAAGTATCACAATGGGGCAACCCCAAACAAACAGGTATATATATACCACAAAAGGTTACCATCGTAGCCAAGAGGTAGATGATGAAGTCCTTCTGCTTTGAAAACTTACTCCACGAAGGAGAATACACCTTCACATATCTTGCTAACAGATATAATCCAACAAACATTGATATTGAATATCCTCCCATCATATATCCTGTTATATCCTTGAACCAGCCAAGCAAGAAAATAAATACAAAATAGAAGAACAAAACTCTTTTATATACTTGCCGATTGACATTCTCTACAAAAGCATTTAATACAGGAGCAAGGATATACAATAATATATATGCCTTGATGAACCAACCCGTATATGGTTTCAGCATCAACAAATTTACTATAGAAGTCTTATTCAAAGCAAGCAAACCAGTAAGGACAAAAAAACCGAAACTCAATAACTTGAGAAATGCTACTTGAAAAAGAAATGACGTTATACCTTTAGTCTTTGGCTTTATAGAGAACCAGCCTGATATCATTACAAAAACATTCACAGCCACGATTGCCACACTATATTGTAATGTTTGCAATCCACAGAACAAAGGCTCATTTTTTGTTCCTTCTACCGTAGGAAATCCAAATGTTATAAATGAGGTGTGCATCATAAGAACCATAAACATTGAGACACAGCGCAATAACTCTATGTTAGATTGTCTCGCTGCACAAATGGGGGGGTAGTTGTATGCTTACTCATCTTACAGTTTTTTTATTGTGCTCAATTCTTTCAGCCAAGTGTTATAGAAATTAATCACCTTGCCGGATGTATTGTTGATTAAATATAATTCCTTGCCAAGCAAGACACCTAAAATCAGGACATGTAAGCGAGTAGTGTATATCACATGGTAAGGTGAAAGAAATGAGATTCCTATTTGAGTATACTTCCGTCGATAGTACCAATTGCGTTTATAATCATCCATACGAGCTAATGCCTTATCATTAAAGCCACATATCTTCAATAGTTTATGCAAACGATAGGCGAATAGTTCTAACTTATCAAACTCATCATAATGGCGTTCGTAAGTAGGCCAATCATGTTGTTCTACATTGGCTGGCAACTCTGAAAGATTATCATTCTTGGCTAATTCCTTGTCGGTTCTTTTCAGATAGAGTACTCGGGGTTCTTCTTTTGAAACATTGTACTTTTTTAGATTGATAAAGAACGCCATGTCTGGCAATAACAATATTTGATTCTTGAAATACGCGGTTAAGAAATCAAATGAAAATTGCTCACGGGCACAAATCATTACATTCGTATGAGCTGCATAAAAATCGACATCATATTGCAACAAACTCATATCCTCATAAAAAACTGTCTGAGGAAGAATGATTATCCTATTCTCTGGGTATAGCTCTATTATTTTCTTACGAAACTCGGAATGTAAGCGATAAAGATCTCCAAAGTTTCCTCCACCATGCAAAAGAATAACAACATTCTTCGGTAACTGTCGATACCTGAAACTATCCTTACTGGCATAGTATAAGCATTTTTCTGTTGTATTTAGAGCCTTATAACTAACCATAACTTACTATGACTAACTAACCATAAA
>OIWM01000318.1_pt1 | contig 59781 bp, 51 predicted proteins | sample 1587451 | NCBI WGS metagenome assembly OIWM01 (sample SAMEA3888907, study PRJEB22519) | human gut metagenome | biome: human gut; feature: human-associated habitat; material: faeces | place: Denmark | collected 2011 | reverse complement strand
GAGCAGGTGCGGACGAGCCAGTCGGCGTCATCAGTCGTGACGCCCTCTTCGGAGAAGTCCTTGCTGTAGAAGGCGTTGTTGCCGGTGCCGTTGGAGCAGAGGTAGCCGTAAGCCTCGCTGTAGAAGCGGAGATATTCGCCGTTCTGCTCGACGGTAAAGACGACCGCGCCGTTGGCCGGGACAGCCTTGCCGTTCTCGATCACAGCCGCAGCCTTTTCAATGGACTGCGTGTCGTTCTCTGCCGCCAGAACCGCCTGTGCGTTCTGGTTGTAGATCACGAACTTGTCGCCGGGCTTCGGCAGATCGCCGGAGGGCTGATCGGAGCCGTCGTCCACGACCAGATAGAACTGCTGCGCAAACAGGGCCTCGTCGCCGATCTTGCCGTAGCTGCTCCAGTTATTCTTATCCGCATACCACTCCAGATAGTTGCCGCGCACGGCGTTCTGGATGTAGAAGCAGTTTTCCGTCGCCGCAGGTGTGACATTCCATGCGTCGTTGACCTTATCGAGCGGCGTGCTGGTATAGCCCGTATCCATGGAGAGCTTCTTGCCCTCGCTGGTGGAGAACGTGTAGGTGCCGTCCTTGTTGACGCCGACCGTCCAGATATCCGCATCCGTATAGCCGGTGAGCGTACCGTTCGTCAGCGTGACGTCCGTGCCCTTGTTATAGAAGCCGCTGTATTCGGTGGAAAGCGCCTTCATGTTGGCAGGGTTGTAAATAACGACCTGCTCGCCGTCCTTGAACAGCGCGCTGGGCGTCGGCTCGGGGCCGGGATCAGGCTCCGTACTGGAGTCCACGACCAGATAGAGCTGCTGCTCAAAGGCGTCGCCCGTTCCGGTGTAGGCACTCCAGGTACCAAACTTCTCCTGGAACTGCATACGGTACTTATCCGTGCGGCCGGTGTTGTCGATATAATAGGTCGCTTCCTTGCCGTCTACGGCGTTGAGCTTCCAGCTCTGGTTCACATCGTCCAGCGGGGTGCTGGTGAAGCCGATACCCATGGAGAGCTTCTTGCCCTCGCCGGTCGAGAAGGTATAGGTGCCGTCCTTGTTGACGCCAACCGTCCAGATGTCCGCATCCGTATAGCCGGTGAGCTTGCCCTCTGCCAGCGTCACGTCCGTACCCTTGTTATAGTAGCCGGAGTATTCCGTGGACAGAGTCTTGCCATAAACGGGGTTGAACACAACGACCTTATCGCCGTTCTGGATGTCCTCGGCCTTGATGATGCCGCTCTGGCGGGCCGGGGCTGCTTCCAGCTTATACAACGAGATCGGCTGCTGGTTTTCACTCTTATAGTAGCGGAAACGAGTGCCGTTCGTCGCGGCATTGTTGTATTGCAGCGTCGTCGTGTTGCTGACGATCTTGACCTTGCCGTCGGCAAAGCTGATCGCATTCAGCGCCGGGGAGGCATTGCTGTTCAGCTTGTTCTTGCCAGATTTACCGGAAATGTACTTTCCGCTGGCAGACTGCACAGAATAGCCGCCCTCCATCGGTGCGATGGTGAAAGCATACTTCGCATAATCACCGGTGATCTTGCCCTCGGTGATCGTAACATCGACCTTGTTCCCCTCGACATCAAGATTCGTGAGGGAACCGTCCATGATCAGGCTGTCGCCCTCAGAGACGATCAGGTAGGTACCCGACCAGTCCTTCGGCGCGGCCGTGACCTTGGTGTAGGTCTGGGTCTTGCCCTCTGCAAAAACGGCGGTGGGCAGGATGGAAAATACCATCGCCACTGCCAGCAGAAGCGCAAACCAGCGCGTGCTGCGTTTGTTCATCTTCAGAATCTCCTCCTGTTTCTCGTAAAAATTCGCATGACCGGCGCATCGTGATCCTATCTCCCTGTCGTATCAACCTCCAGTTCCCTTTTGATGTCCGGCTGCACAAGGCTGCTTTCTCCCTCCCGCGGGTAGGTCTGTCCGCGTCAGGATTCTACATACCATAATAGAGTATAGCACGTTATTTTTGTAAAATCCATACGCCGTTTGCCTATTTTTCCGTAATTTTTTTGTGTAATTTCCCTGTCTGATTTTGTTTTTTCCTGACAAATTTTCAGGCAAACGGCCGTTTTCCATTTCCCTCGCAGAATATTCCCGATTTCTTGAAATTTTCTGGATTTTCAAGATATTTTCACTTCTGTTTTGTCACGAAATGCCGTTTTATCGTGCTGCCGGACTGCATCGGTGCAGTGCCGTGCTTCCGCCGTTGGCGGACAGGCTCCGCGCCTGGGCGCGTTTTCTCCGCCGGGGCGCCGATCCCGGCCCGGAAAGGCGGTTGTAATTCCCCTCCGGCGGTGTTATCATGAAGAAAATGCAAATAAAGGAGATGGCTCTATGGATCAAAAATATGCAGATTACGCCGTCGAAAAGGCGGTCGAGCTTCTTGGCATCGACAGCCCCACCGGCTTCACCGAAAAGGCAGCCGAATGGGTACTGGACGCCTTCCGTTCGCTGGGCTATGAGGCCGTCCGCACCGTCAAGGGCGGCGTCTTGATCGATCTCGGCGGCGAGGACACAGAGGAGGGCGCGCTGCTGCTTCAGGCACACACCGACACGCTCGGGGCAATGGTCGCGGAGGTCAAGGGCAACGGCCGCCTGCGCGTCACGCCGCTTGGCGGAATGTGTGCGGTGAACGGCGAAACGGAAAACGTGCGCGTTCACACCCGCAGCGGAAGGATCATCGAGGGCACGCTCCAGCTCTGCAACGCCTCTGTCCACGTCAACGGCGATTATGCCAAGACTGACCGTACCTTCGACACGACGGAGATCCTGCTCGACGAAAACGTCTCCTCCGCCGAGGAGGCCCGCGCGCTCGGCATTGAGACCGGCGACATTGTCTGCTTCGACCCGCGCACCCACGTCACCGCCTCCGGCTATATCAAGAGCCGCTTTCTGGACGACAAGCTCTCGGTCGGCATTCTGCTTGGCTTTGCGAAATATCTGCGCGACGAGGAAAAGGCGCTCCCGCGCCATACCTACGCGCATGTGACCGTCTATGAAGAGGTCGGCCACGGCGGCTGCGCCTCCGTTCCCGCAGGCGTGACGGAATCCATCAGCGTGGACATGGGCTGCGTCGGCGACGGTCTGCGCTGCACGGAGCGTCAGGTCTCCATCTGCGCCAAGGACTCCGGCGGGCCGTACAGCTACGAGGTCGTCGGCAAGCTGATCGACGCCGCCAGGCGCGAGGGCGCTGACTACGCCGTGGACGTTTATCCGCATTACGGCTCCGACGTTGAAGCGACGCTCCGCTCCGGCTACGACATCCGCCATGGCCTGATCGGCTCCGGTGTCTACGCCAGCCACGGCTATGAGCGCAGCCATGTGGACGGCGTGCTCCACACGCTCAAGACGCTCAAGGGCTATCTCTTCGTCTGAGCAGCCGGAACGCGGCGCTTTCACGAAAGCGTGGGCAGCAACAGCGCGTTGCTTGTCCGGACGGCGTTTCTGTGCTACACTTTTCGCAAGGAGGTGCTTTCTATGGAAACAAAGGACATTTTGCACGAGCTGAGAACGAAAAAGGGACTGTCGCAGGACGAGCTGGCCGAAAAGCTCTTTGTCACGCGGCAGGCCGTCTCCCGCTGGGAAAACGGCGACACCACGCCCAATGTGGAAACCTTGAAGCTGCTTTCCGGCCTTTTTGATGTTTCGATCAACACCCTGCTTGCCTCTCCGCGCCAGCTGATCTGCCAGTGCTGCGGAATGCCGCTCGACGACACCACGACCAGCCGGGAGCCGGACGGCTCCTTCAACGAGGATTACTGCAAGTGGTGCTACACCGGCGGCACGTTCACCTACACCAGCAAGGAGCAGCTGATCGATTTCTGTGTGACGCATATGGCAAGCGAGCAGTGGCCCGCGGAGCAGGTGCGCGCGCACATGGAGGCCGTCGTACCGGGTCTGAAGCACTGGAAAGAATAATTCTCAGCAAAAAACGATACAGCAAAGCCGCTGCCTGCGCAAAAGCACAGGCAGCGGCTTTTTATCGAACTCTGGTATATCGCTCCGTATCCGCCGCCTCCGCGCGGTCACGGGCGGCAAAGCCCGCGCCCGGAAGCAGTGTCTCATAGATAATCTCCGCCGGTGTCCGCGTCTCGCCGGTTCTTTCCGCCGCCGACATGGCCGCCAGCCGCTCCGGCCGCTCCAAGAGCGTCAGCGCCGTCGCCGCAAGCGCCTCGGGCGTATCCGCCGTCTCCGCCGCGCCAAGTCCGAGGAAGAAGTCCAGATTGTGTTCCTCGCACCCGGCCACCGCGTCGATCAGCACCATCGGCAGGCCGCTGGCCGCCGCCTCCGTGGTGCTCAGGCCGCCCGGCTTCGTCAGCAGCAGGTCGCTGCCCTGCATCATGACGGGCATATTCGTCACAAGCCCCAGAACACGGACGTTTTCCTGTCCGGCAAAGCGCTTTTCCAGCTTCTCGAACAGGTCGCTGTTCGTCCCGCAGACGATCGACAGGAGCTGATCCTCCCGCAGCATCGGCTCCAGCAGCTCCGCCAGCTCGCAGATCGGCCCGCAGCCCATGCTGCCGCACATCATAAGCAGATGCTGCTTCTCCGGCGCAATGCCCAGCGCGCGCTTCGCCTCCGCCTTCTCCATCGGGTGATAAAACGCCTGCGCCGCCGGAAGTCCGGACGGTACGAGCTTTTCCCGCGCCACACCGCAGCCCGCGAATTCCTCCGTCAGCAGCGGCGACGGGATAAAGTAGAAGTCCAGATTGGAGTCCGCCGCGCACGGGCTGCATGTGTAGTCCGTGGAGACAAAGCTCGTCTGGAGCCGCAGCGGATATCGCCGCAGCAGCTCCGTGACAGCCAGCGCCGGGAACACATGCGTGCAGATGATATTGTCATAGCTGCCGCTTTCCAGATACTCCCGCATCCGGTCCACGCCGGAGGTCAGGTATTTGTAGACCGTCGTTCCCTCGCGGAAGATCGATTCATGCTGCTCCACGTCCGCATAGCCGGCCTTGAAGAGCTTCGGCGCGTAACGGTAGATGCGCGTGTGCCAGTTGGAAATGAAGCGGGAGGCATGGGGCGAGATAAATTGCAGCGCATCCACGATGTCGCAAAGCTCTCCGCGCTCCTGATAGACCTCCTGAATGGCCTTGGCGCAGGAGTTATGCCCCGCGCCGGTATTGCAGCTCATAATCATCGTCCGCATTCCGCGTCCTCCTTTTTCGTCCGCGCAGCCTTTTTCTGCTGCATTTCGAGCAGCTTGACGAGCCGCGGGCGGTTATACCGCTGGATGATGATGAACGAAACGTTCCCAAGCAAAATGTAAACCACCGTCAGCGCGATCCCCCATCCGCCCGGCCAGAGCCACAGAAAGCCCAGTCCGGTCACGGAAAGCACCGCATGGATCAGCTCCGCCACGCACGTCTCCTCGATCATGCGCGGCAGATCGGTCATGGTCTGCGGCGTGAGCCTCTTCGCTGGCATCAGCTTCGGAAAGATGCGGCTCATATCCGGCAGCTTGTTCTGCCACTGCTTGACGCGCAGAAGCCGGTATAGCTTCTCTTCCCACGGCTGGCTCCGGAACGGAAAGCGCTCCGCCGAAAACCAGCGCTTCGGCAGCAGGCGGCCCAGCAGGAAGCCGAATATCCCGGTCGCGGCCAGATAAAGAAAGCAATGGAGCAGGTGCATTTGACATCAATTCCTTTGAGGGTGCCCATCCCCCATATTATCGTTGCTTCTTTGATTTTACACGCAAAACTGCAACTCTGCTTCAAATCAGGCTCAACAATTGTTGATGTTCTTCCTGTTTTGGGCAATTGCGTAAAAAGGGCTGTCTCACGAAAAGGCAGCCCCTTTTTCTTGCTCTAACGGCAGCCGCACCGTAAACCGGCAGCCTCCCGCTTCCAGATTCCGCACATCCACGCTGCCGCCGCTCATCTCCACGATCTGCCGCACCAGTGCCAGTCCGAGGCCATTTCCCTCCATGCCGTGTGAGGACTCGCTCTGATAGAATTTCGTGAAAATGCGTTCCTCGTCGCCCGGCACGATGCCGGGGCCGTCGTCCTCGATCGTAAACACAACCGCGCCTTCCGTGCGCATCATTTTTATCCGGATCTCGCCGCCCTTGGGCGAAAACTTGACCGCGTTCCCGATCAGGTTCGTCCAGACATGCGGCAGAAGGCTTTCATAGCCGAAGAATGGCGTCTCTGCCAGCTCCACCTCAAAGCCAAGCTCCTTCTCCGACCACTTCTGCTCCAGCGCGACAATGGCCTGCCGGATCTGCTCGTCCAGCCGGAACTGCGTTTTCTGCGGCAGGATGGACTGATTGCTCAGCTTGGACAGCAGCAGGATGTTCCCTGTCAGGGCGGACAGCCTGCGGGTATTGAAGAGGATCTTCTCGACGTAGGCGCGCTGCTCCTCGGGCGAAGGCTCGCCCTCGAGCAGGGACGCATAGCCCTCGATGGCGTTGATGGGCGTCTTGAACTCGTGCGAAACGTCGGAAATGAAGTCCGTCTGGAGGGTCTCGGTCGTGCTCAGCTCACGCACCATGCTGTTGAAGCTGTCATAGATGTCCTGCACGTCCTGGATGCGGCTTTCGCATTTTGCTTCGACCTTGAAATCGCCGTCCGCGACCTCGCGCATGGCGCTGCGGAGCTTGGCAATGGGGTCGATCAGCATTTTTGTCATATGGTTGGTCACGGCCACGCCGATGGTCCCGCTGAACACCATCGCCCACACGAAGATCGGCAGCTCCGGCGTCACACCGAACCAATGCCGAAAGGCCCAGCCCGCCAGCTCCGACAGCGCGGCCACAAGCACGAGCTGCGACATACAAATCAGGATAAAGCGCAGCCGCAGGCTCGATCTCCCGTTTCGCTTCTTCTTCACGCCTTCACCACCTTGTATCCCACGCCGCGCATCGTCACGATGCGGAAATCCGGGTTGTCATGGAAGCGCTCCCGCAGCCGCCCGATGTGTACATCCACCGTGTGCGGGTCCGTTTCCGAGTCGTAGCCCCAGATCTCGTCCATCAGCTGCTGGCGCGTAAAGATCCTTCCGGGAAACGCGGCCATCTTGTACAGCAGCATGAATTCCTTCTGCGGCAGCGTCATGCTCTCCGCACCGCGGCGGACGGTCAGCGAATCGCATTCCAGCACCGTTTCGCCGATCATCTGCCGGTGCTCGTGGATCATCTGCGCCCGGCGCAAAAGCGCCCCGACGCGCAGCACCATTTCATTGACATTGACGGGCTTGACCATATAATCATCGCTCCCGGAGAGGAAGCCCATGCGCATATCGTCAAAGGCATCCTTCGCCGTAATCATCAGGACGGGCATATTCATCCCCTCGTCGCGGATCGTCCGCACGAGCGTGTAGCCGTCCATCTTCGGCATCATGATATCGGAGATCAGCAGGTCAAAATAGCCTCCCTCGAGCGCTTCCAGCGCCTCGAGTCCGTTTGAGACTCCGACCGCCGTGTAGCCGTTCTTTGTCAGCACATACTGAAACAGCTGCCGCAGCTCCCGGTCGTCCTCTGCCAAAAGTATCTTGAACATGTCCTTCTCCTCCATTTGCGCACCGCCGCGTATCCCGCTGCGCGGCTCTTCTACTGCTCAGTCTATACGCGGCGCCGGAAAAAATCAAGGCCAGAGAATGGCAACCATTCTCTGGCCTTATTCGTTCACGCACAGGGCGCGCTACGACCGGTTATTTGAACAGGACAAAATCGCAGAACAGCAGGAAGAGCAAAATTGCTCCGCCGTAGATCGACGCGACGAGAAGCGCCGCCTTGAGCACGCCCCATGTGACCGCGCGGGATTCCTCGCGGGTCAGCTTGACCGGCTCCCGACGCTTTTTTCCGCCCGCCGAAGAGGTCTGCGGCGTCATGCCGTCAGGCGACTCGCGCTTCCACGGACGGTACCACGGCATTCCATCGACATTCATATTGGCGATGGTGCGGCCGTCGTCGTCATCGTACTGCTTTCGCGGTTTTCTGCTCATGAATTACTTTCCCTTCTTGGACTTTTCGCCGTTCTTGGACGCCTCGATCTCGCGGATCGCATCCTGCATGACCGCCTCAAGCTCCTTGCTGCGCTCGGGGGAGTTGTACAGGTGGCAGGCACAGAAGTGCTCCGGCTCCAGCTCGACGAAGTCCGGCTGAACATACTTGCAGATCTCCATGCACTTGCGGCAGCGCGTGTGGAACTTGCAGCCCTTGGGGGGATTCGCCGGGGAGGGAATGCTGCCCTCGAGGATGATACGGTTCATCTTGTAGTCGGGATCGGGTACGGGAATTGCCGAGAAGAGCGCCTCCGTATAGGGGTGCTTCGGATTGGCGTAGAGCTTATCCGTCGGGGCAAACTCGACCATGTTTCCGAGGTACATGACGCCGACCGTGTCGGAGATATACTCGACGACGGAGAGGTCATGGGAGATGAAGAGATAGGTCAGGCCGAACTGCTTCTGGAGCGAACGCAGAAGGTTGATGATCTGCGCCTGAATGGAAACGTCCAGCGCGGAAACCGGCTCGTCGCAGAGGATGAAATCCGGATTCAGCGCAAGGGCTCTGGCAATGCAGATTCTCTGGCGCTGGCCGCCGGAGAACTCGTGCGGATACCGGCTCTTGTAATACTCCGGCAGGCCGCAGGCCTCCATGACGCGGGTGATGTAGTCGTCGAACTCCTCCGGAGACACGATACCGTGCTCACGGACAGCCTCGCCGATGATCTCGCCGACGGGAAGTCTCGGAGAAAGGCTGGAATACGGGTCCTGAAAAATGATCTGGATGTCCGGGCGGAGCCTGCGAAGCTCGTCCTTGGACAGGCCGAAAATTTCCTTGCCGTTGAAGTAAACCTCGCCGTCGGTCTTTTCCTGCAGGCGCAGGATCGTTCTGCCGATGGTGGATTTGCCGCAGCCGGACTCACCGACCAGACCCATCGTTGTGCCGCGCTTGATCTTGAAGGACGCGCCGTCAACCGCCTTGACGTTGCCGACGGTCATTTTAAAGAAGCTGGACTTGATGGGGAAGTATTTTTTCAGGTTCTTGACGACCAGCAGGTACTGCGGATCGTTTTCAGCGCCATCGAAACCGGACGCGAGGAAATCATCATGGACGTTCGTTTTTACTTCTGCCATATCAAAGCTCCTCCACATTCACAGATTTCGGATAATCGAGTACCTCACCGGTCTCAAAGAACCGGTAGCAGGAGACGACATGGGTATCGCTGATGCGGATCTCGGGCGGATAGCGGCCGTCGCACTGGTCGCACCGCATTTCGCAGCGGTCGCGGAAGTAGCAGTAGTTCGGCATGTTGACCGGGTTGGGAACGCTGCCGGGGATGTTGTATAGCTCTTCGACCTTCTTGCCGACGACGGGCTTGGACTTCATCAGGCCGATGGTGTAGGGGTGCGCCGGATGATGGAAAATATCGTCCGCCGTGCCCTTCTCCACGACACGGCCCGCGTACATGACGACAACGTAGTCCGCCATACCGGCGACGACGCCAAGGTCGTGGGTGATGAGCATGATCGAGGAATTGAGCTTATCCTTCAGATTCTGGAGCAGATCGAGGATCTGCGCCTGGATCGTCACGTCAAGCGCCGTAGTCGGCTCGTCGGCGATGATGAGCTTGGGCGAGCAGGCCAACGCAATTGCGATCATAACACGCTGACGCATACCACCGGACAGCTCATGCGGATACATCTTGTATACGCCCTCCTTGTTGGCGATGCCGACAAGCTCGAGCATATCCAGCGTTCTCTGCTTGACCTCTTCCTTGGTCATTTCGGGGTTGTGCAGGATGGTGACCTCGTCGACCTGATCGCCGATCCGGAAAACCGGGTTGAGGGAGGTCATTGGCTCCTGGAAGATCATGGAGATCATGTTTCCGCGGATCTCCTGCATCTTTGCCGTCGGGGTGTTGACGATGTTGAGTGCCGTGCCGTCGTCCTGATTGAAGCGGATCTCACCGCCGACCGTCTGGCCGGACGGGCGCTGGAGCAGCTGCATCAGGGAAAGGCTCGTAACGGACTTGCCGCAGCCGGACTCGCCGACGACGCCGACCGTGGAGCACTTCGGGATATCGAAGCTGACGCCATCGACGGCCTTGACCGTACCGACGTCGCTGAAGAAGTAGGTGCAGACGTTGTCAAACTCGACGACGTTGTTCTCGTCGCGCATTTTGGTGGTATACAGGGCCGGATCCTTATTGGCGTCGGCACGCTGCGCTTCGAGCTTCTTGGTGACCCGGCGGTTGAACCGGGAGATATTTCTCGACTCCTTGCCGGAAATATAGGACGATTTCTTTTTCTCGTTAGCCATATTCCGAACCTCCTTAGCGCTTCGACTTGGGATCGTAGGCGTCACGCAGACCGTCGCCGACGAAGTTGAACGCGATAACGGTCAGGCAGATGAGCAGGCCTACAGGGATCCAGATGAATGCATAATGTGCCATAGCGGACGCCGAGGAAACCGAGTTGATGATCGTGCCCCAGGTAGCCAGCGGGTGCTTGACGCCGAGGCCGAGGTAGGAAAGCGTGGACTCCGTCAGGATGACGCTGCCCATGCCCATGGTCGCAATAACGATCAGCTGCGGCATGACGTTCGGGACAAGGTGGCGGAAGATGCGGTCCTTGACACGGATGCCGGTCGCTTCGGTGGCGACCATGAACTCCTGCTCACGCAGGCTGAGGATCTGGCCGCGGACCATACGCGCGACACCTGCCCAGCCCATGATGCCAAGCGCTGCCATCATAATCATAAGACGAACGTAGGTGTTCATTCTCAGCGCGTCCATCATGGCGCCGAGGATAATCATGATCGGCATGGACGGCAGGCAGTAGAAGATATCGACCAGACGCATGATGAGGTTATCGACCCAGCCGCCGTAGTAGCCTGCGAGGCCGCCCATGATGATGCCCAGGAAGATCTCAAGGAAAACAACGACAAAGCCAACCATCAGGGAGATACGGCCGCCGTACATGATACGGGACATAACGTCGAAGCCGTCGCCATCGGTACCGAGGATGTGCTCCCAGGAGGGAGATGCGTACATATCGATCTGGTAGATGATCTGGTCGCAGTTGATGAGATAATCGCCGGTATCCTTCTGCGTGATCTTCATTTCCGTCTCGTTGTACTGGAGTGCGCCGTTCTCGTCGTAGGAGTATTCACCGGCCTCGTTCTGCTGCGGCAGAGCGTAGGTGAGCGTGGTTTCATGTTCACCGCGCGAGGTCATTTCCTCGATCGCGCCGCGGAGCGCGCTCTTCAGGCTGTAATCCATCGTGTCGTCGCCGTTGTAGCGGCGGATGACGAAGGTGGTGAAGTCGGCGTATTCAGCGCCGTTGGCGTCGTAAACGATCAGAGCGCCGTCGTCCTCATGCACGACGGTGTACTTTGCGCCGTCTGCCTCGAACTCGCCGGTGGAGTAGGCCGCCAGCAGGGCGTTGGTACGGAAGGAATCGGAGGCCTTCGCACCGTTCTCATACATATCCAGCGTATAGCAGGTGTATACGATGGCGTCGTGGGCCTCGCCCAGCTCATAACCGGTGCTGAGGGTGCCGTCGGTATGAACAATATAATTCTTTCCGTTGTAGGTAAAGGTGCTGTCGCCCTCGACCGCCTTTTCAGCCTCGGCCTTGAAGTCGTCGCCGAGATCCTCGCCGGTGAACTGGAAGGCATCGGAGGCCTGCGCGTAGACATCGAAGGTCTTGGTGCCCTTGCTGCTCTTTTCGAGCGTGTAGGTCACGCCGTCAAGCTCAAAGGTCGCTTCCTTGCTGCGGCTGGCCGGGCCAAGCTCCGCCTCAAAGGCATCGCCAAGGGCCTCGCCGGCGTAGCTCATACTCTTTTCAAGCATGGAGTAGGTGCCGATAAACGTCGAGGTATCGCCGAATTCGCAGACCTTCTGCGTATCGACGCTGCCAAGCGTATAGATGTTGTCACCGAGCTTGGTGATCTTGTAGAACTCATCGCCGCTGCGGAAGAGATAATCGCTCAGATCGTTGGCCTGCATGACCTTGATGCTGGAGTTCATATTGTTCTTCGCGTGAGTCGCAATCTCCACGGAATCGTCGAAAACATAGCCGTTGTAGGTCGTATTGTCCTTGGCCTGCGCGTAATCGACGTTCATCGCGTCGTACTTATAGAAAATTTGCTTCTGTCCATACGGATAGAAAATCGGGCCGAGGAAGGAGAACACGAACATGGCCAGCAGAAGGATCGTTCCGAAAACCGCGAGGCGGTTGCGGGCGAAGCGCTTCAGGACCTGACGGCCCGGAGAAAGGACCTTGACGCGGGATACGTCGTCCAGATGGATTTCCTGATTGCCGCTCTGCTGCTTTTTCTCAGCATTTTTCTTTTTCAGGACCTCATTCAGATTATAAGAAGCCATCCCGCACCTCCTTACTGCAAGCGCACGCGCGGATCGACCGCTGCGTACAAAAGGTCAGAAATCAGGTTTCCGAGCAGAGTCAGAATCGAAATAAACGAGAGGTAGAACATGACGAACGGAATGTCCGCCTGCGTCATGGAGTTATAGGATGCATAGCCGATGCCGCGGATGCCGAACAGCGTCTCGGTGATCAGCGCGCCGGAGAACAGACCGGGCAGAGATCCACCGAGCGTTGTGACCAGCGGGATCAGCGTGTTGCGGAAGGCGTGCTTGCCGATAACCTTCTTCTCCGGCACGCCCTTTGCGCGGGCGGTACGGATATAGTCGGCATTGAGAACCTCCAGCATATTGGTACGGGTGTAGCGCATCAGACCGCCGATCGACACGACAGTCAGCGTGATAGCCGGCAGGACGAAATGCTTCGCCACATCCAGGAATTTTCCGAAATCAGAAAGGTCTTGATAATTGCGTCCCTGCATACCGGACAGGTCAAACCAGCCCAGCTTGACGGAGAACACATACTTCAAAAGCGTCGCCAGGAAGAAGGTCGGCATGGATATGCAGACCATGGAGACGACGGTCGTAAAATAATCTGCAAAGCTGTACTGTTTTTTTGCAGCCTGAATTCCAAGAGGAATTGCGATCAGAATCTCTAAAACAAAGGACACCAGGCCCAGGGCAAAGCTGTACCAGATAGTGTCATGGAACTTCTGCGTGACCGGAACAGTCCAGGCCCAGCTTTCGCCCCATTCGCCCCTCAAAGCGCTTTTCAGCCATGTAAAATAACCCTGTACGATGCCCTTATCCATACCGTACTGTGCATTCAGATCGGCCAGCCACTCGGTGTAGCTCTTGCCTGCGCCAGGACGGGATGCCAGCTCTCTGGCCTTGGTCTCCAGATAGCCCATTGGCATGTTATACATCAGCACATAGATCAGGAACATGACAAAGAATAAAATCAGGGCACTGTAAAGCAAACGTTTAACAGTAAATTTCGCCATAATTTCCCACCATTCTTATCATTTATTTCATTAGTGAGCATGGAAGGAGGCCGAAGCCTCCTTCCAGCTTGCTTATCTGATATTCAGTTTTTTACAGAAAACCGGATTCAGAAGTTCGAGATCCGTTACTGAACCGCCAGAGTGTTGATTTCAGCATACCAGCCCCAATACGGAGTCATATCCTTGGGCATGGTGTCATTGTTGACACGGACGGAGGAAGTGGTGTAGCAGTTCTTTCTCTGATACATCGGCAGCTCGCAGCCCCAGTCAAGGATGATTTCCATAGCGGACTTGTAGGTCGCCTTACGGAAGTCGGTATCAGAGCTCTTACGTGCAGCGACGATGAGCTCATCAAGGTTGGCGTCGTCGATCTGATAGTGGTTGGAGTTGGTGTTCTTGCCGTGTGCGTTTCTGGAGTGATAGACCTGATACATATCAGGATCCGCAGTGGACTGCCATGCAGCGACCCACATCTGAGCGGTGTTGCTCTCAAGAGCGTTGTTCCAGACAGCAGTGCCAACGTCGTTGACCTGCAGCGTGATGCCGATGGTGGCAAGCGCCTCAGAAGCAGCGACTGCAACGCCGTAAGTCGGGTGATCCTGCTGGCCCTGGCCGGGGATCATGATTTCATAGGTCAAGGAAGCGCCTTCCGGAGCAGCGGTGAACTTGCCGGTAGTCTCGTCGAAGGTGTAGCCAGCGGCCTTGAAGAAGGAGATCGCGCCCTGAAGCGCCGCTTCGTACTTCTGCTCGTCGCTCATGCCCTCGCTGTAGAGGTCGTTGCCGTCAGCGTCCTTGGAGTAGCAGTTCTGGTAGCCTTCGTCGGTGGGACGAGGAGCAGCCCAGGAGGTGTTGGAGATCGGGTACTGGATGACGGAAGCACGGTCGCCGTAGTAGGAGTTGATGACGGTGTCACGATAGACAGCCATAACCGTCATGAAGGCCTTGCGGAGAGCCTTGGATTCCTCGGTGCCAGCGTTCTCAGCGCCGCCAACGTTGACAAGGTCAGCGTTGATGCCGAGGTAGCCATAGCCGCGGTAGTCAACCAGGTAAGTCGTGACGGTGTCACCCGTCAGCTCGCCGTTGGAGTTGCCGTCCTGGATCGCAGCGACGGTATCGTTGCTCAGGGACGGGCCAGCGACGTCAAACGTGCCGGTGATGATGCCGGGGACATAGTCGGAGTCAACAGCTTCCTGCATGAGAAGGGTCTCGGTGACAGGAGCGCCTTCGAAGTAGTAGGGGTTCGCCTTCAGAGTGACAACGCCGTTGGCGTAGCTGTCAAAGACATACGGGCCGCAGCCGAGCGGCTGGGTGGTCTTCTCGCGGACGATAGAAAGGTCGCCCTTCGGGAAGCCGAACTTATGAGCCTCGTAATCATACTGAGCCTCGTCGCCGTAGTAGTGCAGCGGAACGACGGTGAAGCTCATGTTGTAGATGGAGGTCGCATCGAACTCGGTCATGTGGATCGTCAGGCTGTAGTCGCCCGTACGGATGACGCCGGAGATGCTGTCAACGGAGCTGGTAGCGACCAGGGCCTTGTAGTCCTCAGCCTTGTCGCCAAGCTGCTCGTCGATCAGATCCTGCAGGCTGGAGCCAGCAGTTTCGCCTTCCATGTCAGCGATCACGTTGCCATACTTCTCGGTGATGGCCTTCCACAGATCAGCAGCGGTGCCGTTCTCGGGGATCTCGAAGCCCCATGCAGAAGCGCACTCAGCGTCGGTGGTGCCGTAGCCCTCGTTCCTGCAGTAGTCGATGATCTCCTGAGCGAAGATCTCGCCGGCTGCGTCGTAGGCTGCCCAGTAAGCAGCGCCTTCGTCAGCGGTGAAGAACTCGGAGGAGCCGTCACGACCGGCCTCGAGGATCAGGTTGTACTTATACGCCTGAGAGTGGTAGTACTCCTGGATGCCTTCGATCGGCTGTGCATAGATGGTAGCAGCGCCGTCATAGGTCGGGTCAGCCAGGACATAGATGCCGAAGATGACGTCATCGATGTCGGCGGGCGTACCGTCGGAGAACTTGATGTCGTCACGCATCGTCAGGTTGTAATCGACGGTGCCGTCATCGTTCTGCACAACCTCGACATTGCCCATGCCATAGTAGGTATAGTCCGTGCCGTTATAGTTGACGGTCTCGCCCTCAATGCCGTTACGGATAATGTTGCCGCCGCGGTCAGCAGCCAGCAGGCCGCCCTGGGTCAGGTCAACAACTTCCTGGTCATAAGCAGTCGTTGCAAAGAACGGGCTGAACTTCTGGCCAAAGGCGGAAGTCGCGTAAACGAGCTTGTTGTTCTTGGGCTCAGCAGGCTGCTCTTCGGGAGTCTCTTCGGGAGTCTCCTCCGGCTGCTGCTGTTCTTCCTGGGCGGGCGTGTTCTCTTCGGGAGCCGGGGTCTTGTCCTCTGCGGGCTTTGTGCAGCCTGCGAACAGAGCAAGAACCATGACCAGAGCCAGAAGCAGCGCGACCAGTTTGGTGAGTTTCTTCATTTTATACCCTCCTAAAATTTTTTATATACCCGCCCCAGCGATTGCCGGGGCCGCTATATACAATTTTCATACAGGCTCGCTTTCCTTCCGGAAGCAGGCTTCCGGAGACTTGCGGCCTTCGCCTTGGCAAAAAATCGTGTCCGCGGTTTGGGGACATTGTATGTTCCCGCACGCACACCCGATTTAATTTTGTCTATCATAGCAAAAAGATACGCAAATTTCAACTGTTTCCGTATTTTTAGCTGACGAAAACTTGGGGGGCAAAGTCTGTTTTTTTAGTGATTCCGTGCATTTTTATGCAGCCATTGTGAAATCTCACTGCCGATCTCACGGATGCAGCCCGGCTCATAGGGCACCTTGATGCCGGAATCATGGCACAGCTCCACGAAGGTCTTGCTGCCGCCGGCGTCCACGAAACGCATATAGCGTTCCCATGCGTCCGTCCGGTCGTGCATGGAGGTGATCCAGAACTGGAACGCGACCGTCTGCGCCATACAATAATCAATATAGTACAGCGGATACAGGTAAATGTGGAGCTGCTGCTGCCAGCCGCCGCCGCGGCTGTAGAACGGCAGGTTGTCGAAGTCGATCCACGGGCGGTACTTCTTCTCCAGCCGCAGCCAGGTCTCGTTGCGCTCGTCCGGCGTCAGGTTTTCGTTCTCGTACATGAGATGCTGGAATTCATCGACCATGCATCCATAGGGAATAAACATTAGTGCGTCGTCGCAGTGGCCCTGCTCATATTTCGCGGTCTGCGCGCCGAAGAAATACTTGTGATAGTCCTGCGTCAGGAATTCCATCGACATCGAATGGCACTCGCAGGTCTCCATCGTGGCGTTCATGAGCGCCATCGGATAGTCCTTGCGCATGACGCGGTAGGCGTTGAAGGCGTGGCCGGCCTCATGCGTCAACACGTCCACGTCGCCGGAGGTACCGTTGAAATTGGAGAAGATGAACGGCATCTTGTACTTCGGCAGATCGGTGCAGTAGCCGCCGGGGGCCTTGCCGGGCTTGGAGAGCACGTCGAACAGCTCCATGTCGAACATGGCGTCGATGAACTCCGCCGTTTCGGGGCTCAGCTCATGATACATCCGCTTTCCGGCGGCGAGGATCTCCTCCGCCGTGCCCTCGGGCTTCGCGTTTCCGTCGGGGAAGAGGAACTTGTCGTCGTACAGGCAGATGCGGTCCACGCCGATGCGTTCCTTCTGTGCCTGCTTGCGCTCGGCAACGATGGGGACCATGTCCCTTGCGATCTGCTCACGGAAGGCCGCGACATCCTCCGGCGTGTAGCAGTTGCGGCCAAGGCGGTCGTAGCCGAGCTGGATGTAGTTCTTGTGGCCGAGACGGCGGCCCTGCTCGTTGCGGCAGCGGATGAGCTTGCCGTAAAGCTCGTCAAGCTCGGCGCGGTTTGCCTCAAAGAAGCTGGCCCGCGCGGCATACGCCTCGCGCCGGGTGGCGCGGTCGGGGCTTTCCATATACGGCCCGAGCTTGGGCAGCGGCAGCTTCTCGCCGCGGAACTCCACCATGCCGGAGGCGTAGAGCTTCTGATACTGGGACGCCAGCTGGTTTTCCTCCTGCATCAGATCGAGGATCTCGGGGCTGAACGCGCGCGCGGAGATCTCCGCCTTTTTGAAGATCAGTGTACCGTAGTGCTTCTCCAGCTCCGGACGGAACTTCGAAGCCAGCAGGGCCTGATTGAACTTCTGGAACATTTCCTCGATCTGCGGGCCGGCCTCGTCGGAGAAATCGTTCTCCGCGTTGTAGAACTCGTCGCGCGTATCGACGGTATGGCGGATGCTGGCGATCGTCAGGTTGGTCATGACGTCCTTGCTCAGCTCTTCAAAATCCTGATAAGCCGCGATCTGCTCCTCCGCGCTGGCGGCGTTTTCAAAGCGCGCGCAGAGCGCGTCGCACTGGGCGCGAAGCTGGTCGAGATCGGGCCGAATATAGGGCAATTCTGAAAATTTCATAATTTCGGTTCCTCCGGGGCATTGCAGTATGGTGATATTGACTATACCATAACATATTTTCCGGCGTTATGCAATTTGATTTACAAGTTTTTTTCATAATTTTTTCCGCGCTGTTCGTCCCCCGGACACAAAAAGCGACCTCCTCCCGCTTTTTGTCTCCCAGTGTGCTACAAAGCGCCCCGCCCGTCCGCGCTGTCCCGAAGCCCCGCCGCGCGCCGCGTGTCCTCCGGAGGCTCCGCTCCAAAAATGCCGCGCCCCTAATTTCCCGTTTTTATTGTATTGATGCGCGGCATATGCTATAATATTTCTAATTTGCATGTGCTGGAGTGTTGAAGATGCGGCTGGGAGAGCTGGAGATCACGGGGCGGACTGTTCTTGCGCCGATGGCAGGCGTGACGGACTGGGCGTTCCGCACGGTCTGCGCGGAGCTTGGCGCGGCGGTGACGGTAACGGAAATGGTCTCGTCGCGGGCGCTGGTATATCAGGATAAAAAGAGCCGGGGCCTTCTGAGAAAGACGCCGTCCGGCGTCTGCGGCGCGCAGATCTTCGGGAACGACCCGGCGATCATGGCCGAGGCGGCGGGCATTGCGCTCGAGCTGTCCGGCTGCGACTTTATCGACATCAACATGGGCTGCCCGATGCCGAAAATCGCCGGAAACGGCGACGGCTGCGCACTGATGCAGAACGTGGAGCTGGCTGCGCGGATCGTGGAGGCAGTCGCGGCGGCGGTGCCGGTGACGGTGACGGTGAAGATGCGCAAGGGCTGGGACAAGGGAAGCGTCAACTGCGCGGAGCTTGCGCAGGCGGTCGAGGCCGCCGGCGCGGCGGCAGTCTGCGTCCACGGACGAACGAAAACGATGCTCTATTCCGGCACAGCAGACTGGGACTGCATCCGCGCCGTGCGCGAGGCGGTGAAGATCCCGGTCGTGGCCAACGGCGATATTTTTGATGCGGAGGCGGCGCTCCGGTGCGAAAAGCGCACGGGCGCGGAGCTTTTGATGATCGGGCGCAGCGCGTTCGGGAACCCGTGGGTCTTTGCGCAGGTGCAGGCAGCGCTGGACGGGCGGGAGGTTCCGGCGCTTCCGCCGCTCAGCGAGCGGATGGATACGGCCATGCGGCAGTTCGAGCTGGCGCGTGAGGACAAGGGCGAGCACATCGCCTGCCTTGAGGCGCGCAAGCACCTCGCGTGGTATCTGCGCGGTGTGCCCTACAGCGGATATTATAAAGAGAAGATCTCCTCCATCTCCACGGTGGAGGATGTGCAGAGACTCGCGGCGGGCATCCGGCGCGACCTGCGCTGAGAGCATGGGAGAGAAGATGGACATTCATCAGGAGAGACTGATCCGGCGCGCAGCGTCGGGCGACGACGGCGCGTTTGAGCAGCTGATGCTGGCGCAGCAGAAGCAGGTATATAACCTCTGCCTGCGCATGAGCGGCAATCCGGAGGATGCGTTCGACCTGTCGCAGGAGGCTTTTTTACGCGCGTGGCGCGCGCTGGCGCAGTATCAGTTCGAGGCGGAGTTTTCGACGTGGCTTTTCCGGCTGACGCGGAACGTCTGCATCGATTTTCTGCGGAAGCAGAAGCGGCAGCCGACCGTGCCGCTCGAAACGGAGCAGGACGGCGAGACGCTGGAGCTGCCGCTGCCGGACAGCGCGCCCGGGCCGGAGGAGCTGGCGCTGCACGACGAAAAGCGGCGCGTGCTGGCGGAGGCCATGCAGGCCCTTCCGGAGGAGCAGCGGGAAATTCTGATCCTGCGGGTGGTCAACGACCTGCCGTATGAGCGTATCGCGGAGATCTTGGATCTACAGCTCGGAACGGTCAAGTCGCGTCTGGCACGCGCAAGAATGCAGCTGAAAAAAATTCTCGCGGACGGGAACCATTCCAATTTGTTTTCGTCTAAGTAGTGGATACCAGAAAGAGCGAAAGCCGGGTGAAATGATGATGAACTGTGAACAGGCGCTGGAGGCGATCAGCGCAAGACTGGACGGAGCCTTGAGCGAGGAGGAAAACCGGGAGCTGGAAGCGCATCTGGCGTCCTGCGCTTCCTGCCGGGCGCTGCTCAAGGAGCTGACGGAGCTGGAGGAAGGATTGGAGACGCTTCCGGTCGAGGCCCCGGAGACACTGGCTCCGAGCGTGATGCGCACCATCCGCGCGGAAAAGGCTGCGCAGGCGGCTCCGGCGGCGAAAAAAAGCCAGCGGCGCGGGCCGCATATCACGGCATGGCTGATCGCGGCGGCGGCCGCGCTGGCGCTGCTGCTGGGCGCGGCGGGCGTGATCGACCTTCCGGGCTTCGGCGAAAAGAAGCATGCCTCCGTTTCCGTCGGGGAGGCGTTCTCGGGAACGCATGAAACGCCGGAGCAGGAAAGCGAGCTTGCCGCAAGGATCGCGCAGGAGCGCGGCTGCGCGGTGCTGGCCGTGCAGGGCTGCACCGATGGGATCGAAGCGCTCAGCGGGCTGGATTATGAGACGCTGGACGGCGGCGCAAGGCTGTATGAGGTCCCGGCGGAGGTCATGAGCGGCATTATGGACGCATGGCAGACGGCCTATCCGATGCAGGTCTATGCACCGCAGGAGGCTTCCGCCGCAGACAGCGGAAACGCCTGCATCCTGCTGCTTCCGTAAAAGCGGAAAATGCGCGGCTGGTTGCAGCAAAAGCAAAAATTGGCGCGCATAGACGGGCCTTTTCCTTAGAAAACTACGCTGAGAGGCAGAAATCTGCCAATGAGGTGGTTTTATGAGGAAAAGGCTCGTTTGTTTTTTGCTGGCGGCGGCGATGCTGCTGGCCGCGCCTCCGGCGCAGGCAGCGGAGGACGATTTTATCCGCTGGGTGGACTTCAACCTGACGGCGGAGGCCATGGAGCGCGCCATTGCGCTCGAACAGCGGCTGCGCGAAAAGGAGATCCCGGTCTCGTGGCTGGACATTCTGGCGCTCGGGTCGGTGCGCTCCGGCGGAAAGCGCTTTTCCGTGAAGGACGCGGAAAAAGCGGCGGCGGAGCTGTCGAAGGGCGTCTCGCCGGAGGAGCTGCTCGGCGCGCAGTACCGCTATTTTGACTATTACAGAAAGACGTATGAGGCCGCGCTTGGCGGCCTTGTGGGCTGCTATGCCGTGGAGACGACGGACGCGGAAACGGGCGAAAAAAGCTGGAAGCCGGTCTATGGCGTCAAGGCGTTCAGCCCGATCGCGGAGGGCTACCAGTACGCGCATTACCGCGATTTCGGCAGCAGCCGCTCCTTCGGCTTCCAGCGCCGCCATCTCGGAAACGATCTGCTGGGCAGTCTCGGCACGCCGATCGTCGCCGTCGAGGGCGGGACGGTGGAGGCGCTGGGCTGGAACCGCTACGGCGGCTGGCGCGTCGGCATCCGCAGCCATGACCGCAAACGATACTATTATTATGCGCACCTGCGCAAGGACCGGCCGTATGCGCCGGGACTCCGGGAGGGCGACACGGTGCAGGCGGGCGACGTGATCGGCTTCATGGGCCGGACAGGCTATTCCGACACGGAAAACGTCAACAACATCGAAACTGTGCATCTGCATTTCGGCCTTCAGCTGATTTTCGACGAGAGCCAGAAGGACTGCGACAACGAGATCTGGATCGATGTCTACGACATCGTGGAGCTTCTGAGCCGCCACCGCAGCTCCGTGCGCTATGACCGCGAACGCAGCGCATGGACGCGGGTCTACCCGTACCGGGATCTGGACGGTTAAAGGGAAACGCGAAGCGGCCCATCCGCAGCGGAAACGGAAACTTTCTGCGCGGCGGTTGACAGCGCGCGCTTTTTGTGGAAAAATAAGCATAACAAGAACAGAAAGCGGGAGCTGCCATGAGCGAAAAGAGCTATTTGACCGGAAACTGCCCGAAATGCGGCGCGGAGCTGCAAATCCCGGCGGAATTGCAGGAATTTTCCTGCATGTACTGCGGAGCGCGTCTGAATCGGGACGCACTTGCGGCACAGCCTGCGGAAACGCCGCGGTGCGATGCCGCAGAGGCGGAGGCGGCGTGGCGCGCGGCCTCGGGAAAGCTGGCGGGCTGCATCCGCAATTATCCGGGCTACAACCGGAAGATCCTCCGGGACGAGTTTGAAAACGCCTTCGCCGAATATGAGGCCGGGACAAGACCGGTATTTGAGGAGCTGAACGCGGCGGTCTGCGCGATGGAGGCTGGACGCGCAGAGCTTCTGGAGCAGTCGGCGGAGAAAATGCTCGACGATCTCGAAACAGCGTGGCAGGCCGACCCGAAGTGGAAGGGCAAGAACAGCCGCAGCGTTATCCGCGATGACGACAAGATCATTCTGGCCATCTTTTTCGTTCCTGCGCTGCGGAAGCAGAAGCTTCCGATCAGCGAGGAGCTGAGCAGCCGCATTCAGAAAAAATGGATGCAGCGGCACCCGGACTCGCCATTCTATCTGGGCGACTATGAGAGCATCTCCGGCGGCTTCCGGAAAAAATTCCTCGGCCTGTGCTTCATCACGACGGCGGTCTGCGAGGCAGCGGGCCTGCCGGACGACTGCGCGGAGCTGACGGCCTTCCGGGCCTTCCGCGATGGCTATCTGCGCGCCTGCCCGGACGGCGAAGCGCTGATCGACGAATATTACAGCATCGCGCCCGGGATCGTCTCCTGCATCAACGTGTGCGAGAACCGCGCGGAAAAATACGCCGCGATCCGTGAGAAATGGCTCGAGCCGTGCTATCAGGACCTTCTGGCCGGACGGCAGGCAAGCTGCAAGGCGCGGTATGTGGAGATGGTGCGCAGTCTGGAACGGGAATACCTGTCCTGACGAAGCCTCAAAATATGAAAGGCAGCGGCCCGGAGCAGATGCTCCGGGCCGCTGAGAATATCAAAAGCGCTTTGTCTATTCCGTATGAAGTCGCTCAGAAGATGGCGACGACAGCACCGTTGTAGGTATCGGCGATGTACTGCTTGACCGCGTCGGACTGGAGCGCGGAAATGAGCGCCTGGATCTTTTCGCTGTTCTCGTCGCCCTTGCGGCAGGCTACGATGTTGGCGTAGGTCTGCGCGGCGTCGCCGTCAGCGCTTTCGAGCGCCAGCGCGTCGGAGGAGTGCAGACCGGCCTGAAGCGCATAGTTGCCGTTGATCACGGCGATGGTGCCGGGGTTGGCGTTCTTGAGCTGCGCCGGAACGGTGTCCGCCTGAACAGGCTGGATGCTGTAGCCGTGGTCGTCCACGATATCCAGAACGGTCACGCCCTTGGCGGCGGAGGCGTCGGCGGGAAGCTCGATCAGGCCCTCCTGCTGGAGCAGGAGCAGCGCGCGGGTCTCGTTGGAGTCGTCAGCAGGGATGATAATGGTCGCGCCCTCGGCCAGCTCGGACAGGCCGCTCACGCCGTTGCCGTAGATGCCGAACGGCTCATAGTGGATCTTCGCGGCGGAGACAAGGTCGGTGCCGTTGGAGGCGTTGAAGCTCTCGAGATAGGGGGTGTGCTGGAAGTAGTTCGCATCCAGCTCGCCGTCGGCCAGCGCCTTGTTGGGCAGGACATAGTCGTCAAATACCTTGATCTCCAGCGTCCAGCCGTCCTTGGCCAGCGTGTCCTTGACCTGCTCGAGGATCTCAGCGTGCGGGGTCGAGCTTGCGCCGACGACGATGGTCTTGTTTTCGGTCTTTGCGGAGCTTGCGCATCCGGCAAGCGCAGAGGCCAGCAGGCAGACAGCCAGCAGAAGCGTTACGATTTTTTTCATTTGAAATTTCTCCTTTCATTTCACGTCCGCAGTCTGCGGACGGCAGATGATATGATGAATGATTCTCTGCATCCGACAGAGCGTTCAGTGCCGGACGCGCTTATCGACCCGGTGGGCGATGTGCATGCCGAGGCTCTGGATGATCTGGACGATCACGACCGTCAGCACCACGCAGACCCAGATGATGTCGTCCTTGGTGCGCTGGTAGCCGTAATTGATGGCGATCTGGCCGAGGCCGCCGCCGGAGATCGTACCGGCCATGGCGGAGTAGCCGAGAATGGTAACGGTCGAGATGACCGCGCCGGTGATGAGCGCGGGCTTGGCCTCCGGGATCATGACCTTCCAGATGATGACGCTGTCGGACGCGCCCATGGCCTGCGCGGCCTCAATGACGCCGGGCTTGACCTCCTGAAGCGCGGATTCGACCATGCGGGCCACATACGGTGCGGCGGCGATGATGAGCATGACGACCATGGCCTTGTTGCCGAGGCTCGTTCCGACGATGGCCTTCGCCACCGGCAGCATGGCGACCATCAGGATGATGAATGGGATGCTGCGGAAAATGTTGACGAGGAAGCCGAGGGCGGCGTTAAGTCCGCGCTGCGGATGCAGCCCGCCCTTGGAGGTAACGTTCAGGACGATGCCGAGCGGAAGGCCGATGCCGTAGGCCACGAGCGTGGACAGCAGGGTCATATAAACCGTTTCCCAGATCGCGCGGAGAAATTCGCCCTTGTCCCAGAGCTGGTAGAAAAGATCGGAAAACATCGCTCACACCTCCTCCTTGAACGTGATATTGTTTGCGTGGAGCCAAGCGGTGATCTTATCGCGCTGGCGTTCGTCCTGCGGAAGCTGGACGATCATATGCCCGTAGACGATGCCGCCGACCTCCCGCGTGTCCGCGAAGATGATGTTGACCGGCGCCTGACAGGCGAGGATCAGATCGGAAATGACGGGCTTGTTGGCCGTCTTGTCGTCAAAGACGATGCGGATGCGCTGGCCGGAGAATACCTCGGGCGCGCGGCGGTCCTTTTGCAGGATCAGCTCCTGCGCAATGGCGGACTGCGGGTTCACAAACACCTCGCTGACGGGGCCTTCCTCGGCGATGTGGCTCCGGTCAATGACCGCGACCCGGTGGCAGATGGCGTCGATGACCTTCATCTCATGCGTGATAACGATGATCGTCACGCCAAGCTCCCGGTTGATCTTTGCCAGCAGCTCGAGGATCTGGCCGGTCGTCGTGGGGTCAAGCGCGGAGGTCGCCTCGTCGCACAGCAGATAGCGCGGGCTGGTGGCCAGCGCTCTTGCGATGGCGACGCGCTGCTTCTGGCCGCCCGAGAGCTGCGAGGGATACGCGCCGGTGCGCTCGGAAAGTCCGACGAGCTGCAAAAGCTCCAGCGCACGCTTTTTGGCCTCCGCGCGGGGCGTTCCGGCCAGCTCCAGCGGGAACAGCACGTTCCGCAGCACCGTCCGCTGCTCGAGCAGGTTGAAGTCCTGAAAGATCATGCCGACCGAGCGCCGCGCCTTCAGAAGCTCCTTCTGCGGCAGCGCCGTGAGGTCGCGGCCGTCCAGCAGGACCTGTCCGGAGGTCGGCTTCTCCAGAAGGTTGATGCAGCGCACCAGCGTGGACTTGCCCGCGCCGGACAGGCCGATGATGCCGAAGATCTCGCCGTCGTGGATATCCAGGCTGATATCCTCCAGCGCGGTGACGGCGTGGGGCGTGCCGGGGTCGTAGATTTTGCTCAGATGCTTCAGTTCGATCATGAGACGTTTCCTTTCCACAAAAAAAGGCTGGAAGCGAACACGCTTCCAGCCCTTCGAAATCATCGCAATGCTTTTACGATCACTCGGACATGACGGGAGACGAGCCGCTCAGGGTATGCTGACGCATGCACATGCACATCGGCATGCACATCATCATGTCCATCATCATAGCAGTCTGGGCAAATTTCATCGCGGTGCGTCTCCTTTCCTCTGTTTTGGCCACATTTTAGCACGCGGAGTGCGGCTTGTCAACGGAAAATGCGAAAATTGGTCAGCTGAACGGAATGTGTACGCATTTTCCATGCAGCTTTCGTGCATAATTACTCGCGCCGTGCGCCGGACGGCTCCTCCGGGACGGGCGGCTCCGTCACATCAGCCTCCATGCGCGTATGGATGTCGTTGAACGCCTCGCTGTCGAAGGTGATGATGGTGCGGTAATGGTGTCCCTCGGCGTGCAGCGCCTCGCTGATGCGCCTGCGGATGGCGTCCTCCTCGCCGCGCAGGTCAAACGGCAGAACCAGATCAAAAATGACGTTCGTATGCTCGCGTCCGCGCACCATGCGGAGATCGTGGAACGAAAGGCGCGGGTCGATGGCGTTGATAACGCCCTCCACGCGCTGACGGACGGCGGAAAGCTCCGCGTCGTCGGTGACGACGGGGTCGTAGTGGACGACCAGCTCGACGCGCAGCTTTTTGGTCACGTCGCGCTCGATGCTGTCGATCAGCTCATGCGCCTCGAGCACATCCTCCCGCGCGTCCAGCTCGACGTGTACGCTTGCAAAGCGGCGGCCGGGGCCGTAGTCGTGGACGATCAGGTCGTGAATGCCGAGTACGCGCGGGTCATAGCTGCGGATCTCGTTGGCAATGCCGTGGACGAGCGCCTCGTCCGGCGCTTCGCCGAGCAGCGGCGCGATGGTATCGCGCGCAATGCCCAGCCCCGACCAGAAGATGAACAGCGCCACAAAAAGCCCCGCCCAGCCGTCGCAGGGAATGCTTGTCAGCTGCGTGACGGCGTAGGAGAGAAGCACCGCCGCCGTGGAGATCACGTCGTTGCGTGAATCCGCCGCCGACGCGGTCAGCGCCTCGGAGCGGATGGCCCTGCCGAGTCTCCGGTAGAAGAGGCACAGCCACAGCTTGGCGGCGATGGATACGACCAGGATCGCCGCGCCAACCGCTGTAAAGGCAACTGTCTCCGGTGCAAGGATGCGCTTGAGCGAGCTTTTGAACAGCTCCACCGCGATCACGAGGATCAGCGCCGCAACGCTCAGCCCCGCGAGATACTCCGCGCGGTGATAGCCGTAGGGATGGGCATCGTCGGCGGGCTTCGCGGCCAGACGGAAGCCCAGCAGCGTCACGACGGAGCTGGCTGCGTCGGACAGATTGTTGACGGCGTCGGCCAGAATGGCGACGCTCCCCGAAAGAAGCCCCGCAAGGAATTTCCCGGCGCAGAGCAGCACGTTGACCGCAATGCCGGTCAGCCCGGCCAGACGGCCATACTGCCCGCGTACCTCAGGGTCGCCGGTGTCCTGATAGTTTTTCACGAAAAGGCGCAGGAGCAGTTGTGTCATGAAAGCACTTCCTTTGCGGTATATCCTGGTCATTATACCCCGCCCGGGCGGGAATGGCAAGCAATACCTGTCGATGGCGCTTATTCCTGCCCGCAGCCAACGCGCCCGCAGGGCGGGCGGCACAGCCTCTGCCCGCAAAAATTGACAGGCAGCAAAGAAAACAGGGGCCGCGTTCTTACGAACGCGGCCCCTCTGTTTTTGACACGCTCAGAGGCCCATTTCCTGCTTGACCTCTGCGAAGCAGCGGACGGCAAGATCCAGATCCTCCTTCGTATGACCGGCGGAGATCTGCGTGCGGATGCGGTCGCGGCCCTTCGGGACGACCGGATAGCAGAAGCCGACGACATAGACGCCCTTCTCGAGCATCCGGCGCGCGAATTCCTGCGCCGTGCGCGGATCGTAGAGCATGACCGGAACGATCGGATGCTCGCCGGGAAGCAGGTCGAAGCCGTGCTTTTCCATCTCCGCGCGGAAATAGCGCGCGTTGGCATGGACGCGGTCGCGCAGCTCGGTGGACTGCTCAAGCAGATCGATGGTGCGCAGCGTTGCTGCGCAGATGGCGGGCGCCAGCGTATTGGAGAAGAGATAGGGACGGGAACGCTGCCGCAGCAGATCGACGATGGGCTGACGGGCCGCAGTGTAGCCGCCGGAGGCGCCGCCCATGGCCTTGCCGAAGGTGCCGGTGATGATGTCCACCCGGCCCATGACGCCGCAGTATTCCGCCGTGCCGCGGCCATGCTCGCCCATGAAGCCGACGGCGTGGCTGTCGTCCACCATCGTCAGCGCGTCGAATTCATCCGCAAGGTCGCAGATGGCCTTCAGGTTGGCGATATAGCCGTCCATGGAGAACACGCCGTCGGTGGCGATGAGAATTTTCTTGCAGCCGGCTGCGCGGGCCGCCTCGAGCTGGGCGCGCAGATCGTCCATATTGTTGTTCTTATAGCGGAAGCGCTTCGCCTTACAGAGGCGCACGCCGTCGATGATGGAGGCGTGGTTCAGCTCGTCGGAAATGACGGCGTCCTCCGGGCCGAGCAGCGTCTCGAACAGGCCGCCGTTGGCGTCGAAGCAGGAGGAATAGAGGATGGCGTCGTCCGTACCGACGAAATTGGCGATCCGGCGCTCCAGCTCCTTATGAATTTCCTGCGTGCCGCAGATGAAGCGGACGGACGAAAGGCCGAAGCCCCAGCGGTCATAGCTTTCCTTCGCGGCTTCGATCAGCGCGGGGTGGGTCGAAAGGCCGAGATAATTGTTGGCGCAGAGGTTTACGACGCCCTTTTTGGCGGTGGTGTCGATGCGGGAATACTGCGGAGTGGTGATGATGCGCTCTTCACGCCACGTTCCGGCCTCGCGGATGGCGTCAAGCTCCTGTTCAAAAGCCTTCAGTGCAGTTTTCATGGGTGCTCCTCCTTACTTATTTTGTCCAGTCCAGTACGACCTTGCCGGATCTTCCGCTGTTCATGGCGGCAAAGCCCTTCTCGAAGTCCGTATAGTGGAAGCGATGCGTGATGACCGGCGTCAGGTCAAGACCGCCCTGCACCATGTAGGACATCTGGTGCCAGTTGTCCATCTTCCGGCCGTAGATTCCCTGAAGCGTCAGGCCCTTCCAGATGATGGTGTTCATATCGACCTCAATGGGCTTGCTGCCGAGGCCAAGCAGGGAGATCTTGCCGCCGTTGCGCATGACGGAGATCATTTGATGGAACGCCTGCGCGCTGCCGGACATTTCAAGGCCCACGTCGAAGCCCTCGGTCAGGCCCTGCTGGTGCATGACCTCATGCAGATCCTCCCGCGCGGTGTTGACGGCAGCGTCCACGCCCATCTTTCGGGCAAGGTCGAGGCGGTAGTCGTTGAGGTCGGTGATGATGACGCGGCGTGCGCCGGCGAATTTGCAGATACCGGCGGCGATGATGCCGATGGGGCCTGCGCCGGTGATGAGCACGTCCTCGCCGATCAGCGGGAACATGAGCGCCGTGTGGGTGGCGTTGCCGAAGGCATCGAAGAACGCGACCACATCCTCCGGCAGGCTTTCATCGATGATGATGACGTTGGTCTGCGGGATGCAGACGTATTCCGCAAACGCGCCGTCGCGGTCCACGCCGACGCCGACGGTGTCCTTGCACCACTGGATGTTGCCGCTGTGGCAGTTGCGGCAGCGGTGACAGGTGATGTGGCCCTCGCCGGAAACGCGCTGGCCGACGTGCAGTCCGGTGACGCCCGCGCCAAGCTCGGCGATCTCGCCGACGTATTCATGGCCGATGGTCATGGGCGGCTTGATGTGCTGCTGCGCCCATGGATCCCAGTTATAAATATGTACGTCCGTGCCGCAGATGGCGGTCTTGTGGATCTTGATGAGGACCTCACCGGGGCCGGGCTTGGGAACGGGAACCTGCTGTAATTCAAGGCCGGGGCCTGCCGTGCTCTTGACGATCGCGTCCATCATTTCTTTCAAAGCAACATCCCTCCATTTTTTCTTTATGGGCCGCAGCACTGCGCCGGGGCCTGCGCTGCCGCTTATGCGTTCCTGTATACATTTGTCCGTATAGCGCGGATTATTTTGATTTTTGTCCGCGTCTCACGGATTCATGATATGCCGTTTTTTCCCGTTTGTCAAGGCGAAAAAGCAATCCGCGCACGGTTTTGTGCCGCAAATTTCATGTCCGCGTCTTTGACGGCGGCGCTCCGACGGAGCCGCGCCGGTGCGCGGCCCTCCGGCTGCGGTTTTTGCGGTTATTCGACACTAACCTTGCAAACGCACGCCGGACGTGATACAATTTTTATGCAATATCACGAAACAGGAGGCGGCCTATGGATCTCTACCGGGTCATTGAAGTCAAGCAGAGCGTCTTTGCCGACAACGACGCAGAGGCGGCCCGCCTGCGCGAGACGCTGAACGCCGAAGGCGTCTTTTTAATCAACCTCATGTCCTCTCCCGGCTCCGGGAAAACGACGACGCTGACGCGTCTGATCCCGCTGCTGCAAAAAACGCTCCGCGTAGGCGTGATGGAGGCCGACATTGACTCCGACGTGGACGCCGACACCATATCGCGCACCGGCGCGCGTGTCATTCAGCTCCACACCGGCGGCATGTGCCATCTCGACGCGGCCATGACCGGCGAGGGCCTTCGCCAGCTCGGGACGGAGGGGCTGGATCTCGTCATTCTGGAAAACGTGGGCAATCTGGTCTGTCCGGCGGAATTTGACACCGGCGCACATCTGGATCTGATGATCCTCTCCGTCCCGGAGGGCCACGACAAGCCGCTCAAATATCCGCTGATCTTCCAGCGCTGCGGCGCGATGATCGTCAACAAGACCGACGTGCTGCCGTATTTTGATTTTGACCTTGAAAAGGTGACGGAGTTTGCGCACCGGCGCAACCCGGACATGAAAATATTCCCCATCTCCGCAAAGACCGGCGACGGCGTGGAAGCGCTGGCGGACTGGCTCTGTGCGCAGATCCGGATGCAGAAAGAGAAGATGAAGGAGACAAGAGCATGATCGACAAGGAACTCAGAGAACGCTCCCTGAACGCCCCGGCCAGGGGCGACGCTGCACCGCGCGAAAAAATTCTCAAGCTTGGCAAAAAGATCACCGACGTGATCGACCACAAGCTCGGCAAGATCACCTCCGACGATCCGGAATACTGGGGCCTTGCGGGCGTCGTGACCGATGAAATGGCGGACATCGCGCTGTCCATGAAGCTGCGCACGCCCTACACCGTGGCGGAGCTTTGGAAAATGAACAAGGTCACGGACGAGCAGAAGCCGCATTTTCAGGAGCTGCTTGACCAGATGAGCTACATCGGGCTTCTGGAATACGACTATGGCTACCACTACGACCATAACGGCCGCACCGCGCCGCAGTCGGAGCGGCGCTACATCCTGCCGATGTTCGTTCCCGGCAGCGCGGAGCTGTTCAACATGGAGGAGGACAAGGAGCTTTCCGGCCGGAATCCCCGTCTGGAGGCGCATCCGGAGCTGGCCAAATTCTTCGAGCGCATGACCTATGTGCCGCTGGCGGGCAAGACCCATCTGCTGCCGCCGGGCGGAGGCGGTGTGGGTATGCACGTCATTCCGGTCGAAAAGGCCATTTCGATGGAAAACCAGACGCTCGACATCGAGCATCTGTCCTACTGGCTGAAAAAATATGAGGGGCACATCGGAGTCGGCCAGTGCTCCTGCCGCACGAGCCGCGCCGTCATGGGCGAGGGCTGTGCCGACGACAACATGTGCTGGTGCATCGGCGTGGGCGATTTCGCCGATTACTGCCGCGAGACGGGCAAGGGCCACGACATCACCTACGAAGAGGCGCTGCACATTCTCAAGGCCGCCGAGGACAACGGCTTTGTCCATCAGATCACAAACATCGACGGTGAGAACAAAATCTTCGGCATCTGCAACTGCAATGTGAATATCTGCAACGCGCTGCGCACCTCGCAGCTGTTCAACACGCCGAATCTCTCCCGCAGCGCCTATACGGCGGAGGTTGACCGCGCAAAGTGCGTCGCCTGCGGCAAGTGCGTGGAATACTGCCCGGCGGGCGCGGTACGCCTTGGTCAGAAGCTCTGCGACAAGCACGGAAACACCGTGGAATATCCGAAGCATGCGCTGCCGCACGGCCTCAAATGGGGCGAAGAGCACTGGGATCCCGACTACCGCGACAACAACCGCAAAAACTGCTACGACAAGGGCACCGCGCCGTGCAAGACGGCCTGCCCGGCGCATGTCGCCGTACAGGGCTATCTGAAGCTGGCCGCGCAGGGCAAATATCAGGAGGCGCTGGCGCTCATCAAGAAGGACAATCCCTTCCCTGCCGTCTGCGGCCGCATCTGCAACAGGCGCTGCGAGGAAGCCTGCACGCGCGGGACCATCGATCAGGCCGTCTCCATCGACGCGGTCAAGAAATTCCTCGCCGAGCAGGATCTTCACGCGGAAACGCGCTATATCCCGCCCGTCGTCGTGGCGTCCAGCCGTCTGACCGGCTGGGAGCAGAAGATCGCCATCATCGGCGCAGGCCCGGCGGGCCTGTCCGCGGCCTACTATCTGGCCACGCGCGGCTATAAGCCGACGGTCTTTGAAAAGTCCGCGCGTCCGGGCGGCATGATGACCTACGGCATCCCGTCGTTCAAGCTGGAAAAGGATATCATCGACGCGGAAATTCAGGTCCTGCGTGAGCTGGGCGTGGAATTCCGCTGCGGTGTCGAGGTCGGCAGGGATGTGACCATCCCGCAGCTGCGCGAGCAGGGCTATCTGGCGTTCTATGTTGCCATCGGCTGTCAGGGCGGACGCCTCCCCGGCGTTCCCGGCGAGGATGCAGAGGGTACCGACATCGCGGTGCATTTCCTGCACGAGGCGCTGGCAGATGAAACGCAGCGCATGGAGGGAAGCGTCGTGGTGGTCGGCGGCGGCAACGTCGCCGCGGACTGCGCGCGCACGGCAGTGCGCTTCGGCGCGTCGAAGGTCTCGATGGTCTGTCTGGAATCGCGCGAGACCATGCCCGCCGCCGCAGACGAGATCGCGGAGGCCGAGGAGGAGCGCATCGAGATCTGCGCCGGCTGGGGCCCGAAGGAGCTTCTTAAAAATGAAAACGGCCATGTGACGGCGGTCGTGTTCAAAAAGTGTCTGCGCACCATCGACCCGGAAACAAAGAAATTCGCGCCGGTCTACGACGAAAACGAGACGATCACGCTCCCGGCGGATCACGTCGTATTCGCCATCGGTCAGGCCATCGAATGGGGCGGCCTGCTGAAGGACACGAAGGTCGAATATCACCGCGGCAATTACCCCGTGGCCGATCCGCTGACCTATCAGACGGCGGAGGAGGATATCTTCGTCGGCGGCGACGTATACCACGGCCCGAAGTTCGTCATCGACGCCATCGAAGAGGGCAAGTGCGCCGCCGAGTCGCTGCACCGCTATGTCCACAAGGGCGCCGATCTGAAGATCGGCCGCAACCGCCGCGACTTCATCATGCTCGACAAGGAGAATTTCTCCGTCAACTGCTACGATCACGCCGCGCGGCAGTCTGAGGCCGTCGATCCCGCGATCGAGCCGCACTCGTTCCGGGATGCGCGCATGACGCTCACGCCCGAGCAGGTGCAGATCGAGACGGCGCGCTGCCTCGGCTGCGGCGCGAGCTGGGTCGATCCCAACAAGTGCATCGGCTGCGGCGTGTGTACGACGAAGTGCGTCTTTGACGCCATCCATCTCAAGCGTGACCACCCCGAATGCTCGACCATGATGAAGGCCGAGGACAAGCTCAAGGGCATCGCCTCCATGGCCGGAAAGCGGCTGGGCGAGAGCCTGCGCGGCGGAAAGGGCTGAGCCATGCACGAGCTTGGCGTGGTGTTCCACATTGCCGACAGTCTCGCAAAAATCGCAGAGGAAAACCATGTGACGCGCATCTCGCGCGTCACATTGGAGATCGGCGAGGTATCCACGGTCGTGCCGGAATATCTGACCGACGTCTGGAACTGGAACTGTAAACGCACGCCGCTTTTGAGCGGCTGCGCGCTCGAGATCGAGCGCATTCCCGCCGTGACCCACTGCGGCGCGTGCGGGCAGGACTATCCGACCGTCCCGCAGGGCAAGACCTGCCCCTACTGCGGAAGCGGCGAAACGTGGCTCATTCAGGGAAACGAGTTCACCATCAAGGAGATCGCCGTCCCGGACGAGCCGCAGAGCGATGCGGCTGAATAAAACAAAAACGAGGAAAAAGAAATGAAAAGACGGATTCTATGCCTGCTGCTGGCGGCAGCAATGCTGCTCGGGCTTTCCATGACGGCGCTGGCCGGCGAACCGGACGCGCAGTGCGCGGCGGAATCGCTTTACCAGCTCGGGCTGTTCAACGGGACGGGCACCTATGCCGACGGAAGCCCGAAATTCGAGCTTGACCGCGCGCCGACGCGCTTTGAGGCCGTCACGATGCTCGTCCGTCTGCTCGGCAAGGAGGACGAAGCGAAAAACGGCGCGTGGACGACGCCGTTCACCGATCTGGAGCCGTGGGCTGCGCCATATGTCGGCTACGCCTACGCAAACCAGCTGACAAACGGCACCGCCAGCGACCGCTTCGGCGGTAAGGAAACGGTGACGGCGGCGCAGTACCTGACGTTCGTGCTGCGCGCCCTCGGCTACCGGAGCGGCGAGGACTTCGTCTGGAGCCGTGCATGGGAGCTGACGGACCGGCTCGGGCTGACAGCCGGGCGCTACCATGCGCAGACCACGCGCTTTCTGCGCGGAGACGTGGCGCTGATCTCCTGCAACGCGCTGAACATTGCCTGCAGGGACAGCGATCAGAAGCTTTACCAGACGCTCGGCCTGTCCGAGGAAAAGCAGGCGCTCGCTGCCTCGTTCCCGGTCACGCCGCTGACAGCCTCAGAGGAGGCTGACGGCAGCTTTACGGTCGATGCCTCCGGTGCGGTGCCCGCCGAGACCGGAGCCGCCCGCCTTTCCTCCGCACAGCTTGAAAAGCTGCGCGGCGCAAGCATAAAGACTGCGGCAAATACCATCACGACGCTGGCCGACGCCTACGCCTGGCTCGCACAGGAGGGGTATTCGACAACCGGCATCAACGGGCTTCTATCGCCCGCAAACAGCACCGCACAAAAGGCTCAGGACTGGCTTGGCCTGTCCACCACGCTGAATCTGCTGCTTGAGGGTGACTATGACGAGGTCGGAACGCTCTACTGCGCCGTGCAAACCGATGATCTGGGCTGGGATTTCCTCTATATCTCCTTCAATTATGTCAAAACGGGCAGCTGGTACTACATCACCGACCCCAATGATCATCTGCCGAGCACCGGCTATGCCTGCTGCCGCGCGCACACCATCCGTGCAAGCAGCCTCGCGGTCGTCAAGGACGCTCTGGTTTCCGGAGACGGCGGTAAGCTGCGGCTGCTGATGATGGCGGCGCTGCCGCTGACGACCACGCCCATCCGGCTGCGCTACGAGGCGGAGCCGGAAAGCGTCTTGTTCGTGACGCCCACAAATGCGCAGGTGCTCTATCAGGCCAATGCGGAGGCGCTGGCTGAATATCAGCGCGAACAGGCGGAAAAGGCCCGCGCGGAGGCGGAGCGCTGGGAGCGTCAGGCGCCGTCGCTGCGTATCTCCAGCTACGGTATGCCCGATGCCATCGGCAATACGACGCTCAGCTATGAACAGGCCAAAGCGCTGGTCGGACAGGAGCCGGAAAAAATTGCCGAGAGCGTCAAGACCGTGGGCGACGTGCTGCAATACATGATCGCTGCACGCTTCGGCTACAATGCTCCGGGCGTCTTTACCCCGTGGTATGACGACTGGGGCTACGATGCGCCGGGCGACGATCAGCTGCGCCAGAACTACGGCTGCTGCTGCGGCGGCTACGCCAACACCGTCAGCTATCTGCTGGAGGGGGATTATGACAAGGTCGGCACGCTCCGCTGGGTCGGCGGCGGCAATCATACGATCAGCTGGGTAATGACCGGCGGAAAGTATTACGTCTTCGACTTCACGCAGTATTGCAGCGGCGGTCATTACAACAATTTCCACGCGCCGGTGACGGTGCTCGACCGGCTGGAGGATTATTACGACAAGATGCCGTCGATCTACTCGAAGAAGGATGTGGTCATTATGGTCGCCTTTGAGGCCGGCAAGGCGATGTATCCGTCGCAGTGGAATGATCCCCCGCAGTTCTCGGGTCTGACCTTCCCAAAGGAGGCAGACGGCAGCGTGATCGTGATCTATCAGGCGGACCCCGCCTGCGGCGTCCGCTTCCGGCAGGCGTCGAATAAGATCCCCCGCTGGCCCCTCTCATAAGCTCACAAATGCCCCGGAAAAGCAGCTCTGCATTATATTCCGCCGCGTTCAGCGGAATCCTACGGGTATTTTGACAGGCAGAAATGCCGCCGCGTTCAGCGGAATCCTACGGGTATTTTGACAGGCAGAAATGCCGCCGCACAAAATGTGCGGCGGCATTCGTTTTTTATGATCGCCGTCTCTGCGGCAATGCGCTCCCGCAAAGGCGCGCTCCTTGTAACGTTCCCATCCTCACGCAGGATAGGAGCAGCCCGCTCGCAGGCGCTGCCTCAAAGCAGCGCCGTCAGCAGCCATGCAAGCCCGACTGCCGCCGCGCCGGTCAAGAGCCAGCTGAGCCGCACCGTGAGCTTGCCGCTCCAGCGGCCGCCGCCGGTCCTTCCGGCCACATACCGCCCGGCCTCCTGCTGTGCCTGCCGCAGGATATCCTCCTGACTGACGCCGTCCCTGACCTCGCAGCGCACAATGAAAATCGCCTGCTCGAACAGCTCCGGGTCAGGCGTCCGCACCACGACCGCCTGCCTTGTGATCCCCTTTACCATAGCGAAGCCTCCCTTTCAGATACATTCCAAATGTTCTCTGAAAAGTATCGCCTGATTTTCCGGCGCTTAAACGCCGTCCAGCTCGATCTCCGCAATGGAATCGTCCTGATCGATCCAGTCCTGCACCTGCACGACCGTATATTCGGAGGGCGTCATGCGGATGACCACGCGCTCGAGGCCCGCGTTGATAATCAGTCGTCTGCACATCGAGCAGGAGGTCGCGTCGGACAAGATCGCGCCGTTCTTGGCGTCCTCGCCGACCAGATAGATCGTCCCGCCGATGCACTCGTTCCTGGACGCAGAAATAATGGCGTTCGCCTCGGCGTGGACGCTGCGGCAAAGCTCATAGCGCTCTCCGCGCGGGACGCACATCTGCTCGCGGACGCAGAGGCCCAGATCGGAGCAGTTTTTCCGGCCGCGCGGCGCGCCGTTATAGCCGGTGGCCACGATCTCGTCGTTGCGGACGATGATCGCGCCGTAGCGCCTGCGCAGGCACGTTGAGCGCTCCAGAACTGTCTGCGCAATGTCCAGATAATAATTTTCCTTTTCGATCCGCCGCATAATGCCGCCTCCCGCCGCAGTTTTTTTCATTTTACCATAGCGCACGCGTCCTCCGCAAGCACCCGTCTTGCCGGACGCAAAATTTTATGGTATACTGAGTTATCAAACTACGGAAAGGCGGCGTTTTCATGCGCAAAAGGCTTCTGTCGATCCTGCTGTCCGTGCTGCTGTGTCTGGCGCTCGTCTCGCCGCAGGCCGCCGCAGCGGATATCTATTTTGTCGCGGTGGACGATTCCGTCCCGCTGACGCTCCCGTCGAGCATGTCCCCGTTTTTCTCCGGCAGCACGCTCTATGTCCCGTCCTCCGTATTCGAGGCGGCGCCGGGCGGCGTCACCCCGTCCTACAACGCCTCCGAGCAGACGCTCGTGCTGTTCCGGCGCGGTGCGCGGCTGATATTCAATCTGGCAAACGGCACCGTGACCGACGAGGACAAGAATTCCTCCAACATTTCCACCGTCTCCAAAAACGGAACGATCTATCTCCCGCTCTATTTCTGCACCAGCCATTTCGGCCTCTCCGTAACGACGCTCAACAGCGCCGAGGGCTACCCCATCCTGCGCTTCACGACCGGCAGCGAGGTCTATGACGACGCCATGTTCGTGGAAAAGGCGGAAAATCTCATCACCTATCTGGCCGAGCAGTACGGCTCCGGCACGCCATCCGTTCCGAACACGAACGGCGGCGAGGAGGACCCGCCCGGGGAAGAGGAGCCGCACGTCTCCGGCTCCTTCTGTCTGGCCATTGAGGACGCCGCCTCCATGGAGGCCTCCGCTGTCGCGCTGGAGAGCGCCGGGCAGCGCGCGGCGTTCTTCCTGACCGGAGACGAGATCGAAGCGTTCCCGGAGCTTGTGCGCAGCCTCTATGCCGCCGGTCATACCATCGGGCTCACCGTCCCGGACGGCTGCGAGGATCCCGCCGCCGAGCTGGGAAGCGCAAACGAAGCGCTGTTCCGTGTGCTGCGCCGCAAAACGCTCTGTGCGCTGCTGACCGCCGCGCAGACGGAGGACTGCATAGGCTACGCCATTTTCATTCGTCCCGAGGAGCAGCCCCCGCTCGAGGAGCTTCTGACCGACGGCGAGGAAACGCACCTTCTGGTCTGCGCCGACGGCACCGCCGAGGTGCTTTCGCAGCTCGACCGCGCAGGCGCAACGCTCCGCCCCCTTCGGGAGACGAGTCCCCTCGCCCAGTCCATCGTTCCGCAGGAGCCGCCGGAAAACGACGGCCTGCAATGAGCCTCCGCAAATATCTCCTTCTGCCCGCAGCTCCGTCCGGAGCCTGCGGGCTTTTTCCGCGCCGGGACGCTTCGCGGATCTGCTTTTTCCGCGTCTGCGATTCCTCTTTTCCGCCCGATTTCGCGCTTTCCGGCGCGTTTCATGGTGAGACGGCGCAAAACGCCCGCCCGGAATTGGGCGGTATTGCCCAATATCTTTTTGCCGCGCCATCGGATATAATGGAAGTAGAAGCCCCGTCCGCCCCGGCGGACGCGCAGGACCCCAGATCTTATCAGAAAGAAGGAACCGAAGCATGAACCAGGCAATTCAGCAGGCCATGACCATCCGTCTCGACTACGAGCTTCCGGAATATCCGGCCTTCGTTCCGGGCTGCCGCCGCGCACCGCGCCGCGAATCCCATCTGACTGAGGCCGACAAGGCACTCGCCATCCGCAACGCGCTGCGTTATATCCATCCCGACCACCACGCGCAGATGGCGAAGGAATTCGCGCAGGAGCTGGACGAGCACGGCCGTATTTACGGCTACCGCTTCCGCCCGGAGGGCCGCCTTTTCGGCAGGCCCATCGACGAATACCGCGGAAACTGCATCGAAGCCAGGGCGTTTCAGGTGATGATCGACAACAATCTGGATTTCGACGTCGCGCTCTATCCCTATGAGCTTGTCACCTACGGCGAGACCGGACAGGTCTGCCAGAACTGGATGCAGTACCGTCTGATCCGCAAATATCTCGAGGTCATGACCGACGAGCAGACACTGGTCGTCATGTCCGGCCACCCGCTCGGGCTGTTCCGGTCGCATAAGCTGGCGCCGCGCTGCATCATCACGAACGGACTGATGGTCGGCGCATTCGACGATCAGCAGAATTTCAACCGCGCCGCCGCGCTGGGCGTCGCAAACTACGGCCAGATGACCGCCGGAGGCTGGATGTACATCGGCCCGCAGGGCATCGTCCACGGCACGTTCAACACGCTCCTGAACGCGGGCCGTCTCAAGCTCGGCATCCCGGAAAGCGGCAACCTCGCCGGACGGCTGTTCGTCTCGGCGGGCCTCGGCGGCATGTCCGGCGCACAGGGCAAGGCTGCGGAAATTGCCGGAGCCGTCTCCATCCTCGCGGAGGTGGATGATTCGCGCATCGAAACGCGCTATACGCAGGGCTGGGTCAGCGAGCGGACGGATTCCCTCGACGAGGCTCTCGCCATCGCGCAGGAAAAGCTTCGGAAGAAGGAGCCGTGCGCCATCGCCTATCACGGAAACGTCGTCGATCTGCTGGAATACCTTCTGGAAAAGAACGTCCACGTCGATCTGCTCTCCGACCAGACCTCCTGCCACGTTCCGTATGACGGCGGCTATTGCCCGCAGGGTTTGACGTTCGCCGAGCGCACGCGGATGCTGGACGAGGATCCGGAGGGCTTCCGCAGGCTGGTAGACCGCTCTCTGCGCCGTCACTATGAGCTGATCTGCCGCCTCCACGCGCGCGGCACCTACTTCTTCGACTACGGCAACAGCTTCCTCAAGGCCGTCTATGACGCCGGCGTGAAGGAGGTCTGCAAGAACGGAGAAAACGATCTCGACGGCTTTGTGTTCCCGTCCTACGTCGAGGATATCCTCGGCCCGTGCCTGTTTGACTACGGCTACGGCCCGTTCCGCTGGTGCTGCCTGTCCCGGCGCGAGGAGGATCTTGCCAAGACCGACGCGGCCGCCGCGGAATACATTCTGGCGCACAACCGCCGCTATCAGGACTATGACAACTATGTCTGGGTGCGCGACGCCGGGAAGAACCGGCTGGTCGTCGGCACGCAGTGCCGCATCCTGTATCAGGACGCGATGGGCCGGATGAACCTCGCCCTGAAATTCAACGATATGGTCCGCCGCGGGGAGATCGGCCCCGTCATGCTCGGCCGCGACCACCATGACACCGGCGGCACGGATTCTCCGTTCCGCGAGACCTCCAACATCAAGGACGGCTCGAACATCATGGCCGACATGGCGGCGCAGTGCTTCGCCGGAAACGCCGCGCGCGGCATGAGCCTGATCGCGCTGCACAACGGCGGCGGCACCGGCATCGGCCGCGCCGTCAACGGCGGCTTCGGCATGGTGCTCGACGGCTCCGAGCGCGTGGACACCATTCTGCGGATGGCCATGCCGTGGGATACGATGGTCGGCGTTTCACGCCGCGCATGGGCGCGCAATGAAAACGCACTTACCACCGCCGCCGAATACAATCTCGAAAACGCGGGCAGCAGCCACATCACCCTGCCCTATCTCGCCGATGACGCCGTCGTCGCGGAGGCCGCCGCCTCCATCCGAAAGTAAAGGAGCGCCGCTATGGAACGCCTGCTGATCCAGAACATCGGCCTGCTTGCCACGCCCGCCGGTCACGAGGCCCGGCGCGGCCCGGCGCAGGGTGAGATCTCCATGACCAAAAACGCATGGCTCCTTGCCGAGGACGGCGTGATCGCCGCCTCCGGCACCGGCGCGCCTCCCGGCTGCGGCGCGGCGAAGGTGCTTGACGCACAGGGCTGCCTGGTCACGCCGGGCCTTGTGGACGCGCACACGCATCTGATCTTCGGCGGCTGGCGTCAGAACGAGCTGGGGCTTAAGCTGCACGGCGTGAGCTACCTTGAAATTCTGGCGCGCGGCGGCGGCATTCTGTCCACCGTCGAGGCCACCCGCGCCGCGAGTGAAGAGACGCTCGTGCAGAAGGCGCTGCCGGAGCTGGAAACAATGCTCCGCTGGGGCACGACGACCTGCGAGATCAAGAGCGGCTACGGCCTCGCCACCGAACAGGAGCTGAAGCAGCTGCGCGCGATCCGGCGGCTCCGGCCGCTCCAGCCAGTCGAGCTGGTGCCGACCTTTATGGGCGCGCACGCCGTCCCGGCGGAATACCGGAACGACCGCGCGGGCTATCTGCGGCTTTTGTGCGAGGAAATGATCCCCGCCGCCGCGCAGGACGGCCTTGCCCGCTTCTGCGACGTATTCTGCGAAAAGGGCGTGTTTTCCGCCGAGGAGAGCCGCGTGATCCTGACCTGTGCGCGGCGCTGTGGCCTGATCCCCAAGATCCACGCCGACGAGATCGAGCCGGTCGGCGGCTCCGTTCTCGCGGGCGAGCTTGGCGCGATCTCCGCCGAGCATCTGATCGTCTGCCCGCCGGAGGGCATCGAAGCGCTGGCAAAGGGCGGCGTCATTGCCTGCCTGCTTCCGGCGACGAGCTTCTACCTAGGCTCCACCTACGCGCCCGCGCGGCAGATGGTCGCGTCCGGCGTCGCCGTGGCGATGGCCTCCGACTTCAACCCCGGCTCCTGTCCCAGCGCGAATCTGCAATTCGTCATGAATCTCGGCTGTCTGCGCTACCGGCTGACGCCGGAAGAGGTGCTGACCGCCGTGACGCTGAACGCGGCGGCGGCCATCGGCCTCGCCGGGCGCATCGGCTCGCTCGAGCCGGGCAAGCAGGCCGATCTTGTGATCTGGGACGCGCCCGATCTGGATTATCTCTGCTACCGGATGGGCCGGAATCTGGCCCGCTGCGTCGTCAAGCGCGGAAGGCCCGTCTGAGCCGCGCCACATTTCAAATTTCTAGGGTGTATTCTTCCAACTCTCAACGCGCCCGGACAGCGGGTCTTTTTGCGGTGTGCCGCGTCATTTTTCCTCGAAATACGTCAGTATTCCCGCGAAAAAATGTCTTGCTCAACGCAAAAATCCCTCGCTGCCGGTCACATCATGAGTTGGAAGAATACACCCTAGACACCAGAGCCGCCGGGATCCTCCGGCGGCTTCTGTTTTATTCCGATAGCGAAGCGTTGTGGTGCTTTGTTAGAGAATTAATGAGTAAATACACAATTTTTGTCTCGAAAGGCCAAAGTTTTTTGTTGAAAATGTTTCGAATTCAGGGTATGATACAGATAAGCAACATTTCCGTCCGGGCCGGTTCGCGTCCGGGCATCAAAAGGAGCGGAAGCCATGCAGGATCCCAACACCATCCATACCGTTACACTCACCGGCCATGATCTGACGCTGGAGCAGCTGGTCGCCGTCTGCCGCTGCCGCGCAGAGGTCACGATCGCGCCCTGCGCCATGGAGGCGATGCGCGCCTCCCGCGCGCTGGCGGAAAAAATCGCTGCGGAGAAGCGGGTCGCCTACGGCATCACGACCGGCTTCGGAGATTTTTCCTCCGTCGCCGTGCCGGAGGAGCTGAGCAACCAGCTCTCGACGAATCTCATCCTCAGCCACTGCACCGGCACCGGCGACCCGTATTCTGAGAAGGTCGTGCGCGGGATCATGCTGCTCCGCGCAAACGCGCTCTGTATTGGCGTCAGCGGTGTGCGGCCGCTGCTGGTGGAGATGCTCGTCTCGATGCTCAATCGCGGCGTGACGCCCGTGATTCCGCAGAAGGGCTCTCTGGGCGCGTCCGGCGATCTGGCCCCGCTGTCGCATATGGGCCTTGTGCTGCTCGGGCGCGGCGAAGCGTTCTTCAACGGCCAGCGCCTCCCCGGCGCGCAGGCCATGCGCGAGGCGGGCATTCCCGTTCTGGAAACGCTCGTCTGCAAGGAGGGCCTCGGCATCACCAACGGCACCTGCGCCATGACGAGCGTCGGCGCGCTGAATCTCTATGACACGCTGCTGGCCGCAGAACTTGCGGACATCACCGGCGCACTCTCCTTCACCGCGCTCACCGGCCAGCTGGACGCCTTCCAGGAGCGGATGCATACCGTCCGCGGCCACGCCGGTCAGATCCTCGTCGCTCGCAACTTCCGCCTGCTGACCGAAGGCTCCGAGATCACGCAAAGAAGTCAGGGTGCGCGCGTGCAGGACGCCTATGCGCTCCGCTGCATCCCGCAGATCCACGGTGCGATCCGTGATTCTCTGGACTACATCAAGTCCCGCGTGGACATCGAGCTGAACGCCGTCACCGACAATCCCCTGCTGTTCTGTGAGGACGAGGCCGTCATTTCCGGCGGCAATTTCCACGGCGAGCCGATGGCGCTCCCGTTTGATTTCCTCGGCATTGCCTGCGCGGAGCTGGCGGACGTGTCCGAACGCCGCATCGAGCGCATGGTCAACGCCGCGCTCTCCAACGGCCTGACACCGTTCCTGACGACCAACGGCGGTGTCAACAGCGGCTTTATGATCGTGCAGTATTCCGCCGCCTCGATGGTGTCGGAAAACAAGGTGCTGGCGCACCCGGCCAGCGTCGATTCCATCCCCTCCTCCGCCAATCAGGAGGATATCGTCTCCATGGGTACGACCGCCGCGCGCAAGGCAGGCTGGATCCTGCAAAATACGCTCTCTGTGCTGGCATTCGAGCTTCTGACCGCCTGTCAGGCCGTCGATATCCGCCGCCGCGAGGGCAGCTTCGGGCAGGGCCTTTCGCCCGTGCTTCAGGCGGTCTACGACGCAGTCCGCCGTGAGGTCGCCTTCTATGAGACCGACCGCGAGATCCAGCCCGACATCCAGCACGTGGAGCGGCTGGTGCGCAGCGGCGCGCTGCAAAATATCGTCCATGAGATGCTGCCGGACTTCCGGTAAGCTCAGAATTTCAAAATACGATCAATGGAGGAATCCGACATGTTGAAGCTTGTAGAGTGCATCCCGAATTTCAGCCTCAGCGAAGCCCGCGATCCCGCCGGCTTTCAGGCCCTTGTAGAGACGGCGAAGAGCGTCCCCGGCTGCTCCCTGCTCGACGCGCAGTCCGACGGCAGCCACAACCGCACCGTTCTGACCATGGTCGGTACGCCGGAGGCCGTGCTTGAGACCGCCTTTCAGCTGACCCGCAGGGCCGCCGAGCTGATCGATATGAACCATCACACCGGCGAGCATTCGCGCATGGGCGCGACCGACGTCATCCCCTTCGTTCCGACCATGCATATGAGCGTCGAGGAATGCGTCGAGCTTTCCCGCCGCCTCGGCCAGCGCGTCTGGGACGAGCTGCAAATTCCGTCCTTCCTCTATGAGGACGCCGCGACCCGTCCCGAGCGCCGGAATCTTGCCGAGGTACGCAAGGGCCAGTTCGAGGGGATGCCGGAGAAGCTGCTCCAGCCCGACTGGGCGCCCGATTTCGGCGAACGGCGCATCCATCCGACCGCCGGTATCATCGCCATCGGCGCAAGAAAGCCGCTCGTGGCCTTCAACGTCAATCTGGCCACCTCCGACGTGCAGGTCGCCAAGAAGATTGCGCATTCCATCCGCGCGGCGACCGGCGGCTTCCAGGCCTGCAAGGCCATGGGCTTCTATATCGAGGAACGCAATCAGGCACAGGTCTCCATGAACATGGTCGATCTGGACAAGACCACCCTTCCGATGGTTTTTGAGCAGATCCGCGCCATGGCTGAGCGCTACGGCACCTATATCGTCGGCAGCGAGGTCGTCGGCCTCGTCCCGGCAAAGGCGCTGCTCGACTGCGCGGAGCATTATCTGCGTCTCGAGGGCTTCGACTGCTTCAAGCAGGTGATGGAATATCACCAGATCGGCATGGAATAAACGGAGGGTCGCTATGCAGCTCTGTAAACTGGACGTAACCGAATTTACAAACGTGCTCGCCTCCGAGGCTCCGGCTCCCGGCGGCGGCTCCACCGCCGCGCTCGAGGGCGCGCTTGGCGCGGCGCTGACCGCCATGGTCTGCGCGCTGACCGCCGGAAAAAAAGCCTACGCCGAGTGGGAAGCGCAGACGGATACCGTCCGCCGGCGCGCCTCCGCGCTTCAGGCGCGTTTTCTGGAGGTCATCGACCTTGACACGGAGGCGTTCTGCGCCGTTTCCGCCGCCTATGCCCTGCCGAAGGCCACAGACGAGGAAAAGGCCCGCCGCTCCGAGGCCATCCAAAAGGGACTTCTGCGCTGCACGCAGTCTCCGTTTGAAATGATGGAGCTGGCCGCAGAGGCGCTGGAGCTGGCCGCGCAGCTGGCCGGAAAAAGCAACGCCAGCGCCGCCAGCGACCTCGGCTGCGCCGTTCTGAGCCTGCGGGCTGCAATCTGCGGCGCATGGCTCAACGTCTGCATCAACATCGGCAGCCTCAAGGACCGCGCGGCGGCGGCGGACTACCGGGCGCGCGGACAGGCGCTTCTGTCGCGCGCACTTCCGCTGGCCGACGAGACCTACGCCGCCATTCTGGCGCAAATCACCGGCTGAGCCTCCGAATCGCAAAAACAGGCGCGGCCCCCGGAAGCATTCCGGGGGCCGTTTTCCTGCAAATGTTCGTTTTTCATGGATTTTCGTTTTTTCGCCCAAAAAAGTTTTTCACAATTCTTTCAACTTTTCTATTACATTTTCCAGCCGCTTTCTGCTATAATGGAGATACGCAATACGATAAGAAGGGAGAATCTGCTATGTTCGCAGTCGGGGATCATGTGATCTATGGATATGAGGGCGTCTGCCGCGTGGACGAGGTCGGCTGTCCGCACGTCGCCGGTCTGGACAAGTCGCGGCAATATTACCGGCTCACGCCGTACTATCGCGGCGGCACCATCTATGCCCCGGTGGACGGCAAGATTGCCATGCGGCGGGTCATCAGCCGTGAAGCGCTGGACGCGCTTCTTCCGGCGCTCCGGCAGCTCCCCCCGCTCAGCGACATCCCGGAAAACAGCCGTCTGGCAGGCGAATATTACCGCTCCATCCTCAGTGAGCATCGCTGTGATCGCCTGCTTCAGCTCTGCAAGACCTTCCACCAGAAGCAGCAGGCCCTGTCCAGCCTCCGGCGCAGCATCAATTCCACGGAGATGCGCAGCTGGAAAACGGCGGAGGAAATGCTCTACGGCGAGTTCGGCTTCGTCCTCGGGATCGAGCCGTCGGCCGTCGCGCAGTACCTGAGCGAATGCCTCAGCTGAGCGAATGCGGCAAAACAAATAATATAGATGTCCCGGCGCAGCCAAGCTCTGCGCCGGGACATTCTGCGTTCAGTTTTCCATCTGCCGGCCGAGAAATCCCGCGACGGTCTGCACCAGCTTCTGTTCGGACTCCGTCAGCGGCGCGCTGCCCTGCTCCAGCAGCAGCATCACGCACCCCATCAGATCGCCTTCGGACAGGATCGGCGCCGCAACGCCCAGAAAATAGCGCTCCAGCCCATCGCAGACGTAGATGCGGCTCTCGCCGTCGGTGTAGCGGTAGATCTTCCGGGCCTCCATCAGCCGCTCCAGCTCCTGCGAGCAGCGCTTGTCCATCAGCTCCCGCCGCGGCGCTCCGGCTACGGCAATGATGCTGTCGCGGTCGCTGACCACGGCGATATGCCCGGTGTTCTTGCCGATGGAGTCGCAGATCTGCGCCGCAAAATCGGTCAGGTCTCCCATCGGCGAGTATTTCTTGAAAATGACCTCCCCGTCCTTCTCCGTGTAGATCTCCAACGGGTCGCCCTCGCGGATACGCAGCGTCCGGCGGATCTCCTTGGGGATCACGACGCGGCCAAGGTCGTCGATCCTTCTAACGATTCCTGTTGCCTTCATGGTGGCTTCCTCCAATACTGTATCAATTTGCTCTGTATGGCTGCAAAGCTATTGTTTGCAAAGAAAGGAGAAATATTCAGTTCCCGGAAAAGACACGCTTTGTGTCGCTTCCGGCCGTGCAGGCGATGCGCGGGCGTGCGCTTCGCCTGCACGGCGGCTTTCTTTTGCCGCGAGGGCTTGACGAAACGCCGCCCGGCCATGTAAAATGAACAGGCACAGAATCCATACGGAAAAACGAATTATGAGGAGGCGGCGAAGATCGACCGCGAAAAGCTTGAGCGGCAGCTTGCGGAGCTGCCGCTGTATCAGTACACATTTTTGAAAACGGAGGAGCTGACGTTCACGGAGCGTGTGCGCCGCATCTGCGAGACGGAATGCCCGATGTACAACAAAAGCTGGGCCTGTCCGCCCGCCGTCGGGACGGTGGACGAGTGCCGCGCGCGCTGTCTGGCCTATCCGTCGGTGCTCGTGATCTCCACGATCGCGGAGGTCCATGACATCGCCAGCATTGAGGAAACGCTCGGGACCCGCGCACCGCATGAGGCGCTGACGCACGAGGTGCTGGCGCTGGTGAAGCAGGCGTGCGGAGGCGATGCGATGGCCCTTTCGACGGAGTCGTGCGCCATCTGCGAAAAATGCGCATGGCCGGACGCGCCGTGCCGCTTCCCGGAAAAAATGTTCCCCTGCGTCGAGAGCTACGGCATTCTGGTCACGGCGCTGGCCGACCGGCTCGACATGAATTTCTTCAATGGAAACCTTGTGACATGGTATTCCCTGATCTTCTACAGAGAGTCCGGCGAAAACAGCGTCCAGGGATAAGCCTCCGGCGGCTGCGACCGGAAGATCAGCGTCTCGCCGGTCACGGGATGCGCAAAATGCAGCTCCGCCGACCAGAGCGCAGGCGCGCAGCGGTTATTCCGGCTGCCGTACTTGCCGTCGCCGGTGAGCGGCCAGCCGCGTGAGGAAAACTGGACGCGGATCTGATGCGTCCGGCCGGTGAACAGTCTGACGCGCACCAGCGTCAGCCCCTCCGCCTGCGCAAGCACGCGGTAGGCGAGCCGCGCATCCTTCACGCCCGCGCGCTTGCGCCGGACGGCATAGCTTTTTCCCTTCTGCCGGTCGAAAAAGAGCAGATCGTGCAGCTCCCCTTCCGCAGGCTCCGGCGCGCCGTCGAGCACGGCGAGGTATTCCTTGCCGAACGCCTCCGACTGCATCTGCGCGGAGAGCCTCGCCGCCGCATCCTGCGTCCGGGCATAGACCATCACGCCGCCGGTCGGCTGATCGAGCCGATGCACCGGAAAGATCGTTCCGCCGAGCCGCTTTTGCAGCAGGGCCGGCATGGCGTCTTCCGCATCTCCCTGTGAAAGTACGCCGGCGGGCTTCACAACAACGGCGACCGCCGCGTCTGCATATAAGATTTCAGGCATATTCTGCCTCCCATTCTGTTTTGTCTATCATATCTGCCACCGCATCAAAAAGCAAGCGCGGCGCGTAAAGAAACGGAGTACCACCCATGACAACGAAAGAGTATCAGAAAAAAAGCGGCTTTGCGATCTTCCTGTCGTTCTTCAAGCCGCACCGGAAGCTGTTCATTCTGGACATCTGCTGCGCGCTGCTGGTGTCGCTGATCGACCTGTGCTACCCCATCGTCTCGCGCACAGCCATGCAGAAGCTCCTTCCGGCGCACGCCTACCAGACCTTCTTTCTTATCATGGGGATCGTGGTGCTGGCATATATTCTGCGCTCCTGCCTGTATTTTATCATCGGCTACTGGGGCCACACGTTCGGCATCCGCGTTGAGGCCGATATCCGCGACGCGCTGTTCACGCACATGCAGGAGCTGAGCTTCGACTTCTACGACCGCAACCGCACCGGCCAGCTCATGAGCCGCCTGACCTCCGACCTCTTTGAGATCACAGAGCTGGCGCACCACGGCCCGGAGGATATCTTCATCTCGATGGTCACCATCGCGGGCGCGCTGGCCATCATGTTCACGGTCGAATGGCGGCTGGCGCTGGTCGTGTGCGTCATGATCCCGATCTTTCTCGTCATCATCATGAGCCGCCGCCGCGCCATGAGCAAGGCCTCCCGCTTCGTCAAGCAGAAAACCGGTGCGATCAACGCCGACATCGAGTCCAGCCTCTCCGGTATGCGCACGGCCAAGGCGTTTGCCAGCGAGGATCTGGAGGAGGAAAAATTCCGCCGCTCGAACAATGTGTATAAGACCTCCAAGCGCATGTTCCACAAGGAGATGGGTCTGTTCAACGCCATGATGGAGCTGTTCGTCTCCATGCTTTCCGTGGCGGTCATCGCGGTGGGCGGCGTGCTCATCATGAAGGACGATATGGATTACATCGACCTGATCACCTTCAGCCTTTACATCACCTCGTTCGTCAACCCCATCCGGCGGCTGACCAACTTCTCCGAGCTGTTTGCAAACGGCACGGCGGGCTTCTCCCGCTTTCTGGAGATCATGCGCACGGAGCCTGTGCTGAAGGACAAGCCGGACGCGCTGGAGCTGCACGACGTCAAGGGCCGGATCGACGTGGAGAACGTGACGTTCGCATATGAAGAGGAGTTGGACGTTCTGCACGGCGTGACGCTGCACGTCGAGCCGGGTGAGACCGTTGCGGTCGTCGGCCCATCCGGCGGCGGCAAGTCCACGCTCTGCCAGCTCATCCCGCGCTTTTACGACGTGACCGACGGCGCCATTCTGGTAGACGGCCACGACGTGCGCGACCTGACGCAGCACAGCCTGCGCAAGAACATCGGCGTCGTGCAGCAGGAGGTATTTCTGTTTGCCGACTCCATTCTGGAAAACATCCGCTACGGACGGCCCGACGCAACGATGGACGAGATCGTGGAGGCCGCGAAACGGGCGGAAATCTACGACGACATTCTGGCGATGCCGGACGGCTTCGACACCTACGTCGGCGAACGCGGCACACTCCTGTCCGGCGGACAGAAGCAGCGCATCTCCATCGCGCGCATTTTCCTGAAAAACCCGCCGATGCTGATCCTGGACGAGGCGACCTCGGCGCTGGACAGCCTGACCGAGTCGAAAATTCAGCATGCGTTCGACGAGCTGGCGAAGGACCGCACGACGCTCATCATCGCCCACCGTCTCTCCACCATCCGCAAGGCGCACCGCATTCTTGTCATTGCGGACGGCAAAATTGAAGAGCAGGGCACGCACGAAGAACTGCTGCGGCGTGGCGGCACTTATGCGAAGCTCTACCACACGCAGAACGCAGGCGAGCTGCATAAGGAAGTCTGAGCAAACGGAACAGAGCATTTGGGATCCACCGCGGCCCCGTTTTCCTTCGGAAGGCGGGGCGCATTCTTTTTTGCGGGAGGAATTGACAAAATCGGCCTTTTCGTGTAAGTTATACAAGTATGATTTTCACCCGAACGGAAAGGAGCAGCCTATGTCCGGAGGCAAGCATCTTCTGGGCCGCCCGAAGGGCTATCACATCTTCGGCACGGCCAAGGTCGGCGAAAAGGGTCAGATCGTGATCCCAAAGGAAGCGCGAAAGCTGTTTCAGGTGGAGCCGGGCGACACGCTTCTGATCCTTGGCGACGAGCGCAACGGGATCATCGTGACGAAGCCCGACGTGATCCGGGACGCCGCAACGCAGATCTTTGAGAATTTGGGAAGCAGAGAAGAGGATGAACACAATGGAATTGTTTGAAATGTATGAGTCGCTCGGTGTCAGCCGCGAGGTCTGGGCCTACGGTGAGCGGGTGCTCGAGGGCTTAAAGGAGCGCTTCGCCGCCATCGATCAGACGGCGGAATATAATCAGGCGAAGGTCCTGCGCGCCATGCACGAAAACCGCGTGGACGCGACGTGCTTTGCCGCAACGACCGGCTACGGCTACGACGATATGGGCCGCGAAAAGCTGGAAAAGGTCTACGCAGACACCTTCGGCACGGAGGCCGCGCTCGTCCGCCCGCAGATCACCTGCGGAACGCATGCGCTGACCGTCGCGCTGAGCGCGAATCTGCTGCCGGGCGACGAGCTGCTGAGTCCCGTCGGCGCGCCGTATGACACGCTGGAGGAGGTCATCGGCATCCGTCCCTCCAAGTGCTCGCTGATGGAATACGGCGTCCGCTACCGTCAGGTCGATCTTCTGCCGGACGGCTCGTTCGACTATGACGCCATCCGCGCCGCCATCGGCGAAAAAACGAAGCTCATCACCATCCAGCGCTCAAAGGGCTACGCGACGCGCCCGTCCTTCTCGGTGGAGAAGATCGGTGAGCTGATCGCGTTCTGCAAGCAGTGCAAGCCCGACGTGACCTGCATGGTGGATAACTGCTACGGCGAATTCGTCGAGCCGCGTGAGCCGTCCGACGTGGGCGCGGATATGATCGTCGGCAGCCTCATCAAGAACCCCGGCGGCGGACTGGCCCCCATCGGCGGCTATATCTGCGGCCGCGCGGAGCTGGTCGAGCGCTGCGCCTACCGGCTGTCGGCGCCTGGCCTCGGTCAGGAGGTCGGCGCGAATCTCGGCATTCTTCCGTCGTTCTATCAGGGCTTCTTCCTCGCGCCGACCGTCGTCGCCGGTGCGCTCAAGGGCGCGATCTTTGCCGCGGGGATCTATGAGCGGCTGGGCTTCCCGTGCATCCCGAACGCGACGGAATCCCGTCACGATATCATTCAGGCCGTCGAGCTTGGCAGCGCAGAGCGGATGCTGGCCTTCTGCTCCGGCATTCAGGCCGCCGCGCCCGTGGACAGCTATGTGACGCCGGTGCCGTGGGCCATGCCGGGCTATGACTCCGAGGTGGTCATGGCGGCGGGCGCGTTCGTGCAGGGCTCGTCCATCGAGCTTTCCGCCGACGGCCCCATCCGTCCGCCGTATGCGATCTATTTCCAGGGCGGCCTGACGTGGTATCACGCCAAGCTCGGTATCCTCATGAGCCTGCAAAAGCTCGTTGAGGCGGGGCTGGCAGAGGTGAAATAGAATATTCAGCCCCTTTTTCTTTGCGCGGCAAAGAAAAAGCCGCTGGCGGTAAAAAGAAAACGGCAAAGGGGGATTTGCGTCGGAACAAACTCCACATCCCTCATCCTGTCCGCCGCTTGCGGCGGACAGGCCTCGTCCGTTCCGTTGTTCCTCCTTTTCCCACACGAATCGCTTCGCTGGATTCGCGTGGGAGCCCTGTCCCCTTTGCACCCCCCTTAAAACGACCAAGAAAGAGGTGATCCCTCTTCCATGGAACCATCACCCCTCCGAATATCGGAGATGGCGGAATTTTTTGCTTTGCGTTCAATTATTGAGCGCTTGTAGGGGCTGATGCCCACATCAGCCCAATGAAAATTGCGAATTCGCCGAGGATTTCCGCAAAACAACATATTTTGCCGGGACGATGTGGGCATCGTCCCCTACGGCCCTTAATTAAACGGATATTTTCCGAATTCCATATGTCAAATATTCAACGGGCGCAAATAAAACGACTCGTACCGTGCATCGTGCGCTTGGGAAACCCGATCGGCCGGCCGCCCGAAGGGCGTTCCTTACGGGACGCGCCATTGGTGAATGGTACGCAGAATCAAAATGCCTTTTCAGGCGCGTAAGCGCTATTCGCGTCCCCAGCGTCTCTTTTTTGCATACTTTTTTCTGACAAGCCAGAAAAAAGTATGCCGCCGGAGGCATCCGGCGTATCCGAACGGAAACACATTGCGCCTCCGGCGCATACAAATGTGCCTCCGGAGGTATCCCGCGCCATCCCGGCGCAAAAAAATAAAGAAACAGGAGAAAAATACTATGTGGTTTTGGCTGGCGCTGATCGCGCTTTTATGCTGGAGCGGCTCGGATCTGTTTTCCAAGATCGGCTGCCGCGGTGAGGACAAGTTCGCCCATTATAAAATGGTCATCGCCGTCGGCGTGGTCATGGGCCTGCACGCGGCGTTTGAGATCTTCGTGAACGGAACGCAGGTGACGTGGAACGTCATTTTCACCTATCTGCCCGTCTCTATTTTGTACATTCTGTCCATGGCGCTTGGCTATGTCGGCCTGCGTTACATTGAGCTGTCCATTTCCTCGCCGATCTGCAATTCCTCCGGTGCGCTGGTGGCGGTGCTCTGCCTGCTGACCGGGACGCTGGATGACTCCATTGAGGGTGCGATGCGCTGGGCGGTCATCGGCGCGGTCGCACTGGTCTGTATCGGCGTGATCGGTCTCGGCGTTGTGGAATCGCGCGAGGACGACGAGCTGCGCCGCGCGCGTCAGGAGGCGTCGAACTACCGCTATGCCAAATCGTGGCTGGCGATCTGCCTGCCGGTGGCCTACTGCCTGCTCGACGCGGCGGGAACGTTTGCGGACTCGCTCGTTTTGGAGCGCCTCAGCCAGCAGGCGCTGGACGCGGGCACGTTCGCAACGCTGGACGAATGCAGCGATTACGCCGCGTCCGCGGCCAACTGCGCCTATGAGCTGACGTTCCTCTTCGCGGCGGTTTGCTGCTTCGTGTACGTCGTGCTGATCCGGAAGCAGAAGCTGGTCGCAAAGCAGGAAGCGCCCAAATATCTCGGCGCGGCCTTTGAAACGGCCGGTCAGTTCGCATACATTTTCGCGCTGTCCGACACGGCGCACGTCGCGCTTGCAGCGCCGATCATTTCCGCGTACTGCGTGGCGTCGGTCGTCTGGAGCCGCATTTTCCTGAAGGAAAAGCTCTCGTGGAAACACTATGCCATGATCGCGCTGGTGGTCGTCGGCATCGTAACGCTCGGCATATTCGACATCTGATCAAAATGCTTCACGGCTCCGGCGCAATGTGCCGGAGCCGTTTGCCGTATTCTGCGGCCCAAGGGGCGCAGACAAAGCGCAAAAAGCCCCGTCCTACGGCATATTCTGCCGAGGGACGGGGCAATTTCCATTTTCGCTTACTGCCGGTTCTTCATCACGGCGCGCATACGCGCGGAGTGATCGAGGATGCGCTTGCGCATTCTCAGGCTCTTGGGCGTGACCTCCAGCAGCTCGTCGTCAGCGAGGTATTCCATGCACTGCTCGAGCGAAAGGATCTTCGGCGGCGCGAGGCGGATGGCCTCGTCGGAGCCTGCCGCGCGCATATTCGTCAGCTGCTTCTTTTTGCAGACGTTGACGGACATATCCTCGTTGCGGTTGCACTGGCCGACGATCATACCGGCGTAGACCTCGACGCCCGGGCCGATGAACAGCACACCGCGATCCTGAACGCCGCCGAGGCCGTAGGCCGTGGCGTCGCCGGTCTCGAACGCGACCAGAGAGCCGGTCTGGCGGCGCTCGATATCACCCTTGACGGGCGCGTAGGAATCCAGAACGGAGGCCATGATGCCCTCGCCGCGCGTGTCGGTGAGGAATTCATTGCGGTAGCCGAACAGGCCGCGCGTGGGGACGAGGAATTCCAGACGCATCCGGCTTCCGACCGGCGTCATGGAGGTCAGCTCGCCCTTGCGCTGGGAGATCTTGTCGATCACGGAGCCGACGGAGTTTTCGGGAACGTCGGCGACCATGCGCTCGATCGGCTCGCAGAGCTTGCCGTCGATCTCCTTGTTCAGGACGTGCGGCGTGGAGACCTGGAACTCGTAGCCCTCGCGGCGCATCGTCTCGATCAGGATGGACAGGTGCATTTCGCCGCGGCCCGCGACGTTGAAGGAATCCGTTCCGACCTCGCTCACATGCAGCGAAACGTCCTTGAGAAGCTCTCTCTGGAGCCGGTCGCGGAGGTTGCGGGAGGTGACGTACTTGCCCTCACGGCCCGCGAACGGCGAGTCGTTGATGGAGAAGGTCATTTCGATCGTCGGATCGGAGATCTTCACGAAGGGCAGGGGATCGGGCTGCTCCACCGGGCAGATGGTGCGGCCGATGGTGATATCGGAAATGCCGGAGAAGGCGACGATCTCACCGGCGGAAGCCTCCTGAATGGGATTCTTGCCGAGGCCGGTGAACTCATACAGCGCGACGATCTTGGCCTTTTCCTTCTTCGACGGGTCGTGATAGTCGGTGACCAGCACCTCCTGATTCTGACGGATGGTGCCGCGCTCGATGCGGCCGATGCCGATACGGCCGACGAATTCGTTATAGTCGATGGAGGACACCAGCAGCTGAAGCGGGCCGGTCGGGTCGCCCTTCGGAGGATCGATGTAGCTGACGATGGTGTCGAACAGCGGCGTCAGATCGGTGCCGGGATCGTCCGGGCCGTAGGAGGAAATGCCCTGACGGGCCGAGCAGAAGATGGTGGGGGAGTCGAACTGCTCCTCCGTTGCGTTCAGGTCGAGCAGCAGCTCGAGCACCTCGTCCATGACCTCATGCACGCGCGCGTCGGGCCGGTCGATCTTGTTGACGACGACGATGACCTTGTGTCCAAGCTCCAGCGCCTTCTGAAGCACGAAGCGCGTCTGCGGCATGGGGCCTTCGGCGGCGTCCACCAGCAGCAGAACGCCGTCCACCATCTTGAGAATACGCTCGACCTCGCCGGAGAAATCGGCGTGGCCCGGGGTATCAACGATATTGATCTTATAGCCTTTATAGTGTACAGCGGTGTTCTTGGCGAGAATGGTGATGCCGCGCTCGCGCTCGAGATCGCCGGAATCCATCACGCGCTCCGCCACGACCTGATTTTCGCGGTAAACGCCGCCCTGCTTGAGCATCTGATCGACCAGGGTGGTCTTGCCGTGGTCAACGTGCGCGATAATGGCAATATTACGGATCTTATCCTGGGTCATACAAAGAACCCCTTTCGTTTCACAGAGAATCTTCAACAAAACTGTATTTTAACACACACATATCTCAATTACAAGATTTTTCTGCGTAAAATCTGTGAAAAAGTGCGCCGCTTCCGGGAAATTTTCGCTCCGCACAAACACATTGCCGCCGCGCGTCATAGGATAGACGGAAGGAGGGCGAAGTCCAGTGAATCAATCCATGGATCCCAAGCAGGAGCAGCGTGTCTGGAGCCGCGTCATGAGCGCGCAGGCCGCCCGCTGCACCCAGGAGCCGGAGGTCTGCCGCCGGCTGGAACAGAAGGACATACCGGTTTTTGACGAAAGCGCGGCGATGGAGCTTTACGCGGCGCAGTGCAGCGCCGCCATGACCTACCGCTGCCTTGCGGAGATGGCGCGCGGATGCGCGCGGCAGGCGCTTGTGCGCCTTGCAGAGTCGCGCCGGTGCGACGGAAAGCGGCTCTCGGCGCTCTATTTTGTCATGACCGGCCTCAAGGCCTGTCCCGACCGGCCGAAGCTGCCCTGCGTCAGCTGTCTGAACGAGGCGCTGCGGCAGGCATACCGCGAGGAGCGCTGCACAGCGGAGCTTTACAGCCGTTATGCCGCCAACGCCGGAGAATACGCCTGTACGCTGGAGCAGCTCGGCGAAAATGCCTGCAAGCGTGCGCAGGAGCTGCTGAATATTTTGCAGTTTTCTCTCTGAGACGGCTGCGGCAGAAAAACGGCGGAGGGCATTGAAGCCCTCCGCCGGTCTTTTATCTCTGAACTTTCGCGGTGTGATCCGTCAATTCTTCTCGTCCGGCTGCTCCGGCGGCTGCTTGGCCGCTTCCGCAGCGGCTTTTTTCGCGGCCTTTTTCGCCTTGACCCGTCTGCGGATGCGCAGGAGCACAAAGATCACGGCGGCGACGATCAGCACGAACAGGATCAGGCCCGGCAGCGAGTAGGTCAGGTCGATCAGGAAATACTGGAGGCTGCGGACAAAGCTGCTCCAGCCCTCCGAAAGCGCGTCGTGCATCTTCTCGCCGAAGGTACGCTGCACGGGCTTGGTCGGCGTGTAGATCTCGACCTCCTGAAGGCCGACGGAAACGGTGGAATAGGCGATCTGGCGGTCCAGATTGCGGAGATTGCGCTCGATCGACTCCGTCTCATAGCGCACATCCGCAAGCCGCTCCTCGAGGGCAATGAGGCTGTCCACATCGTCGGACTTTTCGAGCATACTGAGCAGGCGTTCCTCCTGTGTGCGCAGGGAGGACAGCCGCGCCTCATAGTCGGTATACTGCGAGGTCACATTTTCCGCATAGCGGTTGCAGGACAGGACGTTTCCAAGACCGTCGGCCTGCGTCAGGAACTCCGAAAAACGGCTGGCCGGAATGCGGACGGTGTAGTCGGCATAGCGGTTGACGACCTGACTGGTGCCGTCGTCGTTGCGGCGGATATCGCCGTAGGTGTTCGAGCGCTCGACAAAGCCGCCGAAGTCCTGAACGGCCTTTTCCAATGCCGCAACCGCCGCATCATACTCCGTGGTCTGGATCTCCAGATTGGCAGAGTAGATCATCTTGTCCGCAAGCGACTCCGTAGGCGCGTCGTCCGTGGCGTCGTCCGTGGCCTCGTTCGTGGCATTGCTCTGCTCGGCATAGCTCTGGGTCGTGATCGAGTTCTCTGTCCACTCGCTCTCCGGCTCTGCCATCATCGGCGCCTCCGCGGGCATTTCCTCCGATGCCACCTCTGTTTTGTAGTTGTCAGCTGCCGAGGCAGTGTTGTCATACGCCATCGGCGCGGACGATTTTGCGGCGCAGGCGGCAAGGCTCACGGTCAGGAGCAATGCCAGCACCAGTGCAAGAATTCTGATTTTTTTCATTTGTGTTTCCCCTTTCTGTTTTGTTCTCTTGCCTTTATAGACGAGAAATACACGCAGACGTTGCAGAAATGGAGGAAAATTTTTTCAAAGTGGTATGCGTGCAGACGCAACCGGAGGCCTCGCGTCAGCAGAGCAGCGCTTCCGCCTCCTCCGCACACGGCTCCGCCGTCGTAACGGAGACCTCATAGGCCGTGCGGCGCTCATTGCCCTCCGGCAAAACTTTGATATAATCCCGGCTCTGGAGCCGTCCGCTGAGCGCGATGCGCGCGCCGACCGGCAGCTGGGATATCTCCTGCGCAGTCCGTCCCCACAGGATGCACGGCAGATAATCCGTCCGGTGGTAGGGCCGGTTGACGGCCAGCATCACATCGCATATCTCCCGGCCGAGGGGCGTCCGTCGGAAGACCGGCTCCTTACAGATCGTTCCGGTCAGCTCCACGAGGTTTTCCGGCGCGTCGTCGGAGGTCGTGAGCGCGGAGGCATAGACGGAGATCACGAGCCGCCGCCCGGAGGCGGCGCGGCTGTTGAAGGAGCGGAGCTGCCCCTCGACCTCGATGCGTCCACCGCAGAAAAGGTCCATCGCCTCCAACACGTCCTCCGCTGCCATGACCGGCAGGATGTCCGTCGTGCCGGAAAGGCGCTCGACCTCCAGCGAGAAGCGGTAAAATTTCCGGGAGTGATTTTCGTGGGAAAACTCCGGCAGTCCCGTCAGGGTGCCGCGCAGGATCACATGATTGGCTGTATATTCCATTCTTCCACCTCATTTAGTTCGTATGGAAAACTATATGAGACGGTTTCTGCAAATAGTACAGGCCGCGCGGTCATGCCCTCAGCGCCGGCCGCGCGGCTTTTTCGGCGCGGCGGCTCGCGGCGGCTTCTGCGGCACGGCGGGCTGTTTTTCGGGCTTTTCTGCATCCCTCCGGGGCGCTTTCGGCGGATAGGGCCGGATGAGGCACTGCGGCGTGAAGCCGATGAGGTCGGTGCGCCCGGCCTTGACGAGCGCCTCCTTCACCAGCGCATAGTTCGCCGGATTGCGGTACTGCATGAGCGCGCGCTGCATCGCCTTTTCGTGCGGATTTTTCGGGACGTAGACCTTCTCCATCGTTCTGGGGTCAAGACCCGTGTAATACATGACGGTCGAGAGCGTGGAGGGCGTCGGATAGAAGTCCTGCACCTGCTCCGGCTCGTGGCCGGTGTCGCGCAGGTACTCCGCCAGCTCCACCGCGTCGCGGAGCGTGCAGCCGGGGTGCGAGGACATGAGATAGGGCACCACGAACTGCTTCATATGCTCCTGCTCGTTGATCTTTTTGTATTTTTCGAGGAACCGGAGGTAGACCGCGTGGCGCGGCTTGCCCATTTTCTCAAGAACATGGTCGGAGACGTGCTCCGGCGCGACCTTGAGCTGCCCGGAGATGTGATAGCGCACCAACTCGTGGAAAAATGTCTCGGACTTGTCGGCCAGCAGATAGTCGAAGCGGATGCCGCTGCGGATAAAGACCTTTTTGACGCCCGGAAGCTTCCGGAGCTTCCGCAGGAGCGCCACATAGTCGCTGTGGTCGGCGATCATGTTTTTGCACGGCTCCGGGAACAGGCACTGCCGGTTCGGGCAGGCCCCCTTCGTCAGCTGCTTTTTACAGGCGGGCTGACGGAAGTTCGCCGTCGGGCCGCCCACGTCGTGGATGTATCCCTTGAAGTCCTTCTCGTGCGTCATGGCCTCGGCCTCGTGCAGCAGAGACTCGTGGCTGCGCGTCTGGATGATGCGCCCCTGATGGAAGGTCAGCGCGCAGAAGCTGCACGCGCCGAAGCAGCCGCGGTTGGACGCGAGACTGAAGCGCACCTCGGAGATCGCCGGAACGCCGCCCTGCTTTTCGTAGGACGGATGATACGTCCGGCAGTAGGGCAGGCCGTAGACCCGATCCATCTCCTCCTGCGAAAGCGGCTTCTGCGGCGGGTTCTGGACGACGAATTCATGCTCACCATACGGCTCCAGCAGCCGCCGCGCCGAAAACGGGTCGGTGTTGCAGTATTGCAGATAGAAGCTCTCGGCGTATTTTCTGGGGTCCGCCGTAAGGCTTGCATAGTCCGGCAGCCGCAGGCACGGCAGGTTCGGGTCCGGCTCGCGCACGCGGAAGACCGTGCCGTCGATGTAGGTCACGTCATGGATGTCCATCCCGTCGTTGAGCGCGTCGGCGACCTCGACGATGCTGCGCTCGCCCATGCCGTAGAGCAGAAGGTCGGCCTGCGAATCGAGCAGGATCGAGCGCTTGAGCTTGTCCGACCAGTAATCGTAGTGCGCAAGGCGGCGGAGGCTTGCCTCGATGCCGCCGATGATGATGGGCGCTTTTTTGTAGGTCTGGCGGATGAGGTTGCAGTAGACGGTCACGGCATAGTCCGGCCGCTTTCCCATCACGCCGCCGGGCGTAAAGGCGTCGGTCTGACGGTGCTTTTTCGAGACGGAGTAGTGGTTGACCATCGAGTCCATATTGCCCCCGGAGACGAGAAAGCCGAGCCGCGGCTCACCGAGGGCGGTGACGGACGCCGGGTCCCTCCAGTCCGGCTGGGAGAGGATGCCGACCTTATAGCCCGCACTCTCCAGCACGCGCGAAATGATGGCGTGACCGAAGGAGGGGTGATCGACATAGGCGTCGCCGATGATGTATACAAAGTCGCACTGCGTCCAGCCGCGCGCGTCCATATCCTTTTTGCTGATGGGCAGAAATTCCGGCATACCCGGCCTCCTGTTGGTGAAATTCCGGCGGAAGCGCCCTGCGGCGCTCCGTATTGCGTTTGCTGCGGTCGTGTGCAGAAAAGATTTAGGGAAGCTCTGATTAAATCAGCGGCTGTGGACGGCGAGAGATTTTTCGTCAA
>OIWM01000316.1_pt1 | contig 60218 bp, 51 predicted proteins | sample 1587451 | NCBI WGS metagenome assembly OIWM01 (sample SAMEA3888907, study PRJEB22519) | human gut metagenome | biome: human gut; feature: human-associated habitat; material: faeces | place: Denmark | collected 2011 | reverse complement strand
CTTGTACTACTTGTCTGTTTATGTAAATCTTTTCAAAGAACTCTTTCTTTTCGCTTCCCGAACACTACTTAATCTCGTTTTGCTTGAGGTTTCGTTCTCGAAAGCGGATGCAAAGGTATAACAAAAAGTCTTACCGTGCAAGAGTTTCGACGAAAAAGTTTCAAGAAAGCTTGCATTTTCGGTTTAGAATTGACCAAAATCAAGGAAAAAGCACGTTTTCAAGCGCTTTTACCTTGATTTTCTTTATTCAACCACAACTTCGTCAATAAAGAACCAGGCTGGATATCCAACACCATAATGCCATGTGGGGCATAGACCGATGGTCTTTACCGCCACGCGAATGTATCTTGCCTTGATAGGTTTGTCAAGACTTACGGTAGCAGGAACGAACTTCACGCTGATGTCGCGGTCTTCAGCAAACTCATGATTGCCTATCAAAGTGTATGCCTTACCGTCCTCGCTGGCGTAATAAGTCACGCTCTTTGGCATCAGAATCCACGCTCCGAGCTGATGCAGGAAGTCGGTGCTGACCTTTTGAACAGTCTTCACCTCTCCCATATCCAGCGTAAAGTCGGCATCCTTGCCTTTCCATCCCACCCAACTCTCAACAAAAGTGGTGCCTCCATAGAGTCCGTCGGTGAGAGCCTTGTCGGCAATAGGCAGGTATTTTTCGTCTGGCGGCAGGTTCCAAATCACATTTGCACCAGCCGCCTTGTTCTTAGTATCAGTAGGAAGGAAACGCTGACGATAGAGTCGGCAATAGTCTTCCACATTATTATTACGTTCGTTGAGTGTCGTCACTCCATACATGGCACAAGTATTCTGGAACGTATCGAGCGCCTTCTCAGTATACGCCTTGTCGCCACCATTCTCCGTGCGTGCAATCTCCAGTTCGCTATATCGCAGCGGCAGTCGTGCTATGCGAACATGCGCCAGCCTTGCCGAGTCGGCAGCCACCGCCTTCTCAGCCTCATCGAAGAGTTCGTTGTATGCCTTGCGGAGGTTGGCATTGAGCATACCTTTCTTATGAGTTATCGGCGAATCGTATATCCACAGCGGAATGCCCGACGACAGCAGCGCACCGGTAAGCATCTGCTGATACCTATATAAATATGTGGCAGCCGGACCATAATATCCCTTCATGAATGTCTTCATCAACGAGTCGGCATCCAATTCGGGATTCCACATCAGCTTACCTATTATATATGCTCTCATTTCGGAGAAGTCGGTGCCAAGCGAACCGTTCACCTGTTCGAAGAGCATTGTGGCATGATTGCGCTTGAAGAGCTGTATGTTCTTCTTCAGGATATGGAAGTTGGGGAACGGTGCCACCACATTGTCGAAATTGATGCCATAGTCCCACACGAAAATATTGTTGGATATCTTCGCCCAACCTTCCATTGCCTTCACGAAATCGCGTCCCGACTCGTTGTCGGTAAGTGGCACCTCGCGCTTGCAGTCGATGTCGCAAAGCATGATGTTGACGTTAGGCAGCGGCTTGACATGCTTTGGCGGGTGCATGGTGAACAGATAGGCAAGCGTTGAGATCTGCTTGTCGGGAAACCGCTCAGCCAATCGATTGAGAAACCTGATGTAGCATCCAGCGGGCGACCCCTCATACTCGTTCACCTTCTTGCATTCGGGACATTGGCAATAAGTGTCGTTGCCGTCGTTCTGACTTACGGATATAGTGTTGCGTCCGGGATTGGCTTTGAAGATAGAGTCGATGCGATTGGCTACAATCTCGAAAATCTCAGGATTGGAGAGACACCACTGGCTATGATTGCCGGGGCGTCGTTCGCCGCTGATGAACGAATAGTATTCGGGATGCGCCTTACCATACACCGACGATGGCAGCAGTCGGTCGAACGTATGCACCCACATATCGTTGGCAAACACCTCACTGTGATCATGTAGTCTCATCCAGTCGCGGTAAGTGTTGTCGTTGTTTGAATAGCTGAAAGTCTGTCGGAAGCGGAATGCAGGACTTTCTGCCACGTGCATCTTAGGAATGCGTATGTCGGCAGAAGGAGTAAGCGTATAGAAGTCCTTCGCCAGATAGTCTACGCCAACAAACTTTTCAAGAAGCGTAGCCACGCCGTATATGGCACCATTTCCGCCTGCCGACTTAATGGCGAGTGTGCCGTTCGAGCAGTCGATTACGTATCCGTCGTCAGTAGCCTCCATGGTCTTTTCGCCTATCACCACATCGTTCTTGGCACGTTTGGTTGTGGCTATGATTTTAAGTTCGCCCCCTGACGTCTCGCGAACAAAGCGCTGCAGAAGCGTGGCAGCCTTGCGGTTGACGTCGTTATCCTCTACAAGCACTATGCGTCCCTGCTGTTTGCCCTTGCTGACAAGGCAGACCTGTGCCATTGCCGCCATAGGTATCATAAGACATGCGATGAGCAGCGCTCTATTGAACATATTGATCATTGTTTTGTAGTAAGAAATTTTAGTAATAAGTTAGTTTTAAAATAATGTACGCACAAAGGTACATAGAAAGATGCAAATATCGCACAAGCAGTAAAATTTTATTACAAAATGAAATCTTATTCTAGAGATTTCGGAAGCGTCTTTTATCATATTTTGCAGCATCGGAACACCCCTACCCGGCTGTCAAGGCTCTTCTGCATTACTAAAGTACCACTTCTGCATAGCAAAAGGACTACAATCAGAATGCAAATGAAGTCCTATTGCATTGCAAAAGGAGCCTTAATGACAGGCAAAAGGAGTACATTTGAAAGAAAAAGGAGCCTTTTTTAGCTTTGTGATTTTGCACAACAATACCCACAAACAGCATAACACACTGTATACAAACACAATAAGAGCTGCACGCTCAAAACTCGAAAATTTCGGGCCAAAGATTTCTTTGTGCGCTCAACTGGCAGTATTGAGCGATAAAAATGCAAATATTGTTCAGGAGCGGAGCTCTGGGTAGGAGGCTATGGCGTCCTCGCCTTAGCCTGCGAAGCAAATGGACGAGTGTTTACTATAATAAATCAAGTTTTATCAAAGATTCTTTTTGATTGTTTCATTTGCTGGCTCAGGGTATGGCGAGGACGCCATACCCTCCTACGATTAATACCTTCTAAAACCGTTGCATCACCACTAATTTTGGAAGAGCCAGTTTTTTCGTATAAAATACTTTGCCGTTTCACCTTTTTTGTATAATTTTGCGTACGAACCAAACAAGAAATTAGGGGTGCAGCATGGATTGTGCTGCTGAGATTATACCCGTAGAACCTGAAGCGGATAATGCCGCCGTAGGAAATATTTCTATCCTGTACAATCAATAAGTTGACAACAGTTGCAGACAATTGCAGAGCGCATTTGCGGCAAACCCTTGCAACAGCCCCCATATATGAAACGACAATTATGCAATACAGATGTGCCCTTACTATAGCCGGAAGCGATAGCGTAGGAGGTGCCGGCATACAAGCCGACATCAAGACAATGTCGGCTTTGGGAGTGTATGCAGCCTCAGCCATCACAGCCGTGACCGTGCAGAACACCCAGGGAGTGTACGGCATTGAAGCAATCCGACCCGAAATCGTGGGCGGACAGATTAGTGCCGTAATGGACGATATACATCCTACGGCTGTAAAAATAGGAATGGTGAACGATGCCGAGACCATTCACGCCATTGCCGAGACATTGGGCAAATACAAAGGCGTGGCGGTTATCATCGACCCCGTTATGGTTTCGACAAGCGGATGCCGACTGATGCAGGAGGATGCTCTGCAGGTGTTTCGCACCGAACTGATGCCTTTGGCTTCGCTCCTGACGCCCAACGTGCCCGAAGCCGAAATCCTGTCGGGCATAAAGATTGAGACTGTTGACGACATGGATCGTGCTGCTGGCAAGATATGCCGCGAAGCTGGATGCGCCGTTCTGGTAAAGGGCGGACATCTCGACGGCAACACCAAGACCGACATTCTGTATGCCGACGGACAGCGGGTGGAGACATACGAGGCACAGACCGTAGAGACACGCAACACTCACGGAACGGGATGCACTCTGTCGTCCGCCATTACTGCCCATCTGGCTTTAGGCCATACGATGGCTGACGCCATAAGACTGGCAAAGACATATTTATATAAGGCACTTGAGGCTGGCAAGGATGTGGAGATAGGACGGGGACACGGACCCGTAAACCACTTCTTCAATCCGCACCCATACTACACTAAATAAACAATACTGATGATACAATTCATAACTCATACCAACTCACGCTACGGTTATACCGACGGCGCACGCATGGCTCTGGAAGGCTGTTGCCGATGGATTCAACTACGCATGAAGGGTGCAACCGACGACGAGGTGCGACCTATTGCTCACGAAATACGCAAGCTGTGCACCGAATACAATGCAAAGTTCATTCTCGACGACCGTGTGAACCTGGTCATTGATACCGGTGCCGACGGCGTACATCTTGGCAAGAGCGATATGCCTGTAGACGAAGCGCGACGCGTGCTCGGTACACATTATATAATAGGCGGCACCGCCAACACGTTCGACGACATACAGCGACTGGCCCGTCAGGGTGCCGACTACATAGGATGCGGCCCCTTCCGATTTACTACGACAAAGAAAAACCTCTCGCCTATTCTCGGACTTGAAGGCTATCAACGTATAGTAAAGCAAATGCACGATGCCAATATCAATCTGCCGATTGTGGCGATTGGCGGTATCAAGGCGGAAGACATTCCTGCCATAATGCAGACGGGTGTGACGGGCATAGCCGTGAGTGGCGCTGTGCTGGATGCAGAGAATCCGGTGGAGGAAATGAAAAGGTTCGTCAAAAGCACAAAACCAAACCCATGAAGCCCTACCCCCGGCCCCTCCCCAGTAGGGAGGGGAGTGGTATGAAAGGCTAATCAAGAAAACTAAAGCCCCACCCCGGCCCCTCCCCAGTAAGGAGGGGAGGGGTATGAAAGGCTAATCAAAAAAACTAAAGCCCCACCCCCGGCCCCTCCCCAGTAAGGAGGGGAGGGGTATGAAAGGCTAATAAAAAAACCTAAAGCCCTACCCCCGGCCCCTCCCCAGTAGGGAGGGGAGTAGTATGAAAGGCTAATCAAGAAAACTAAAGCCCTACCCCTAGCCCCTCCCCCGTAGGGAGGGGAGTGGTATGAAAGGCTAATCATGAGGATTCAATATAAAATAAAACGAGAATATAAAATTAAATAAAAACAAGCAAATAGAGCACATCTCTCCCCTCCCTACGGGGGAGGGGCTGGGGGTGGGGCTTCTTACTACATCATTATGAACAACAACATCAAATTCTCCTATCCTTCTTCAGAGAAGGTGTACATGAAGGGAGAAATCTACAAGGACCTGCGTGTAGGTATGCGCGTGGTTCATCAGAAACCTACAGTGAAGATTGTAGGCGGCGAGCGCATTGAGACACCCAACGCTCCCGTCTACATATACGACACAAGTGGTCCGTACAGCGACCCTAACATCGAGATCGACCTGAAGCGCGGACTGCCCCACTTGCGTCAGGCTTGGATCGACTCACGCAAGGAGGGCGATACACAGATGTCGCTTGCACGCCAAGGCGTGATAACGCAGGAGATGGAGTACGTAGCGATTCGTGAGAACATGAACTGCCGCGAACTTGGCATCGAGACCCGTATCACACCGGAGTTTGTACGCGACGAAGTGGCAGCAGGACGTGCCGTCATACCCGCAAACAAGAAGCATCCGGAGTCAGAACCGATGATTATCGGCACCAACTTCCTCGTGAAAATCAATACAAACATAGGCAACTCAGCCATCACTTCTGGCATTGACGAGGAGGTGGAGAAGGCCGTGTGGAGCTGCAAGTGGGGTGGCGACACTCTGATGGACCTCTCTACGGGCGACAACATACACGAGACACGCGAGTGGATTCTGCGCAACTGCCCCGTACCAGTAGGCACCGTGCCTATGTATCAGGCTTTTGAGAAGGTGAACGGCAAGGCAGAGGACCTGACATGGGAGGTATTCCGCGACACACTCATCGAGCAATGCGAGCAGGGCGTAGACTACTTCACCATCCACTGCGGCATCCGTCTGAAGAATATCAACCTCGCCGACACACGTCTGACGGGCATCGTGAGCCGTGGCGGCAGCATCATCTCTAAGTGGTGTAAGGTGCATCAGGAGGAGAGTTTCCTCTATGCTCACTTCGACGACATCTGCGACATCTGCGCCAAGTATGACGTTGCCATTTCGTTGGGCGACGGATTGCGCCCCGGTTCTACCTACGACGCCAACGACGCAGCACAGTTTGCCGAACTCGACACAATGGGCGAGCTTGTAGAACGTGCTTGGGCTAAGGGCGTGCAGGCATTCATCGAGGGTCCGGGACACGTGCCAATGCACAAGATAAAGGAGAATATGGAGCGCCAGATAGAGAAGTGCCACGGTGCACCCTTCTACACACTTGGCCCGCTCGTAACCGACATTGCTCCTGCCTACGACCACATCACATCTGCCATCGGTGCCGCTATGATAGGATGGTACGGCACAGCCATGCTCTGCTACGTAACTCCGAAGGAACACCTGGCACTGCCCAATAAGGACGATGTGCGCACTGGCGTAGTGACATACAAGATTGCTGCCCATGCAGCCGACCTTGCCAAGGGTCATCCAGGTGCCACTATACGCGACAACGCTCTGTCGAAGGCACGCTACGACTTCCGCTGGAAGGACCAGTTCAACCTCTCGCTCGACCCAGAGCGCGCCGAGGAGTACTATCGCACAACCAACAAGGTGGACGCCAACTACTGCACCATGTGCGGACCTAACTTCTGCGCAGCACGTATCAGCCACACACTTTGCGACGAAACCAAGTAATAAAATCAACAATAAACAATATAAAGCAATGATTGAAACACAAGTATCAAAAGGTATTATCACTACCTATTTTGACAAACTCCAGAACAACCTCGACCTCGACGTCGCTATCGTTGGCGGCGGTCCGTCAGGTATCGTAGCAGCCTACTATCTTGCCAAGGCAGGACTGAAAGTAGCACAGTTCGACCGCAAGCTGTCGCCTGGTGGCGGTATGTGGGGTGGTGCAATGATGTTCAACCAGATTGTTATTCAGGAAGAGGCAATGGACATCGTTAACGACTTCGAAATCAACTACCATCCGTTTGAAGACGGACTCTACACCATCGACTCTGTAGAGAGCACATCATCGCTGCTGTATCACGCAGTACACGCCGGTGCAACCATCTTCAACTGCTACTCTGTAGAGGACGTTGTGTTCAAGGAAAACAAGGTGAGCGGTGTTGTAGTAAACTGGACTCCGGTATTGCGCGAGGGTCTGCACGTCGATCCGCTTAACATCATGGCTAAGTGCGTTATCGACGGTACAGGTCACGACTCAGAGATGTGCAAGGTTGTAGCACGCAAGAACGGCATCCGTCTTGAGACAACAACAGGCGGCGTTATCGGCGAGCGTTCACTCGACGTAGAGGAAGGCGAGCGTCAGGTAGTAGAGGGCACACGCGAGATTTATCCAGGTCTGTACGTTTGCGGTATGGCATCTTCAGCCGTAGCCGGCACTCCACGTATGGGACCAATCTTCGGCGGTATGCTCATGTCAGGCAAGAAGGTTGCCGAACTGATTATCGAGAAACTTAATAAGTAGTTCTTTATATAGTTGAGAATTGAGAGGTGAAAGTTGAGAGTTATGATATGCTTTTCTATTTATGCATTATAAATAATGTTGATATATGTAATCATAACTCTAAACTTTCAACTCTCAACTATAAACTTATCATAACTCTCAACTTATCATAATTCTCAACTAATGAAAACCATCTCCATCACCCTACCCTCTTTTTTCACAGACGAAGCCTCAGCCATCAACCGTCTGTTTGAGAGCGGCATCGACCTGCTGCATCTTCGCAAGCCCGACTCTCAAGCTGAAGAATGCCGACAATTGCTTGAGACAGTAAACAAGCGATGGCTGCAACGTATCGTCGTACACGATCATTTTGAATTGTGCAAGGAATTTCAGTTGCACGGCATCCATCTCAACCGCCGCAACAATACCGTTCCAGCCGACCATCATGGCAGTCTGTCGTGCTCATGCCACTCATTAGAGGAAGTAATAGAGCGCAAGCCTAAGATGGACTACGTATTCCTTAGTCCTATATACGACAGCATATCCAAGCAAGGCTACCATTCGGCATTCAGCGACGAAGTCCTGCGCCAAGCATCGGCACAAGGCATTATCGACCACAAAGTAGTGGCATTGGGAGGCGTCACACGCCAGCGTATTCCACAATTGGAGGAATACGGATTCGGAGGCGCAGCCATGTTGGGCGATATGTGGAAGGACCTGCCATAATAATTACAAAGAAAGGGTTGAGCATCTCGTTTTTTATTTGTACTTTTGCCATGTTATTTATCGACTAAAAAACATGGAACAAACAGGATTGAAGAAAGCATTCATACAACTACACTTGAGTGTAATGCTTGCAGGTTTTACAGGATTATTCGGCAAGCTCGTTACACTCAATGAGACAACTCTTACATGGTATAGACTCGTATTCACAACGATGATTCTGCTCGTATTTACGGGTCTGCCACGTGTTGAATTCAAGAAATTTCTGAAAATAGCCGGTTGCGGCACATTGCTCGGTTTGCATTGGATATTGTTCTATGCGTCCATCAAAGCGAGTAATGTATCAATCGGTGTTGTGAGTTTTGCCAGCATCTGCTTCTTCACATCCATATTCGAGCCGATTATACTACGCAAGCGATTTTCGATTGTTGATATGCTATTGGCTCTTATCACCATTGTAGGACTGGCTTGCATATTCTCGTTCGACACCCGCTACCGAACTGGTATCATCATCGGCGTACTATCGGCAGCCGTGTGCTCGCTATATGCCATAACCAACAAGACGGCTTGCCAGAACATCAAGTCGCGCACGGCACTATTGTATCTGATGGTGGGCGGACTGATAGGTGTGAGCATCATCATACCGTTCTATCTGATGATTTATCCTTCGTCACAACCCGTTATGGTAATACCCGAAGGCGATAACTTATGGTGGCTTCTGTGTCTTGCATTGTTCTGCACGGCAGGTCTGTATCTCCTGCAAATCATTGTGCTAAAGAAACTCTCGGCATTCACCGTCAACCTCACATACAACCTTGAGCCATGCTACACCATTCTCATAGCTTTCGCTGCATTCGGTGAGAGTCGTGAGCTGAACGTTTCATTCTATGTAGGCATCACAATGGTGATACTGAGCGTGGTATTGCAGAATCTTATGGCTTCAAGACGAAAAGAGAATACGAAGAAATAACCTCAAAACGACTAATCACATTACAATAATATATGATAGTATACATTATTTTAGGCATTGCTGCTGTAGTCATGGCAGCGGTAGGATATCTGTTGGGAAGCAAGAGCCAGACCGAACAAATCAAGACGCTGACATCCGAACGCGACGTACAGAAAGCTTATGCCGACAACTATAAGGCATCGCTCGAAACCGAAACTGAGCGCAACAGACAGAAAGAAGCCGAACTGAAAGAATCGTTCGACCGGCAACTGGCAGACTTCAAGGAGGCGTACGACAAGCAGCTTGCAGAGCTGAAGGACTATCACGACAAGCAACTTGCACAAACAAAGGACAATGCCTACAAGCAGATTGAGACGTTGAAACAGATGAACAAGGAGCAGGTTGACAATCAGCTCCAGCTCATTCGCGAGCAGATGCAGACCACGTCGGAGGAAATTCTGAAGCGCCGTCAGGAAGAACTGGGTGAGCGAAACAAGGAGCAGGTATCGAAGATTATTGACCCTCTGCAACAAAGTCTGAAGGATATGCAGGAGGCTTTCGACAAATCGAAGGAACAGCAGAGCGAAGCTCTAACCCGTCTTGACGAAACCATTAAGATTAATATGCAGAAGAGTGTGGCATTAGGCGAGACCGCCGACCGACTGACCCGTGCACTAACCGGCGAGGTGAAGGTGCAGGGCAACTTCGGTGAGTTGAAACTGAAGCAGCTGCTCGAAGACCTCGAACTGAAGGAGGGCGAACAGTTTGACACACAAGAGACCCTTAAAGACAAGGCAGGAAAGACGGCTAAGGGCGACGACGGAAAGGGACTGATACCCGACTTCATACTACACTTCCCCAACAATCGCCACGTCGTGGTTGACTCCAAAATGTCGCTGACCGACTACGAGCGATACATGAACGCCGATGACGGAACGCCAGAGAAGAGCGAATATCTGAAGTCGCACATCGCAAGCGTAAGAGCGCAGGTGAAGCGACTGGCAAAGAAGGAATACACCAAGTATCTGCCAAGCGGATACAACAAACTCAACTTCGCCATAATGTACGTGCCTATTGAGGGTGCGCTCAATCTCGCATTGCTCAACGACAGTACACTGTGGCGCGAGGCTTACGACGAAGGAGTGATGATACTTGGTCCGCAGACTATGTACATGAACCTGCGCGTGCTGGAAATGATGTGGACCCAAGTGCGACAGCTCAAAAACCAGCAAGCCATGATTGATGCCGCCAACACCGTTATTGATCGTGTGCAAGACTTCGGCATGCGATTCGGAGACGTGGAGACAAGCATGAACGACACCATAAAGAAAATCGCTAAACTGAAAATAACAACCGCCGACAGTGGCGCAAGCATCATCACTGCCGCCCGCAACCTGCTTAAGGCAGGAGCAAAGGAAAACAAGAAAAAGAAGTCGCTTGCCGAAATGGACGATTCAATGTTTATTGAGGCAGATGCAACTCTTTGCTAAAAAATCTCCTGTAACCTGCCTTTATGTGCGAGAAAATCTGTAAGTTTGCAACATAATATCAATTTATCGGAAAATGACTTATACTATTGAAAAAGTAACAACGCTCATAGGAGCCCATCGCTTCGGCAATGCCGACGCCAACATAGGGTTTCTGCTAACAGACAGCCGCTCGTTGTGCTTCGCCGAGGAGACATTGTTCTTCGCCCTGAAGTCGGGACGTGGTGACGGTCATAATTATATTTCCGACCTCTACAGACGCGGAGTGCGCAACTTCGTGGTGGAACATGTGCCATTGGACTATGCCACTACCTATGCCGACGCCAACTTCCTGCGTGTGGAGAACTCGCTTGTAGCATTGCAACGACTTGCCGAACGCCACCGCGACGAATACAACATTCCAATCGTAGGCATCACTGGTTCGAACGGCAAGACCATTGTTAAGGAATGGCTCTACCAACTCCTGTCACCCGAAATCAACGTGACACGCTCGCCACGCAGCTACAACTCGCAGATTGGAGTGCCTCTGTCGGTATGGCTCCTAAACGAGCAGAGCCAGGTGGGAATATTCGAGGCTGGTATCAGCGAACCGGGAGAGATGCTCGCACTGCGCGACATCATACAGCCTGATATAGCCGTACTGACATTCATCGGTGATGCACATCAGAAGAATTTCGAATCGCTTGAAGAGAAGTGTCGTGAGAAAATTCTGCTCTTCCACGATGCCAAGACCATTGTATACTGCAAGGACGACACTCTTGTTGACAACGTAGTGAAGAGCTTCGACTATCGTGGCGACAACCTCGCATGGTCAATGAAAGACCCCAAGGCTGCTCTTTTCGTAAAGAAAGTGGAGAAGAAGGACTTCACATCTACTATACATTATATATATAATGGTGAAGAAAGCGAATACGATCTGCCGTTCATCGATGAGGCTTCAGTGCGCAACTCTGTAACAACTGCTGTCGTGGCACTGCACCTCGGACTCTCGCGCGAGCTTCTGGCAGAGCGCATGAAGAATCTGGAACCGATAGCGATGCGCCTGGAGGTGAAAGAAGGACAGCACGGATGCACGCTCATCAACGACTCGTACAACTCTGACATCAACTCGCTCGACATTGCTCTCGACTTCATGAACCGCCGCCCCGACCATAAGGGACGCAAGCGCACACTCATTCTGAGCGACATATACCAGACGGGCGAACCGCTTGAGCAACTCTACAAGGAGGTGTCGAAACTCAGCGTGCAGCGTGGTGTGAACAAGATTATAGGTATCGGTCCGCAGATTATGGATTATGCCGACATTATAAAGGTGCCCGAAAAGTTCTTCTTCCATGACGTTACATCGTTCATCCACAGCACTGTGTTTGAGACATTGCGCGACGAGGTGATTCTGATTAAGGGCGCACGCCGCTTCGGATTTGACAATATCACCGAACTGCTTGTGCAGAAGGTACACGAGACTATTCTCGAAGTGAACCTCTCGAACGTTGTCAAGAACCTCAACTTCTACCGCTCGTTCATGAAACCCGAGACCAAACTCGTGTGCATGATAAAGGCAGATGCCTACGGAGCCGGTGCAGTGGAGATAGCCAAGACTCTGCAAGACCACCGCGTAGATTATCTGGCTGTGGCAGTGGCAGATGAGGGCGTGACACTGCGCAAGAACGGTATCACATCGAACATAATGATTATGAACCCCGAAATGTCGGCGTTCAAGACCATGTTCGACTACGACCTTGAACCAGAAGTGTACTCGTTCCGACTGCTTGACGCTCTTGTGCGCGAGGCTCAGAAGAACGGCATCAACAACTTCCCCGTACACATCAAGCTCGATACGGGTATGCACCGCCTCGGTTTCGACCCATTGAAAGATATGCCTGAGCTTATCGACCGTCTGCAACATCAGTCGGCTTTGATACCACGCTCTGTATTCTCACACTTCGTAGGCAGCGACAGCGACTCGTTTGACGAGTTCTCAGCCCATCAGTTTGAATTGTTCGAGAAGGGCAGCAAGCAACTCTGCGCCGCATTCCCGCACAAGATACTGCGCCACATAGACAATTCGGCAGGCATAGAGCACTTCCCCGAACGCCAGCTTGACATGTGCCGACTCGGACTTGGACTCTACGGCTACGACTCACGCGACAATTCGATGATCAACAACGTGACTACGCTGAAGACCACAATACTGCAGATACACGACATTCCTGCAAACGAAACAATCGGTTATAGCCGTCGTGGAACACTGACACGCGATTCACGCATTGCAGCAATACCTATTGGTTATGCCGACGGACTGAACCGCCACTTAGGCAATCGCCACTGCTACTGCCTCGTTAACGGCAAGAAGGCTGAATATGTAGGCAATATCTGCATGGATGTGGCAATGATAGACGTGACCGACATCGACTGTAAAGAAGGCGACCAGGTGATAATCTTCGGTGAAGAACTGCCCGTGACAGTATTGTCAGATACTATTGACACTATTCCATACGAAGTGCTGACCGGTATCAGCAACCGAGTCAAGAGAGTGTACTATCAGGACTAAAGTACTGAGCGTCGAAAACATAAAAATAAAAAACATCCAACAACAATACAACAACCGAAAGAACATTACGCAGTACAAACGTAAGCAGAACGACATTGTACTTGTTGTTAAATGAAAAGCGGTTGCATGCAGTCCCTTGCTGGGACTTCATGCAACCGCTTTCGCGTAAATATATATGAATTGAAAGTTTGTACTAATTGAAGTAGCAAATTACTTTGTAAGGAACATATTGTCGTTTACAACGAATGCCTGAGCAACTGAAACAACGCATGCCAATACTATCAAACTTATAATCATCATAATTCTGTTATCCTTTCTCTATTTTTTGTTGTTTATCACTGTGTTATCCTTCTCCCGTGTTTTTCTTAAATGTGTGTCTAGACGTTCTTCATGTGCAACTCTGCGAGAGAGTTACTTCATGGCGTTCATCTTGTTGTTTACAACTACTGCCTCAACTACGGCTGCGCAGCAAATTGCAAAGATAAATCCGAAAATCATCATAATACTAATCCTTTCTTTAATTTTGTTATCCTAATCCTTTTACCTATTATAGGCATAATGCCTATTGAAGTGAAGCCTTTTTGTAGCCCTTTCGTTTTTACATGTGCAAAGTTAATGCCTTTTGTGTTCGCGCACAAGCGTTTTAGCAATTAATTGCGCGCTTGTCTTATATTTATTGATGTGCGTCAACGGTTGTCGTAAATTTGCAATAAAATAGCAATTGTTTTGCCAAATTTGGCAGAAAACAGGCTCCAAAAACCATGACAGGCAGACAATAAAGATGTATTATAGCAACATAATATACGTATCATGGCAGCAGATTTAGAGCATTCAGATGGTCATTGTATTAAAGTTTTTAGTAATTTTGCCCTCTGTAAGCCCCCACAAATATAAATAACCAATAATAAACGACAAATAATGAAGGATGTACCTGTATTGCTGCTCACCGGTTATCTGGGCAGCGGAAAGACAACATTGGTAAACCGTATCCTCGCAAACGAGAAAGGAATCAAGTTTGCAGTTATCGTCAACGACATTGGCGAGGTGAATATTGATGCCGACCTGATACAGCAAGGCGGCGTTGTCAATCAGAACGATGACAGCCTTGTGGCTCTGCAGAACGGCTGCATCTGCTGCACGCTGAAGATGGACTTGGTAGAACAGCTCAACGACATTGTTGCCGAACAGCGTTTCGACTACATCGTCATCGAGGCAAGCGGAATATGCGAACCTGCACCTATAGCCCAGACCATCTGCTCAATACCTACATTAGGGCCGAAATACATCAAAAACGGTGTGCCACGCCTTGACAGTATAGTGACCGTAGTGGACGCTTTGCGTATGAAGGATGAGTTCGGTGGCGGCGACAATCTGCAGAAGCAGAACCTCGACGAAGACGATCTTGAGAACCTCGTAATACAGCAGATTGAGTTCTGCAACACCATATTGCTCAACAAGGCATCGGAGATTTCGCCCGAAGAGTACGCCCATCTTGTAGACATAGTGCGTGCATTGCAGCCCAAGGCGGAGATTATACCGTGCGATTACGGCAATGTAGACCTCGACTTGCTGCTCAACACCCATCGCTTCGACTTCGACGAAGTGGCTACATCGGCTGCATGGATTGACGAGATAGAGCACCATCACGGCGACGAACACATCGACGACGACGATGATGACGACGATGACGACCACGAACATCATCATCATGACCACGAGCACGAACATCATGACCACGAGCATGAGCATCATCACGACCACTGTCATTGTCATCACGGCCACGACCATGAGGGCGGTGAGGTTGAGGAATACGGCATCGGCACCTTCGTTTATTATGCCCGCCGACCGATGGACATGAACTTCTTCGACAACTTCGTTTGCAAGCTGTGGCCCAAGAACGTGATACGCTGCAAGGGATTGTGCTGGTTTAAGAACGAGCCTGACATGTGCTACATCTTTGAGCAGGCTGGTCGACAGATGGGACTGAAGAATGCAGGACAATGGTATGCCACAATGCCTGAGGACGAACTGCTCCCGCTGCTTGAGCGCGAAGAGGGATTACGACGCGACTGGGACGAGAAGTATGGCGACCGTATGCAGAAACTGGTGTTCATAGGACAGAAGATGGACAAGAAAGCCATTTGCGATGCGCTCGACATGTGCCTCACCGACTAATTACACCTTATTATATATATAACACAAAAGGGGTTCGGCAGAAATTTGCCGAACCCCTTTTGTGTATATAAAATTGCCGATTGACAACATTAAAGTTATCGATTAGCTCTATTAAAGTTGTCGTTGCACATTACTTTGTAGCCTTAGCCACCTGTGCCTTAGCCTTAGCCATAGCCTTGTCGAGCGCAGCCTGAGCCTTCTTCTGGGCAGCAGGAGTCTGAGCCTTCTTTACGTTGTCGTAGAGATTCCAGAGCTTGAACTTGGCAGTAGCGCTCTTCAGAGCCTTTGTGAAGGCAGCAGCCTCAGCCTCTGTCTGTGCTTCCTGCTCAGGAGTAGCATAAGCGTGCTTGTAGCCCTTCTGCTTGTTCCACAAACCACGTGTGAAGTCAGGGAATGTAACGGGAGCGCAGTCGTTGTCCATAGAGATAGCACCGAGCTCAGCGATGGCACACCACTCAGCCAAGTCATATACGTCCATATCGAGCGGCAAACCATTCTGCAGACAGTAAATGAGGCGAGCGCACATGATGAAGTCCATACCGCCGTGACCGCCAACTTCCTTGGCGAGCTTGCCGAACTTCTTCAAGATTGGGCTTTCGTACTTCTCCTCAAGAGCCTTGCGCTGTGCATCGGGCATGAAGCCGTGTGATGTGAGGTCGTCAACCTTAGGAGCGTTGCCGGTAGCGGCAAGCTGCTTAGCGTCGACAGCATATCCCTCAACAGGATACTTATTAGCGAAACCGCGGGTACCAGTGAGCTGATACAGACGGCTGTACGGCTGCGGATTCATCACGTCGTGCTGCAACTCGATAACCTTATGGTTAGCGGTGCGGATAAGAGTAGTAGTGTGGTCGCCGTTGCGGAAGTCGTTGCAGGGCTTGCCGGTCTTCTTCTCTACGAGCTCCTTGCCATGAACGCTCTTAGTATCCATAGCCACGAGAGTAGTCATGCGGTCGCCACGGTGAATGTCGAGAGCCTGAGCAACCGGGCCAAGGCCGTGAGTAGCGTAGATATCGCCACGGTTCTCGCGGTTGTACTTCAGACGCCAGCCGAGCTGTTCGGGATCAGATCCGTTTGGATTCTTCCAATAATAATCCCAGAAATCATCGAGATTGTGGATGTAAGCACCCTGAGCGCGCAGAATCTCGCCAAATACGCCAGCCTGAGCCATATTCAGAGTACGCATCTCGAACCAGTCGTAGCAGCAGTTTTCAAGAATCATACAGTTGAGCTGTTTCTGCTCAGCCAGGTCAACCAGTTCCCAGCACTCCTTGAGGTTCATTGCCGAAGGCACCTCATCTGCCACGTTCTTGCCGTTCTCGAGTGCACACTTAGCCACGATAGCATGATGCTCCCAGTCGGTAGCGATATAAACGAGGTCGATGTCGGGGCGCTTGCACAGCTCCTCATATCCCTTCTCGCCATAGTAAACGGCAGCCGGAGCCAATCCGTTCTTGCGCAGACGCTCGTTCTGCTTCTCTGCACGCTCCTTAACGAAGTCGCAAAGAGCAACTACTTCAACACCAGGGATAAGGCTGAAGTTCTCAACAGCACCAGGACCACGCATGCCAAGACCTACGAGACCGATGCGTACGGTCTTCATCTTAGGCAAAGCCAGACCCAGCACGTCTTTCTGTCCGGCAGGACGTTCGGGAGTTTCAATAACGATTTTACCCTTGTTCCAATGCCACTTGGTATTGGGCGAGAGCGACTGTGCATTTGCTGTCAGGCTTCCAAACGAGAGGAATGCAGCAAAAGCCAAACCAATAAATTTAAACTTTCTCATAAAATTGATGTTATTAGTAATATAGTTTTAGTAAGTTGCAAGTTATAAAAAGCAATGCAAAGGTACACCAAACTTTACAAAAAACGAAATAAAAGGAGTCCTTTTTCAATATTTTGCCGTACATTTGCACGTATGAACGAAACTTATCTAAATACAGACTTAAGCCAAAAGCGCATTGCGGTGCTGCTTTCGGGCGGTGTCGACAGCTCGGTAGTGGTTTACGAGCTGGCGCGCAGAGGCTTACACCCCGACTGTTTCTATATAAAAATAGGTCCGGAAGAGAAGGAGGAATGGGACTGCACGTCGGAGGAAGACCTCGAAATGGCTACTGCCGTAGCACGCCGTTACGGATGCCGGCTGGAAGTGGTCGACTGTCATCGCGAGTATTGGGACCAAGTGACGCGCTACACGATGGATAAGGTGCGCGCCGGATTGACACCCAACCCTGACGTGATGTGCAACCGGCTCATCAAGTTCGGAGCTTTCCATGAGAAGCGCGGACACGAATACGACCTCATTGCTACCGGTCATTATGCCCAGACCGAAGTGGACAACGAGGGAAGGAAGTGGCTCGTAACGAGTCCCGACCCCGTTAAGGACCAGACTGATTTCCTTGCACAGATAGAGTCATGGCAGCTTCAGAAGGCGATATTCCCCATAGGCCATTACGAAAAGAACGAGGTGCGTGCCGTAGCCGAGCGCGAACATCTTATTAATGCCAAGCGCAAGGACTCGCAGGGCATCTGCTTCCTCGGTCAGATAAACTATAATGAATACATACGCCGATACTTGGGCGAGTGTCCAGGCGACGTTATCGAGATGGAAACGGGCAAACGCATCGGCGAACATCGCGGACTTTGGTTTCACACTATAGGCCAACGCAAGGGCTTGGGATTCGGTGGCGGACCGTGGTTTGTAATCAAGAAGGACGTAGAGCACAACATTCTCTACGTAAGTCACGGCTACGACCCGCAGACTGCATACAAAAAAGATTTCCCCGTACACGACTTCCACTTCCTGACATGCGAAGTTCCGATGCACAGTGTGACGTTCAAGATACGCCATACGCCCGATTATCATCCTGCCACCATCGAACGATTGGACGACGGCCGACTGATGATTCACTCTGACGATGCCATTCATGGAGTGGCACCGGGACAGTTCTGCGTGGTGTATGACGAACATCACCACCGCTGCTACGGCTCGGGAGAGATTACGGTATAGACAGGTGAAGGTTTGAGAAGACAATAAAAGCAGGCAGAAAACCCAATAACTCAATATAAGAATGTGGGCAAGACTCACTAGCAGTACGCCCCGAAGGGGTAGAAGCACATAGCCCAGAGCAGCGCCCTGGGTAAAAGTATCGCAAATAACAATGCGCCCTGTAAGGGCAAAAGCGTTAGTTATCAATGCTTTTGCCCTTACAGGGCGTTTTGCTTTTATCTATCCGTACACCCAGGGTGCTGCCCTGGGCTATGTGCTTATTGGGCTTTCAGCCCGTATAATTGACATTACTAACATTGGGACTATAAACGTCGCACAAGTCTGAAAATTTAATAAATCAGCGTACCCGATATACACCAGTAGCTATTGCTACCGCCTTCGGGTGCTCCCTGCGGAATCTTTACGCAAAAGGTGTGCTTGCCCGCCTTCAGATTACCCACATATATATATTCTGGATTGGTCATTGTGCCTGGGCACCAGTTGGAGCGGCTCAGGTCGGACGAGCTTTGTCCGTTTGAGAAATTGCCCGAGCAGGGGTTCCAGTTGCGGTAAGTGCCGCAGTCGTCGCGCCAAGGAATGAAGCTTATTACTTTCTGTCCGTCGACGTAGATGGTGTTCACCTTCTGGTTGAACTCGTCGCCGCCGCCCCATCCGCCGTGTCCAGTGGTGAGATAGAACAGACGTGCGTCCTTGACATCCTCCTTCAGTTCGAAGCTGACATTAAGCGAGTCGTCGAGCATGAATATAGGATAAGGCTGACCAGCCTGTTCCATATAGTTGACCGTATTGAACAGAGGCAGCGTCTTGGGCATGTCGCGCTCGCCCTCAGGATAGTACTTAAGCTTAAGACTCAGACGATGGCCCTTGGCATCCCAGTTGCCTATGTAGGCACCAATCCACACTTCGCCCTTGAGCTGCTCAGCCACGCTCGTCACCTCAGCCTTGTACAGTACTGAGTCTGCCCATGTCTGTCCGGGCACCTTATTATGATTGTACTTGCGCACGCCGAAGCCCGTGAAGAATCGCATCAGCTCAAGCGGAACGTCATAACCAGTTGTTGACACCAGACCATGATAGTCGGTCTGACCGCTCTTGAACGACGGCACGCTGTTGAGATTGCGCAGAGCGTCGAGGAACGACTGCTCCTTGCCGGTAGGAATCATGAAGATTGAGCCGGTACGGTCGTAGGCATCGCCGTCAGAATACTGTACAGCCTCAATGAATACCGAACGATCCTTGATGTTGTCGGGCAACTTCACCTTCTTCAGTACTATTGTTCCACCAGCTGCTGCATAAACCTTGCCCTCCTCGAGTGTCTCGGGCAGCTTGGCGCCATTGAAACAGATGGTCTGCTGATCGAACACCGGAACGCTGATGACGCCACTCTGGTTGATGGCATACGAGTAGTTGCTGTTGTCGAGATAGTGTCCCCATTCGGTTGGCAGGAGCGGCGACTTGTCCTTTAGAGCCTTTATGTCGACAGCCTCCTGCACAGAATCGCCGTTGCGCACTACGCGCAGCACGAGTCCGTCGGGCACGCCGCGCCACGTCTGCGGAGTTCCGCGAAGGGCTATGTCGTTGGTGTACCATACGTCGATGGTATTGGAGTTGACCACAGTGCGCACCACCTTGCAGTTGAGTCCGAGATACTTCTCGGTCTTGACATCGGTGAATCCCTCGCCATACTCAAACGGGGCGTTGGTGTAGACCACCTCGTTGTTGGGCATGACGGCACGACGATAGCTCAATCGACGGCTATAGTCGATGTAGGTATCCTGGCGCAATGTGTTGGCTTTCGGCTCGACAACCTTGCCCTCGGGCGACAAATTCTGAAGCTTGACATGGTCGCCGCAGACCGACATCATTACACCTCCGGGGCGTGGCTTGCCCTTGTACACAGAGCGATAGGTTACGGTTATGCCAGTAGCTTTCTTCAGTTTCTTGGCATAGTTTTGTGCCTGGGCTGTGGCGAGAAAGCACAGTCCGACAACAAGAGTAAATAAAGTTCTTTTCATATTCTTGATAATTTGTATTTAATGGTTAGTCAGGTTTTGCGAGCACAAAGTTAGTATAAAATTTTGGAATTCAACGGCAAGAAGCCTAAAACATAACCTCTGAAACGGCACTCAAAAACGTCGGCTTTTCAAAAGGAGTCCTTTTGCATTGCAAATGGAGTCCTTTTACACAGCAAAACGAGTCCTTTTGGAGTGCAAAAGGACTCGTTTTGCAACCCAAAAGGACTACATTTGAAATAACGCTGAAATCAGGCGCAAACTCCACGGCAATAGTTTTGCAATCTTGCCGTTTCTGATTACCTTTGCAAGCGGACTCTTACATCTGCAAATCGGCAGTAGGCACACGGCTCCACGCGAAGTCTCCGACAAGGTCTTTAGCCTCTACTGGACTGTCATCAGGCTGAAGTCCGGCTGCATGGGCAAGCATTCCGATAATCTGCCGCGCACTGTAATGCGCACGCAGCGACTCCATGTCCATACTGCGGTCGCGCTTTGACAGGCGCTGGCCGGCACTGTTGCACAGCAAAGGCAGATGGACAAATCGCGGGGGTACAAATCCCAGCTGCCGAGCCAGATATATCTGCTGTGGCGACGAGAGCAGAAGGTCGCGTCCACGCACAACCTCGTTGATGCCCATCAGCGCATCGTCCACTACGACTGCAAGCTGATAAGCCCACGCTCCGTCCTTGCGGCGCACGATGAAGTCGCCGCATTGTGTGGTGAGGTCGACGGTGTGCGTGCCGTAATGTCCGTCGCTGAACGTTACCAAGCCCTCGCCTTCGTCGGGTACCTTCATGCGAATGGCAGCCGGACCGGAATGAACACCAGGCGGCAGATTGCGGCATGTGCCTTTATACACTACCCTACCGTCGCTCTCGTGCGGTGCCTGCGTGGCCATGATGTCGGCTCGTGTGCAATAGCAAGGATAGGTCAGCCCGCGCTCGCGCAGCTGCTGGAGATAGCGCTCGTATATCGCGCCACGCTCACTCTGCCAGTATGGACCCTCGTCCCAGTCGAGTCCGAGCCAGTGAAGGTCGTCCATTATCAGTTCGGCATACTCGCGGTGCGAGCGCTGGGGGTCGATATCCTCTATGCGCAACAGCCATGTGCCGCCCTGCGACTTAGCCGAAAGCCACGACAGCAGAGCGCTGAACACGTTGCCAAGATGCATGCGTCCCGTTGGCGACGGAGCGAAACGGCCCTTCACCTTCGGCTGCAAAGCTTCTGTATAATCAGTATTTTCAATCATCCGACAATTCTGTTTTAATAATGTATATGCCCCACGACGGGCTGATACGGAGTGCAAAATTACAGCATTTTCCGCTAACAGAGACCCGACGGAGGCAATAATTCAACAATAATGACACTCGAACAATTCATCAACCAGTGGCAATCGTCCTCGCCGACGCTGCTTGTACACACAAGCGGATCGACCGGTAAGCCCAAACCAATGCTCGTAGAGAAACGCCGTATGGAAGCTTCGGCTCGCATCACGTGCCAGTTTCTCGGTCTCAAGCGGGGCGACACGGCTCTGCTATGCATGCCGCTCGACTATATTGCGGGCAAGATGATGGTGGTACGCGCCATCGTTTGGGGATTACGACTGATAGACATTCCGCCCTGCGGTCATCCGCTTGCGCAGATTGACACGCCGCCCGTATTCGCAGCCATGGTGCCTATGCAGGTGTTCAACAGCATGCAGGACGACGGCGAACGCCAGAAGCTGTGGCAAATCAGGCATCTCATCATTGGGGGCGGAGCCATAAGCGACGACATGGCAGCCCGACTGCGGCTTCATCCGGGCGCCGTGTGGAGCACATACGGCATGACCGAGACGCTGTCGCACATCGCCCTGCGACGCCTGAGTGGTGCGCAAGCCAGCCAGTGGTATGAGCCTTTCGACGGAGTAAGTGTGACGACCAATGCCGAGGGATGTCTGGTGATAGACGCTCCAGCCGTATGCGCACAGCCGCTGACCACCAACGACATTGCCGAAATAGCTTCCGACGGACGACGCTTCAGAATACGCGGACGCAAGGACAACGTGATTTGCAGCGGTGGCATAAAGCTGCAGATTGAGGAAATGGAGGCAAAGCTGCGACCATACGTCAATGTGCCGTTTCTCATCACCAAACGCGCCGACCCGAAATTCGGCGAGACGGTGGTGATGATAGCCCAAACCGACAACCTCGACGCACTCGAAACAATCTGCAAGGAAAGGCTCAACAAGTACGAGCAACCGCACGATTTCATAGCCGTAGACAGCATTCCAACCACCGAAACGGGCAAGCCAGCACGTGCCAAGGCTATGGAAATAGCCCAAACACGCTAATTATCCTATTATAAAATGCAAAAAACGAGCACCCTTTCAGAATTATTTAGTAAATTTGCACGTGTATTGTACCACAATACATGCCCGACATTACACCTTATTATATATATAAGGTGCTGACGAATGCGTGTGTATGGCCAACCAAATAAAAGAAAAAAACAAAAAAATAGATATAATACGAATATGAACGTTTTAGAACTTAGTGAACAAGAGATTGTAAGAAGACAGAGCCTGCAGGAACTGCGCAACTTGGGCATCGACCCATATCCAGCAGCCGAGTTCCCAACCAACGCCTACTCAGAGGATATCAAGAACGAATTCAAGGACGAGGACGAAAAGCGCGAGGTAGTCATTGCCGGACGTATGATGAGCCGTCGTGTAATGGGTAAGGCAAGCTTCGTGGAGCTTCAGGACTCAAAGGGCCGCATTCAGGTGTACATCACACGCGACGATATCTGCCCCGACGAGGACAAGACTCTGTACACTACAGTGTTCAAGCGTTTGATGGACATAGGCGACTTCATCGGTATCAAGGGCTACGTGTTCCGTACACAGACCGGCGAAATATCAGTACACGCACAGTCGCTCACCCTGCTCTCGAAGAGCTTGAAGCCGCTGCCTATCGTAAAGTATAAGGACGGAGTGGCTTACGACAAGTTCGACGACCCCGAGCTGCGTTTCCGTCAGCGCTACGTTGACCTTATCGTAAACGACGGTGTTAAGGACACATTCCTCCAGCGTGCCACCGTAGTGCGCACACTGCGCAAGGTGCTCGACGAGGCTGGATACACCGAGGTTGAGACTCCGACACTGCAGTCAATCGCAGGCGGTGCTTCGGCACGCCCGTTCATCACCCACTTCAACGCTCTCGACCAGGATATGTACATGCGTATCGCTACCGAGCTTTATCTGAAGCGTCTGATTGTAGGCGGTTTTGAGGGTGTGTACGAAATAGGCAAGAACTTCCGCAACGAGGGTATGGACCGCAACCACAACCCGGAGTTCACCTGTATGGAGCTGTACGTACAGTATAAGGACTACAACTGGATGATGTCGTTCACAGAGAAGCTTCTTGAGACCATCTGTATAGCCGTAAACGGCAAGCCAGAGCGCGAAATTGACGGCAACATCATATCATTCAAGGCACCTTATCGTCGTCTGCCTATCCTTGACGCTATCAAGGAGAAGACCGGATTCGACTGCAACGGCAAGACCGAGGAGGAAATCCGCGCATTCTGTCTGGAGAAGGGCATGGACGTAGACGAGACAATGGGCAAGGGCAAACTCATCGACGAACTCTTCGGCGAGTTCTGTGAGGGTACCTTCATACAGCCTACTTTCATCACCGACTACCCCGTTGAGATGTCGCCTCTGACAAAGATGCACCGCTCAAAGCCGGGCCTCACAGAGCGTTTCGAGCTTATGGTGAACGGCAAGGAGCTTGCCAACGCCTACTCGGAGCTTAACGACCCGATCGACCAGGAGGAGCGTTTCATCGACCAGATGAAGCTCGCCGACAAGGGCGACGACGAGGCTATGATCATCGACCAGGACTTCCTGCGCGCCCTTCAGTATGGTATGCCTCCTACATCGGGCATCGGCATCGGTATCGACCGCCTCGTGATGCTCATGACCGGCAAGACATTCATCCAGGAAGTACTCTTCTTCCCACAGATGAAGCCCGAAAAGAAGATGCCACAGAGCACTATCAAGGAATGGGCAGAGATTGGTGTTCCCGAAGACTGGGCATACGTTCTGCGCAAAGCAGGCTTCAACCTCATCTCAGACATCCGCGAACAGAAGGCACAGGGCTTGCAGCAGAAGATTGGAGAAATCAATAAGAAGTACAAGCTAGGCTACGAACGCCCAAGCTTGGACGATATCCAAGCTTGGATTGACAAAAGCAATGTTTAATTATTAATGTTTAATGTTTAATTATGAGCGAAGCTGGTGATTTGCTCCAAACCAAAAGTATGGGATTGGCAATACGTATTGTCAATCCGTACAAATGGTTATTACAACCCAATGGACATTAAACATAAACAAAAGAACACAAGCAAAGAAAAATTAAACATTAAACATTAATCATTAATCACTAAAGAGCGTGTACAATTGTGGAAAAATAGCTATTATTGGCGGCGGTAGCTGGGCTACTGCAATAGCCAAGATTGTGATAGGTCATACCCATCACATAGGTTGGTATATACGCCGTGACGACAGCATAGAGGAGTTCAAGCGCATCAGCCACAACCCGAATTATCTCACGAGTGTACACTTCAACACAGACGAGATATTCTTCTCGAGCGACATAAACCGCATCGTTGAGGCTTACGACACGCTTGTATTCGTGGTGCCGTCGCCATATCTGAAGAACCATCTCAAGAAACTCAAGACCCGACTGCGCGACAAATTCATCGTCACAGCCATCAAGGGACTCGTGCCCGACGACAACATTGCATGCTCCGAATTCTTCCACGAAGTGTACGATGTGCCCGACGAGAATCTCGCTTGCATCGGCGGACCGTCGCATGCAGAGGAGGTGGCACTCGAACGATTGTCGTACCTCACCGTGGGATGCGCCGACCAGGAGAAGGCGCAGGCCTTCTGCGAAGTGCTCGATTCTGAGTTTATCAAGACAAAGACCTCGTCCGACGTTATCGGCATCGAATACTCATCGGTGCTCAAGAACGTATATGCCATCGCATCAGGCATTTGCAGCGGACTGAAATATGGTGACAACTTCCAGGCGGTGCTCATATCGAACGCCGTTCAGGAAATGTCGCGATTCCTTACAGCCATAAATCCAATTGAACGCAGCGTATATGACTCGGTTTATCTGGGCGACTTGCTCGTGACCGGATACTCAAAGTTCTCGCGCAACCGCACCTTCGGAACAATGATAGGCAAAGGCTACAGCGTGAAGAGCGCACAGATAGAAATGGAAATGATAGCCGAGGGCTTCTTCGGAACCAAGTGTATGAAGGAGAAAAACCGACACTACCATGTGAATATGCCAATCCTCGATGCCGTATATAATATATTGTACGAGCGCATCAGCCCACAGATAGAAATAAAATTGCTCACCGACTCGTTCAGATAACGAACAGTAACAATTTGAATCTATGGGACAGAGAGACGAAAAAGACAAAATGAAAACACGCAAGGAAAAACTTGCGGGCTATTTCTATGATTTGTCTAAACTAATATTTACAGCTATGGTACTTGGAGGAATGTCTCCACTGTATACTGGAGACTTCAAGCCATATACCGTATACGTTGTTTTTGCAGGAATTATATTCACATATATTACTGCATTTTGTGCAAACCGAATTTTAAAGTATTGATAATATGGAAGGATTAGCTCTTATTTTCACTTTAGGCATAATAATTGTTGGTGGATTCCTGGCTTGGACCTACACCAAGAAAGGTGAGGAATGGCTGAAAAACCTCTAATATACAGGAAATTCAAATTATAAATAGTAAATATACAACAAAATGAAAAGTATCAGCTTAGACATTACAAAGGCTGCCCAATTCCTCTCTGAGGGCGCAGTCAAAGCTTATGAACCCCAAGTTATAGCCGCCCAGCAGGCATTGGAAAACGGCACCTGCCCTGGCAACGACTTCCTCGGATGGCTCCACCTTCCGACTTCAATCACACCTGAATTCATTGCCGAACTCCAGAGCGTTGCCAACACTCTTCGCGAGAAATGCGAGGTTGTTGTAGTTGCAGGCATTGGCGGTAGCTACCTTGGTGCTCGTGCCGTTATCGAGGCATTGAGCAACTCATTCGCTTGGCTCGTAGGCGACAAGAAGAATCCTACAGTCGTTTTCGCTGGTAACAATATCGGCGAGGATTATCTCGCTGAGCTCACTTCATATCTCAAGGACAAGAAGTTCGGTGTTATCAACATCTCTAAGTCAGGTACAACTACTGAGACTGCTCTCGCTTTCCGTCTTCTCAAGAAGCAATGCGAAGACCAGCGCGGCAAGGAAGAGGCTAAGGACGTTATCGTTGCCATCACCGACGCTCATAAGGGTGCTGCTCGTGCAGCCGCTACAAAGGAAGGCTACAAGACATTCGTCATTCCTGACAACGTAGGCGGTCGCTTCTCTGTACTCACACCGGTTGGTTTGCTGCCTATCGCTGTTGCCGGATTCGACATCAAGGCTCTCGTTGGTGGTGCTGCCGATATGGAGAAGGCTACTGGCAAGGACGTTCCGTTCGACCAGAATCCGGCTGCTATCTACGCTGCTGTACGCAACGCTCTCTATGCAGAATCAGGCAAGAAGATTGAGATTCTTGTCAACTATCAGCCCAAACTCCACTACATGAGCGAGTGGTGGAAGCAGCTCTACGGTGAGTCAGAGGGTAAGGACGGCAAGGGTATCTTCCCTGCATCATGCGATTTCACTACCGACCTCCACTCTATGGGTCAGTGGATTCAGGAAGGCGAGCGCACTATCTTCGAGACAGTAATCAGCATCGAGACTCCTGAGCACACCTTATTCTTCCCGCACGACGAAGAGAATCTCGACGGACTCAACTTCCTTGAGGGCAAGCGTGTAGACGAGGTTAACAAGATGGCAGAGCTTGGCACACGTCTGGCTCACGTAGACGGTGGCGTACCTAACATCCGTCTCTCTGTACCGCAGCTCAACGAGTACTACCTCGGACAGATCATCTACTTCTTCGAGATTGCTTGCGGCATCAGCGGCAACATCCTCAGCGTTAACCCGTTCAACCAGCCTGGTGTTGAAGCATACAAGAAGAACATGTTCGCTCTGCTCAACAAGCCTGGCTATGAGGCTGAGAGCAAGGCTATCCAGGAGCGTCTTGCTGACGAGAAATAAGCACTATAATCTATAATGAAAAACGGACTGTGAAGAATGTAGCAGTCCGTTTTTTTAGTGAAAAAGGAAAAGTGAAAAGGTAAAAATCCGATAGCTTTTAGGTAAAAATCCCTACCCTGCCCTTATTCAGCATAGGAAATAAGGCAAAAACAAAAGAATATAACCATTTAATATATGATTAAAGAAGCAATCCAACACTACAAACAGTCGCACGGATACAGCCATTTCTCGCCTCGTTGCGTTCTGTTCGACATGGACGGCGTGCTCTACAACTCTATGCCCAACCACGCTGTGGCATGGCACGAAGCAATGAAGCAGTTTGGCATCCACTTCACTGCCGACGACTCATACGCTACAGAGGGAGCTCGTGGAGTTGACACCATACGCAAATATGTGCTCGAGCAGCAAGGCAAAGAGATTTCGAGCGAAGAAGCCCAGCGCATGTACGACGTCAAGACGGAGATATTCCATCGTATGCCAATAGCTGAGATATTCCCCGGAGTTATCGACATCATGCAGAAGATTAAGTCGGCAGGAATGACTATAGGTGTAGTGACGGGTAGCGGTCAGCGTCCGCTCATCAAGCGTCTGCTCAACGACTTCGATGGATTTCTTACCGAAGACCACATCGTTACGGCCTACGACGTAGAGCGCGGCAAACCAAATCCCGACCCATACCTGATGGGACTGCGCAAGACAGGCAACAACAATCCGTGGCAAGGCATCGTAGTTGAGAATGCACCATTGGGCGTGCGTGCCGGTTCGGCAGCCAATTGCTTCACCATAGGCATCAATAGCGGTCCCCTGCCCGACTCTGCCCTCGCAGACAATGGAGCCGACATAGTGTTGCAACAGATGACAGAACTGTGCAGCATATGGGACGAACTATTACAAAACATCGACTAATACACAACATCATTTTGCTAATAACACCCTCTAAATTAACATTTTGCGAGTGCAAAATGTTAATTTTTTATCCATACAACAAGGATGATATACAATATTTTTAGTAACTTTGCACCCCGAAAATTCTAAGGTCGTACCTATTAAATATGGCACGACCACTATATAGAGTGCTTGTCAAACCTCTTAAAAAACAAGAAATGCAAACAAACAAGAAACAGGTGAGCGTGCTGTTTATGCTTTTCAGCGTGCTCTTTTGCGTTTGTCTGATTACGGCAAACGTGCTCGAGACAAAGCAACTTTCAATGGGACTGTTCAGCATAACCGGCGGACTGATTGTGTTCCCAATCTCTTACATCATCAACGACTGCGTATGCGAAGTGTGGGGATACGGCAAGGCACGCCTGCTTATATGGCTCGGCTTCGCCATGAACTTCATCTTTGTGGCGTTCGGTGCGCTGTGCGACGCTCTGCCCGCAGCCCCTTACTGGCACAACGACGAGGGCTTTCACGCCATATTCGGACTGGCTCCACGCATAGCCATGGCGTCTTTCCTGGCTTTCCTCGTTGGTTCGTTTGTCAACGCATACGTCATGAGCCGCATGAAGATACAGTCAGGCGGACGCAACTTCTCTGCACGTGCCATCATGAGTACGGTCTACGGCGAGGCAGCCGACTCAATTATCTTCTTTCCACTGGCGCTTGGTGGCGTGGTACCTTTAAAGGAGTTGCCCGTTCTCATCGTGTCGCAAGTGATACTGAAAACGCTCTACGAGATACTGGTATTGCCCGTAACCATTCGTGTGGTTAAGGCTGCAAAGCGTCATGAGGGCGAAGATGCATACGACAACGGCATCAACTACAGCATCTGGAAAGTGTTCAGCCTGTAGCAGACGTTTCATCTCACAATACTATATATAACTCATCCGACATTCTGAGTAATTCAAACCATTGCGTTGTATTCCCAGAATGTCGGATGATTTTTTTATTGTCATTAGTGTTAATTAACGTTTATGGGGGGGGTAAAAGAGAAATTATGTATATTTTTGCAAACGAAAATTATACAAACAAACGATTTATTGACATTAAATTATTTCTATTATAAACTAATCAAAACAACCAAAGTATGGCAAAGAATCTAAAAGTAGGTATGCTTGTTTGCGCCTCACTGTTGGCGGCAAATGCAGCATACGCTGACAATTCTGCTACACAGGAAAGTTTGCGCATTGAGCAGCATACCAGCAAAATCAAAGGAACTATTGTCGACAGTAAGACCGGTGAGCCAATCATCGGTGCCAGCGTCAAGGTGAAGGGCACAAAACTCGCCACAATCACCGACATTGACGGCAACTTCGAACTGAACGCTCCCGAAGGAGCTCAACTACAGGTGTCGTATGTAGGCTACAAGAACGAGGAGTTTGAGGCTCGCAACGGCATGAAGATTGAAATCCATGAAGACTCAGAGTCGCTGGAAGAAATCGTAGTTGTGGGCTACGGCACACAGAAGAAGGAGAGCCTCACCGGTGCTATGGCAAATATCAAGGCCGATAAACTGAAAGACGTTACTTCTGCTACAGTTGAGAATATGCTCAACGGTAAGGTTTCGGGCGTATATGTAGCACCGGGTTCAGGACGTCCTGGTTCAACAGGTGCTATCGTAATCCGTGGTCAGACTTCTATCAACGGTGCAACAGCTCCATTGTGGGTTGTTGACGGTGTAATCGTGGGCAACTCTGCCGGCGACCTCAACCCTGACGATATCGAATCAATGACAGTACTCAAGGACGCTGCCTCTACCGCTATCTACGGTTCGGAGGGTGCCAACGGTGTTGTTGTTGTCACCACAAAGCAGGCTCGTCACGAGAAGATGGCCATCACACTTTCAGCCAAGGCAGGTGCAAGCACACTCAGCCGTGGCAATATGGAGATGATGGACGGTGCCGAGTTCTACGACTATTATAAGTCGTTCCAGAATGTAGAGGCTGTAAACTTCCCACGCTGGAACGAAGACTTGCGCAACTCTAACTTCGACTGGTTCAAACTTGCCAAGAAGACTGGTTCTACTCAAGACTATAACGTGACCCTTAATGGCGGTAACGAGAAGATGCAGTCGATGTTCACCATGGGCTACTTCAAGGAAGAAGGTGCTGTGAAGGGCTACGACCTCAGCCGCTACAGCACACGTATCAAGGTGGTATACAAGCCTTACGAGTGGCTTACCATCAAGCCTAACCTCAGCGGATCGCGTACTACAGATACCGACCGTCAGTACAGTGTAGGCGCTATGTACTCTATGTTGCCATGGGATAATCCGTTTGATGAGAATGGTAATCCTGTACCAAACCAATACGAGGGATGGGTTAACTCTAAGGGTTCAAACTATCTCTATGACCTCTCGAAAGGCAACTACGGCTCAAGCTGCTCATACGACCTTGCAGGTGGATTCGACTTTGACATAAAGATTATGCCATGGCTCACATTCTCATCTGTAAACAACTACAGCTACTACAACAGCCAGTCGCATGGCTATACCGACCCGAAGTCGGTAGGTGGCGAAGGTGTTGACGGACGTATCACAGAATATAACTACAACACAACACGTCGCTATACCAACCAGTTGCTGCGCTTCCAGAAGTCATGGGGCAAGCACAACGTAAACGGTCTGTTGGCTTACGAATTCAACGACTGGGAAATGAAGTTTACCGACGTTTACGCTACTGGTTTTCTTTCAGGTTTTGAGGACTTCACAACAACATCAAAGCCCGAAAAGGCCAACGGCTATCGTCAGGCATGGGCTAAGCAGTCGTACTTCACACAGTGGCGCTACAACTACGACAACCGCTACTTCGGTGAGGTTTCTCTGCGTCGTGATGGTCGCTCTAACTTCGGTTCGAACAACCGCTACGGAAACTTCTTCTCATTCAGTGGTGCATGGAACATGAACAACGAGAGCTGGTTTAAGGCTCAATGGGTAGACATGCTCAAGCTGCGTGCATCATTTGGTTCGGTAGGTAACGTGCCCACATCACTCTATCCGTCGTATTCGCTCTACTCTGTAGGCGCTTCATACAACGAACAGTCGGGCGCACTCATCTCGCAGATTGGCAACAAGGACCTCACATGGGAGAAGACATTCACAACGGGTGTCGGCGTAGATGCTGCTTTCTTCCAGAATCGCCTTACAGCCACTCTCGACTTCTACGTTAAGAACACAAGCAACATTCTCTATCAGGTGCCTGTAACTGGTCTTGTAGGTGTGACATCTATCTGGAAGAACATCGGCAAGATGCGCAACACAGGTGTTGAGTTTACCATCGGTGGCGACATCATCCGCACAAAGGACCTCACATGGAACGTTACAGCTAACATCTCACACAACAGCAACGAACTGCGCGACCTCTACAAGCAGCGCGATGCCAATGGCAACTATGTTGTTAAGCCAGTGATTGTCAGCGACGGTACAACCATTGCTGGTACAGCACAGCGCATTCTTGAGATTGGCGAGCCAGTAGATACATATTACATGAAGGAATGGGCTGGTGTTAATCCTGAAGACGGAAAGCCACAGTGGTACACTAACGATGCCGACGGCAACAAGGTGGTTACCGACAGCTACTCTAAGGCTTCTGACTACAAGTGTGGCAAGTCGTCGCCCGACGTTTACGGCAGCTTCAGCACATCGGTATTCTATAAGAACTTCGATCTTCAAGCCAACTTCGGCTACTCGCTCGGTGGACAGATCTATAGCTACTTCCGTCAGGAGTACGACTCGGACGGTGCATACGCAGGCGACCGCAACCAGATGAAACTACAGAAAGGTTGGTCACGCTGGCAGAAGCCTGGCGACAAGGCTACCCATCCGCGCGCAATGTACAACAACCAGGACAAGGGCAACCTCGCCTCTTCACGTTATCTCGAAAGCTCAGACTATCTGAAGCTTCGCTCGCTGACACTGGGCTACAACTTCAATCTCAAGAAGTATGGCATCCAGACACTGCGCCTCTCTGTATCAGGCGAAAACCTCTTCTGCATCACCGACTACTCGGGTGTTGATCCTGAGCTTCCTGCCGACAGCAACGACAAGGGCGTGCTCAGCGTTACAAGCACTGGCGGTGTATCAGTATACCCAGCCGTACGCAAGTTTATGTTCGGTGTTAACTTAACTTTCTAAAAACCAGACTACAATGAAAATGAAAAAAAGTATATTGGCTCTCATGCTCGGAGCGACATTATTCGGTTCGTGCGACATAGAGCGTTTTCCGACCTACAACATGTCGGACGAACAGATAAAGAACGACCCGGCAGGCAATCTCGACGCATTGCTCAACGGTATGTACGCGCAGCTCAAGTCGTGGTCGGACCCAATGCACCGTTGCGGTGAATACGCTGGCGACAACATGGTGATTCGTGGCTCGTCAACCGATGCCTTCTTCGAATTCATCAGCTACTCGCGTACACCTAACAACTATCGTCTGCAGAGCTTCTGGGACTCTGGCTACAAGGCCATTGCACAGGCTTCAAACATTATACAGATGGTGTCTGAAGGTCAAGGAGCAGAAGTAGACAACGCTCTCGGCGAGTGCTACTATGTACGTGGTATGATGTACTTCTACCTCTGCCGTGCCTACGGCCGTCCATACTACCAGGCTCCATCTAAAAACCTCGGTGTGCCTCTCGTAAACGGTACACCCGACAACATTCTCGACCTTCAGCTCAGCGACCGTGCTACTGTAGAGAACACTTACAAGCAGGCTATTGACGACCTTAAGAAGGCAGAGCAGCTGCTCTCTGTAAACCGTGGTCCGGCTTACGCTTCTAAGGCTGCCGCACAGGCTATGCTCTCACGCGTTTACCTCTATATGAGCGGTACATATGAGAATCCTAACCGTGAGTATGCTCAGCTTGCTAAGGAATATTCTGATAAGGTTATAGGCAACTCCGACTACGAATTGCTTCCACGTGAGGACTTCATGCTTTACAACACTCTGCGTCCTGAGGACAACAAGGAGTCTATCTTCGTTGTTAAGCGTGTAGCTTCAGAGTTCTCTGGATGGGACCACTACTATGGTATCGGCGGTATGTACTCTAACATCGGCGGTATGGGCTGGGGCGAGATGTACGCCAGCCAGAAGTATATCGACCTGCTCAATGAGACCGGACGTAACGATTGGCGTCCTGCATCTAAGAAGATTGTAGACGCTCGAGCCAACTTCATCGAGCCTACTTACACAGCCGACAACAAAGAGGTATTCCGTTTCATATATGTAGGAAGCGACAACAACAAGCATTATGCTCAGTTTGACACAAAGCACACTGGCAACAAGATTACTTGTGTTGACAAAGAAGGCACGTCATACGACCTTACTGTGGTTGACGCTACAGCACAGTACTATACCATCAACTACGGTGGCAAGACCTATCAGGGTATGCTCGACAACTACATCACAGTAAACCGTGAGTATCCACAGTTCTACATCGTGAAGTGCTCGCGCGAGGGCGAGGACTCTCAACTCCACTCTCCTGTCATCAGCCGTTTGGGCGAGATCTATCTCAACCGTGCTGAAGCTCTTGCCAAGCTTGGCAACTATGCCGATGCCGAGAAAGACCTCAACAAGATTCGCGGACGTGCCATCGTGGGCGGCGAATATCCAGAAGGCACACTGAACGCTGAAAATGCATTCACCCTAATTGACAAGGAGCGCCAGCTTGAGTTGGCTTATCAAGCAGAGCGCAGCTACGACGTATTCCGCAACGGTCATGCTTTGACACGCGACTATCCAGGTCCTCACAACCAGCATGAGGTGGTTAAGGCTTCTGACTACCGTGTGACATACTACATTCCACAGAACGCTATCAACGCTTATCCGGGCACACTCACTCAGAATCCAACTGACGACAGTGGCGTAATCATGCAGTAAAGCAAACACGTAATGGAAACAAAAGTTGTTTGCTGAAACGACAAAAAACAACATAAATCAAGGCTGAAACTTCTCACGAGGTTTCAGCCTTTTTTTTTGTATATACTTGAACAAAAAAAGTAATACGTCTTCATTGGCAAACGAAGACGTATTCATTGGCAATTTAATACGTATTCATTGGCAAACGAAGACGTATTCATTTTTGAGGTAAATTGACAATAAAAATTCGTAAGGCAAGATATTCGTCAATATCCATAAATTTCTGTAACTTTGCACCAAACAAAATCAATTATAGATATGGCAGCAAACAATGAAAACCGACGCGACGAGGGTCTGCAGGCTCTCGGCGCAAAAACCAAATATCGTGACGACTACGCACCCGAAGTTCTCGAATCGTTCGTCAACAAGCATCAGGGTAATGACTATTGGGTAAGATTCAACTGCCCCGAATTCACATCATTGTGTCCCATCACCGGACAACCCGACTTTGCAGAGATACGCATCAGCTATGTGCCCGACGTACGAATGGTAGAGAGCAAGAGCTTGAAGCTTTATCTGTTCAGCTTCCGCAACCACGGCGACTTCCACGAGGACTGTGTCAACATCATCATGAAAGACCTCATAAAGCTGATGGACCCGAAATACATCGAAGTGACTGGCATTTTCACTCCGCGCGGAGGCATCAGCATCTGGCCGTACGCCAACTATGGCAAGCCCGGAACAAAATGGGAGAAACTGGCAGAAGAGCGTTTTGCCAAGCACGACATTTAAGAAAACAACGACTTAAAACACACAAATGGAAAATAAGAAGACATACACTTACGACGAAGCCTACAAGGCTTCACTCGAATACTTTGCCGGTGACGAACTGGCTGCGCGCGTATGGGTGAGCAAGTATGCCATGAAGGACAGCTTCGGCAACATCTACGAGCAATCGCCCGAAGACATGCACTGGCGACTGGCACGCGAAATAGCACGCATCGAAAACAAATATCCCAACCCGATGAGCGAGCGTGAGGTGTTCGACCTGCTCGACCACTTCCGCTACATCATTCCTGCCGGCAGTCCGATGACTGGCATCGGCAACGACCACCAGATTGCTTCGCTCAGCAACTGCTTCGTTATCGGCATCGAAGGCGACGGTGACTCATACGGAGCCATTATGCGTCTGGATGAAGAGCAGGTGCAGCTGATGAAGCGCCGTGGCGGAGTAGGCCACGACCTCTCGCAGATCCGTCCCAAAGGTTCGCCCGTTGCCAATTCGGCTCTTACCTCTACCGGACTCGTGCCGTTTATGGAACGCTACAGCAACTCTACACGCGAAGTGGCACAGGACGGCCGTCGTGGTGCGCTGATGTTGTCTGTCAGCATCAAGCACCCGGACAGTGAGGCTTTCATCGATGCCAAGATGACCGAGGGAAAGGTTACCGGTGCCAACGTGAGCGTTAAGATTGACGACCAGTTCATGCAGGCTGCCGTTGACGACAAGCCCTACACACAGCAGTTCCCGATAGATTCAGACAATCCTATCGTGAAGAAGGACATCTCAGCCAAGCAGCTTTGGGAGAAGATTGTACACAATGCTTGGAAGAGTGCCGAGCCGGGAGTACTGTTCTGGGACACCATTCTGCGCGAAAGTATTCCCGACTGCTATGCCGACCTCGGATTCCAAACCGTCAGCACCAACCCCTGTGGCGAGATACCTCTCTGTCCTTACGACTCGTGCCGACTGCTTGCCATCAACCTCTACGCATACATCAAGAATCCGTTTACACCCGAGGCAAGCTTCGACTTCGACCTCTTCAAGGAGCACGTGGCTAAGGCACAGCGCATCATGGACGACATTGTCGACCTTGAACTTGAGAAGATCGACCTCATCATGGACAAGATTAGCCACGACCCGCAATGCGACGACATCAAGCATGCCGAGTATCATCTGTGGGAGAAGATAAAGGACAAGAGTTCGAAGGGACGCCGCACCGGTGTGGGCATAACAGCCGAAGGCGACATGCTTGCAGCCATGGGACTGCGCTACGGCACCGAAGAGGCTACAGCATTCAGCGTCGACGTACACCGCACACTGGCTCTTACAGCCTATGCATCATCTGTACAGATGGCTAAAGAGCGAGGAGCGTTCGCCATATTCGACGCCGAACGCGAGAAGAACAATCCCTTCCTGCTGCGCATAAAGGATGCCGACCCTCAGCTCTACAGCGACATAATGACTTACGGACGTCGCAACATTGCGTGTCTCACCATAGCTCCTACGGGCACAACATCGCTCATGACACAGACCACAAGCGGTATCGAACCGGTATTCATGCCCGTATACAAGCGTCGCCGCAAGGTAAATCCCAACGATGCCGACGTACACGTAGACTTCGTAGACGAAGTGGGCGACTCGTTTGAGGAATACATCGTCTACCACAAGAAGTTCCTCGAATGGATGCGCATCAACGGCATCGACACCGAGAAGCGCTACACCCAGGAAGAGATTGACGAGATCGTGGCACGCTCACCTTATTATAAAGCCACAGCCAACGATGTCGACTGGCTTATGAAGGTGCGCATGCAGGGAGCCATACAGAAATGGGTGGACCACTCTATCAGCGTAACTGTCAACCTGCCAAACAACGTCGACGAAGCTCTGGTCAACCGTCTGTACGTAGAGGCATGGCGCTCGGGATGCAAGGGATGCACCATCTATCGCGACGGCTCACGTTCGGGCGTTATGATAGCAGTAAGCAAGAAGGACAAGAAGAAGAAGAGTGCCGCACAACCTGCCAACGATAAGGTGACAGCTCTTGCCAACGTGCTTGCCGTAACGGAGACACGTCCGCGCGAACTGGAGTGCGACGTGGTGCGATTCCAGAACAACCGCGAGAAGTGGGTGGCATTTGTCGGACTGCTCGACGGCTATCCTTACGAGATATTCACGGGTCTGCAGGACGACGAGGAGGGTATAGCTCTGCCCAAGACCGTCACCAAGGGACGCATCATCAAGCAGGTCAACGCAGACGGAACCAAGCGTTACGACTTCCAATTTGAAAACAAGCGTGGTTACAAGACCACCGTCGAGGGACTCTCAGAGAAGTTCAACCCCGAATACTGGAACTACGCCAAGCTCATCTCGGGCGTATTGCGCTATCGTATGCCTATCGACCACGTGATAAAACTTGTAGCATCGCTGCAGCTCAACGACCAGAGCATAAACACATGGAAGAACGGTGTGGAGCGAGCCTTGAAGAAATACATAGCCGACGGCACCGCTGCCAAGGGTCAGGTTTGTCCCGTATGCGGACAGGAAACGCTCGTTTATCAGGAGGGTTGCCTCATCTGCAAGAACTGCGGAGCCTCGCGCTGCGGATAACACAAAAAGGGACTGCTTGCAAAAGTAGTCCTTTTGCACTCCAAATGTAGTCCTTTTGCACTCCAAAAGGGGTCCTTTTACAACGCAAAAGGGGTCCTTTTACAACTCAAAGGGAGTCCTTTTACAATGCAAAGAGGGTGTGTCAAAAGTTGAAGCAGCACGCCCCGAAAGGGCAGAAGCACATAGCCCAGGGTAACACCCTGGGTGATAATTCCCAAACAACCAAACGCCCTGCAAGGGCAAAAGCGTTAATAATCAATGCTTTTGCCCTTACAGGGCGTTTGGGTTACTATCTATCCGTACACCCAGGGCAGATGCCTGGGCTATGAGCTTATTGGGCTTTCAGCCCGTATAATTGACTTTTGCACACCCTCTTTTTTATCACTCTATTTCAATTCACTCAAAACGAAGGCTATTGTATATGAAAACACTTACAAATTCCTTTATCCACATTAATAATATACGCCTGCACGCACGCCACGGAGTGCTGCCGCAGGAGCAGCTCACGGGCAACGACTATATAATAAATGTACGCGTAGGCTATGACATTTCGCGCGCAATGCAAACCGACGACGTAGCCGACACGCTCAACTACGCCGAGGTTTACAACATCATAAAGGAGGAGATGAGCACTCCATCAAAGCTCATAGAGCACGTGGCAGGACGCATAGCCGACCGACTGCTCGACCACTATGCCGACATCAACTCCATAATGCTGCGCATCACCAAATGCAATCCGCCAATGGGTGCCGACTGCGATGGCGCTGGCGTAGAAATCAACGTAACTCGCCCTAAATAGGACTTCTATTGTAATCAGAATTATCTTTACATATATAGGAGGAGAGTGAAAATACAATAACAACCGATTTAGGTGTCTTCGGTGGATAATGCCACTGCATAGTGTATAGACCCTTTATTGCAATATACACCGTTGTGTGGATATAATGGTCAATTGCCCAAATATGGCGATAGTGGTGCTAAATCTCATAAAAAAACATAGATTTAGCACCACTATCGCCACTTTTCCGTCTTTTTTCAGTATTTTTGCAAAAAATAGAATGAGTATGGAATATAGCAAAAACATAATAGGAAGGAAGCATGAGCAAGACATATTGAACGCTTGTGTTGAAACACATAGGGCTGAGTTTGTCGCCATCTATGGACGTCGGCGCATTGGAAAGACTTTCCTTGTGAAACAATTTTTCCAAGATTCATTTGATTTCTATACAACAGGCATCTACAAAATATCGAAGGCTGAACAACTGAAAGACTGGCAGGAAAAACTACGAAGATATAGTGGGGTAAAAAGAACTCGCCCCAAAGACTGGTTTGAAGCTTTCTACCAACTTCAGGATTTTTTGGAGACCAAAGCAAAGCAAGAAAAAATCATTATCTTCATAGACGAATTGCCATGGTTAGACACCCCAAAGTCTAACTTCCTGCGTGCCCTTGAAATGTTCTGGAATAGTTGGGCTTCAACTCGTAATGGGCTGAAACTGATAGTATGCGGTAGTGCTACGACATGGATGACCAATAAGCTATTAGGGGATAAAGGTGGGTTGCACAATAGAGTGACTCGTCCTATCCGCTTGGCTCCTTTCTGTCTTGAAGAAACTGAGGAATATTTACAAAGCATTAATATAGAATGGGAACGCCAAGAGATATTAGATACCTATATGATATTGGGGGGAACACCATTTTATCTATCTCTATTGAATCCCGCTTACAGTCCTGCGCAAAACATTGACGAATTGTTCTTTGGGCAAGATCCGATATTAGCTTCAGAGTACGATTTTTTGTTCAGTTCTCTATTTAATGATGCCAATTTATATCGAAAAGTGGTAGAAACTTTGGCTATCAAACTGAAAGGAATGACTAGAGAAGAACTGGTACAAACAATGAAAACCAGCAACAACGGAAAGCTATCAGAAGTATTAGATAATCTCAAGAAATGTGACTTCTTACGTAGTTACCAAGCCTTTGGGAAAAAAGAAAAAGGAATGCTTTATCAGCTATCTGATATGTTTACGCTGTTCTACCTCCGATTTGTCAAGAACAACCATGGCTTGGATGAGCATGCATGGAGCAATATGCCTGAAGGGAAACGCAATGCATGGTCTGGTTATGCGTTTGAACAAGTCTGTATTTTACACATCAACCAAATAAAACATGCTTTGGGCATCAGTGGCATAGCTTGCAATGTATGTTCATGGACATACAAGAATGCAAACCAAGGAGCACAAATAGATTTAGTGATAGACAGAGGCGACAAATCCATAGATTTGTGCGAAATGAAATATAGCATCGGTCCATATGAACTGAAGAAAGACTATGTAGAATGGATGCGAGAACGTCGCAATCTTTTTCGTGATGTTACAGGAACGAACAAGACACTACGTCTCACCCTTGTTGCAGCAGGTGGCATTAAGCAGAACAAATATTCATCAAGCATCCAAGGTAAAGTTGTTCTAAGCGATTTATTTCTGTCCTAAGAACCTTATAAAAAGCCCAAAAGTGGCGATAGTGGTGCTAAATCTATGTTTTTTTTATGAGATTTAGCACCACTATCGCCACTTTTGGGTAATCTTAGGTGTCTTCGGTGAATAATGCCGCTGCATAGTGTATAGACCCTTTATTGCAAATACCCGAACTAAAGTAACGGGTGAACCGCTTCTTAATGTTGCGTATTTAGAAGTTCTGGCTTTCCCGCTTTAGTCGGAACTCTCGCAGCACATCACAACGCCGTGTGTAGTCGTCAATAGCGTTGGGATAGGACTTGGCAAACATGTCAAGGTCGCTCAAAGCCATATATTGTGCCGACTTAGGATGCATCACCAGCAGCTCCTTATAGCCGTTGCTGGTATCGTACTCGACAGTTGCCCACGGCTCTACCGGCATGAAAGCCAGAGCATACAGAGAACGGTAGCGCAACCGAACGTCGTCCGACTGCTTGGCAACATTCAGATACTTCACCGTCTCGGCAGCAAAGTCCTTCTCCCACGAGCGTGCCGAATCCATTACGCTGTGATAGTAATGCGTCAGATACCAGCAGTCGCCATAGCACGAAGCCTGATAATAGCGCACGGCAAGGTCGTAAGCCATCTGCTGCTTGACGCTGCCTTCACGTGCAAGACTGTATCGGCTTAGGCGGTCGGTCATGTCAATACAGAAGTCGAGCTTTGCGTTGCGGGTCACCTTCGCAGGCTCATAAGCCTCCTCCACCCTCTGCTTGCCAAACCAACGGGGCGTGTCGTAGTGGCGTTGCGAACTGTAAATGCTTATCATCTGAGTGGAAAGCAGCGACATACCGACCTTCTTCAGATAAGGAATGGCATCGGCAAAGCGCCCTTCAGCAATTAGTTTTGTACCGATGAGATCGTTGAAGTAGTCGGCATCGTGGTAGGTGTTCTGCGTGCAGTAGGTCTCGAAAGCGTTGGTATGGGGCGTTGACAGATACTGATAATAGTCGGCAAGGCGGTCGGCTTTAAGACTGTCCATCTTGCTGAAATACTCGTTCCACGGACCATACGACACATTATTATAGTTGCCTTCAGCATTCATCATGGCACACAGCGCCAGAGCCGTGTTGTCCATGCCCACCTTGCGGAATAGCGGTTCCAATCCACGATGCACCACGCGGTCCTTTACGTCGGCATAGTGATTGTCATAACCGCTTTCGGTGCCACCCTCTTCCTTTATCTTGGCATCAAGCCAATGGAATTCGGCAAGCAGATAGTCGGTATATTCGGCAGTCGGCTTGTTTGTACGGGTAGACACGAGCAGACGTATGGCACGTGCATTGTCGCGCATGCGTTCCGTTCCGTCAGCCTCAACAGCCTTGTCGGCTTCGGCTATGGCACGTTGGCTGCTGCCTATCAGATAGTCGACCATACTTGCAGCAGCCAGCCACAGGCTTGGCGACTTCACCTTGGCATTGGCAGCGGCATCGACGGCAAACTGCACGAACGCCATCGCCTCCTTGCGGTACACCTGTTTGGCATCAATAGTCTTAAACCATTCGGCATCATCAAATCCTGCCGCCTTCTGGTCTAGCGTCTCCTGCACATTGTTTACAAAGTCCTGTACAAGGAAATGCAGCGTTGTGGCGTTTGGATTTTGTGCGAATATGGTACGTATGCCTGCCAGGTTGCGGAAGTTGCGCATCACGGTCTTGATTGACTGCACGTCGCCCTGCTCGGCATAAATGTTGCAGGCACGTGTGCGCTGACCGCTCTTGAGCAAAGCCCGTGCATAGATGTTGCGCATGGCATTGCGCCACGGACTCTCGGCAAGGCGCGAAGCCGTAGAGTTCCATAATGCAATATTGGCATTGTTGTAGCCCAACATCATATTGGCACGCATTTGCAGCAGCACATACTGCGGTCGGAGCGCCGTGCCACGATAAGCCTTTGCAGCAGCCAGCACATTCTGAAATGACTTCTGCCGTTGTGCCATCTGCTGCTTCGTGGGATAGTTCCATGCATCTGCAGTATACGCCTCGCACGTCTTGAAGTAGCGGTTGAACAGCGTGAGATAAGCTATCATAGCCGTGTCGTTCTTCTTTCGGGCGGTGGACATAATCTCGTCACGGTTCCACTTGTAGAATCCTATGCCACGGGGACCGTCGTTGCCTGTGTAAGTCTGCCAATAACGGTCGATGTCATAGAGAAATGCGGGTCCGTCGGTGAGTGCGTTATGGCGATAGACCGAGAACATATAACGGTTGTGCGTAGGTCCTTCGGAGACGCAAGCCGTTGAGTTGGTGAACGGCAGGGCTGCAATCAAACTACATATTAAGAATCTTTTCATAATCTTTGCGTTTAAATCGGTTGATGTTATTGTTGTTGAGATCAAAAAGTATTATCTCGTTGTTGGCATCAGGTCGGCGACTACCTATTACATTAACGGCTTCGATGATGTCGGCAGCCGACGGTTGGCGTACAGCGATAGAGTCGCTTGGCAGTATGGGATATTCGCCATCGTGATGGATGAAGCCCACAAACCTGCCTCCACGAAACAGTATGCGCCATGCGAATATGGGGTAAGCCGTGCTGAGCTTCAGCTTGTAGTCCTTCAGACGGGGCAGGTATGGGGCGGCATCGTGCATGTCGAGTATCGGCTTATGACATTCTATATCTGTTGCATCGCCCGTATTGTACATCATCAGCACGCCTCGATCGGCAGGCGGAGGTGTCTGCGCAAGCTGATGCAGACGTATGGTTGACGAGAGTTTCAGGTGTCGGTTGTGGCACTCGCCGAGCATAGCCTGCATGAATTCGGCATACAGCAGACGTGTCGAGCGGGTCCAGTCGCAGTCAATCTGTATCTCCCTTACGTTATGCACGTCGTTGGTCTCGTTCATCTGCACCACACGCTTGACGATGAGCGCAGCCAATTGTTGGCGGTCTTGCCATAGACATTCGGGCATGACGAATACCGTAGGCACAACGTCGATGCCCTGTGGCACACATGTAGCAAACTTCAACGTAGCATTAGGAACCGCCCTGCCACTCGCATCCGTCACCACATCAAAATAGCGTATGTACATTCGCGAGATGTCGTAACGACGAATGAATGCCGACTTTGTATAGTCAATATTCAGCGTTGTGCTCCAATAATATACCGAACGCACCGTTGTAGACATCGGTTTCGGCTTGCTGCACGACAACGTCAATCCCATCGACAACAGGAAACATACAACAGCCGAGCTTAACTTGATTGTCATTTTTACGTTTGTCTATTTTACTTTATTATATTGCGAATTTACGCAAAATCAAAGACAAAGCAAAATATACTTACATGTTTTTGTCGGTTTCACGCAGTTATTAACGATTAATTCGCTAACTTTGCACCTAAAATTGTTGCAGTTCAGACATTTGGACCAACCAACCGCACCACATTTATGGCAAAGAAATTATTGCTCTTCATATTTCTCATTATATCGTTAGTATCGTCAGCAGCCGATGCCAACCGCAAATTCACGCTTTGCATCGACCCAGGACATGGAGGTAAGGACACAGGTGCACCCGGAAGCAAATCGGTAGAAAAGAACATCAACCTCAGCGTGGCGCTCGCATTCGGACGCTATGTGGAGCGCAACTGTCCCGACGTGACGGTTGTATATACGCGCAAGACCGACGTGTTCATACCATTGTACGAGCGCGCCGAAATAGCCAATCGAAAGAAAGCCGACCTGTTCATATCGGTACACACCAACGCATTGAAGGGCAACCACAGCATGCGAGGATTCGAAACATACACCTTGGGCGACGGACGCTCGCACGCTAAAAAGGAAAACCTTGAGGTGGCAAAACGCGAGAACTCCGTAATCCTGCTTGAGAAAGACTATCAGCAGCACTACGTTGGATTCGATCCCAACTCGCCCGAGAGCAACATCATGTTCGAATTCATCCAGGACAAGAACCTGACACGAAGCATAGAGTTTGCCAAGATGCTGCAAACGCACGTGTGCCGCGCAGCCAACCGACCCAACAAGGGCGTGCATCAGCAGAACCTTGCCGTGCTTCGACTCACATCTATGCCAGCCTGTCTGATTGAGTTGGGCTACATCTCAACCCCCGAAGAGGAGCGCATGCTCAACGACAAGGCGCAGGTGGACAATATGGCACGTGGCATATACAACGCCTTCGTACAATACAAGAACAAGTACGACACACGCATGACGGTGCCTTACAAGACAATATCCGACCCCATATCCGAAACTCCCGAACCGGGACAGACCACCGGGACGGACAATACGGATATGCAGGCAAGCGCCGACAACCCCAATAAGGACAACGCTGACAACACAGCCAATCCCGAACGAAACCCGAAACCATCCCGAACAAACAATGCCGAGAAAAAGCCCGCAAAAACGCAGACTGTAGCCCGACCAACCGGAATAATTGACAAGACACAGCCAGTATTCAAGGTGCAGATAATAGCTGCACAACGACAGCTGAAAGCAGGCGACCATAACTTCCGCGGACTTGAGGGATGCGAGTTCTATCAGGAGAACGGAATGGTGAAGTATACCTACGGAGCCTCAAACAACTACAACGAGATATACCGCTTGCGCAAGGCTATACTCGACAAGTTCCCCGGAGCATTCATCATAGCATTCAAGAACGGAGACAAGATGGATGTGAACCAGGCAATACGCGAATTCAAACAAAACAGAAACAAATAAACAATCAACAGAATATTATGAAAGGATTTACGAAAGAAGTGAAAATAGCACTCGTCGCTATCGTGGGAGTTATTATACTGTTCTTCGGAATGAATTTTCTGAAAGGGCTCAACATCTTCTCGTCAACCGACGACTACTACATAGAATTCAAAGATATAAGCGGACTGTCAACATCAAGCCCCATCTACGCTGACGGATTCAAAGTGGGTACAGTCAAGGATGTCATCTACGACTATGCGGGCGACAAACCTACTCGTGTGCTTGTAGGACTCGACAAGGCCATGCGTATTCCTGCCGGCTCTACAGCCGAAATCGAGAGCGACTTTATGGGCAACATCAAGGTCAACCTGCTGCTCGCCAACAATCCACGCGAACGTGTCATGCCAGGAAGCACTATCAAGGGCTACGTCAACGGCGGCGCTCTTGGCAAAGCAGCCGACATGATTCCGAATATAGAGAAAATGCTGCCAAAGCTCGACAGCATTCTCGGCAGCCTCAACACTCTGCTTGCCGACCCAGCCCTCGCACAGTCGCTGCACAACGTACAGACCATCACGGGCAATCTCACCACTTCTACCGCCGAACTCAACAAACTCATGGCTTCGCTCAACAAGGGCGTTCCGGTAATGATGGCCAAGGCAGACGGAGTGCTCGACAATACCCACAAGCTGACATCCAACCTCGCCGCTATCGACATACAGAATACAATGCGTCAGGTAGACCAGACTATTAATAATGTACAGGAACTCACCGCCAAGCTCAACAGCAACAACGGTACACTCGGATTGCTCATGAACGACCCCTCGCTCTACAACAATCTCAATTCAACCATGTGTAGCGCCGACTCGCTCCTGACCAACCTCAGACAGCACCCGAAGCGCTATGTACACTTCTCTCTGTTCGGAAAGAAGGACAAGTAAGCAATATAGATTTTGTATAAATAACGACAAGATAATGTTTCACGGCTTCAGACTCGCTCTGAAGCCGATTGTTTCAATATCTTAGCAAGATTGTAAACAATGTTTCACCAACAAGGCTTAAAAATCGCATAAACTACGTAACTAACAGAAAATCAACATTTTCACGCCAAAGACATGTTTATACGTCCCGTAATTTATTAAAAAAGCTAACTGTCGGTAAATAAAGCTGTTAACAAACTTTGGTTAAACAATAAAATGCAGAGTATTTGCTCACATCAAAAAAAATAAGTAATTTTGCAGACGGAATTTTAAGAATCAACTGTCGAAAGACATTTAAACATACGTACCACAGCCCATGAATTTAAGTCCTGACAAGCTTTGGGACAAGTGTCTCGCCCTTATACACGAGAACACTACCGAGCAACAATACAACGCATGGTTCAAAAGCATTGTCTTCGAATCCTTCAATGAGGAGTCGAAGACCGTGTTGATACGCGTACCGAGCCCGTTCGTGTACGAGTATCTGGAGGAGAACTATGTCGACTTGTTGCGCAAAGTGCTTACACGTATGTTTGGAGAAAACGTTCAGCTTTCTTATCGTATCGTGACCGACAGCGAGAACAAGAAGACGCAGGTGGTGGAAGGCGACGAGCCTACCAACGAGAATATGCGACCCAAGACACGCACCAATGCCAACGAGTCGCCCAACTTTCTCGATGCATCACCATTGCAGGATATTGACTCGCAGCTGAACCCTCACCTCACCTTCCGCAACTATATCGAAGGCAACAGCAACAAGTTGCCACGCGCCATAGGTCAGACCATAGCCGAGCATCCGCAGAACATGCAGTTCAACCCGTTCTTCGTATTCGGTCCTTCGGGATGTGGCAAGACCCACCTTATTAATGCTATAGGCGTCGAAGCCAAGCGCATCTATCCAGAAAAGCGTGTGCTCTACATCAGCGCCCGATTGTTTGAGGTGCAGTACACCAATGCCGTGCTGCGCAACACTATCAACGACTTCATCAACTTCTATCAGACCATCGACGTTCTGATTGTTGACGACATACAGGAGTGGGAAGACAAGAAGGGTACACAGAACACCTTCTTCCACATCTTCAACCACCTCTTCCGCACAGGCAAGCGCATCATCCTTGCCAGCGACCGTCCACCGGTAGAACTGAAGGGAATGAACGAGCGACTCATCACACGATTCTCATGCGGACTCATCGCCGAGCTTGAGAAGCCTAACGTGCAGTTGTGTGTTGACATTCTGCAAAGCAAGATACGCCACGACGGCCTGAACATTCCTGAGGATGTGGTGAAGTTCATCGCTTCGACAGCCAACGGAAGCGTGCGCGACCTGCAAGGCGTAATCAATTCGCTCATGGCTTACAGCGTAGTGTACAACTGCAACGTTGACATGCAGCTCGCCCAGCGCGTAATCAAGCGCTCGGTCAAGGTAGAGGACAATCCGCTTACAGTAGACGACATCATCGAAAGCGTTTGCCAGCACTACAACGTTACACCTGCCAACATCAACAGCCGCAGCCGAAAGAAGGATTACGTTATGGCACGCCAGGTGTCAATATATCTGGCACAGAAATACACCAAGATGCCGGCAAGCCGAATCGGACGACTCGTTGGAGGACGCGACCACTCTACTGTGATATACAGTTGCAATCAGGTGGAGCAACGCATCAAGATAGACAAGAAATTCTCAAGTGAGATAACGAGTATAGAGAACTCGTTCAAACTGAAAAACTGACAACACTTGCCACTCATCCAATAGATACTGGCGGCAAGTAGTTGTCGGTTTTTTTTGTGGTCCTCTAAAACAATAGAAAAAAGAATAAAGATTTTATAATATTTGTTCTTTGTTTAAACAAAAAATATATACCTTTGCATGCGAACTATAAAGTCTTGACAAAATATTGACGTAAGACGGGGTCTTATATTAATACAAACAGAGACAGCTCACGCCGTGCAGCGTATGGCGGTGTCGTATAAACCTAACTGTACAAAGCGGAGTTGGGTGGGATTATAGTTCAGACATATAAAAGGCGTTTACATACGTCAGGTTCAACGTACACTCTGAAACGTGAGAAATTTCAAGATAACTGTACTGCCTTGAACATGGCAACGGTAAATGTCCATGGGTGTGATTATACCTTTTTGTGCTTTCGTTGAAGCCATTGTTGTATTATGAAATAATGTCATGACAATAATTGGCAATCATACGAAAAGCATAAATATTGCTATATATCATATCGGCGTGGGCTATACTGTTGTTCGTTCAGCAGTATAGGGCACTTCTCACGGCCTCAGAGTGTGAATCGGACAACGGCGGTTCACGCTTTTTTTATGCATGAAAGTTGCTATTTAAACGCAAGACATAAAAGACGATATGAACGCATTGGTTAATGCGCATACCAAGCGAGGTCTAAGCAGATCTCCTCACATTGGACTTACCTCCAATGTCCTCCCCGATGCTCAAAGCTCACAAACAGGGGTGTCCTCGGACTATATACAGGAGGCAAATCACGAATGGTTCGTACTGCGAGCAACTTACAACAGAACTCAGAAAGCTTGCGACATCATATCTATGGCTAATGTACAGTCATATATGCCTATGCATTATGTAATAAGGAAAGAGATTGGGAAGAAGAAGCGAATATTACAGCCTCTTCTTCCCAATCTCTTTTTTGTATACACCACCCGAGAAAACACAGACACGATTGTCAAGAAGAAAGGCGACAATACGCCAATCATAAAATATTATCTTGACAAAACAAAGCCAAGGGAAGCAAACGGCAAGCATCCCCCTCTAACTATCCCATTCGAATCGATGATGAACTTCATAAGAGCTACAAGTACAGAAAGCGAACATGTGCGCATAGTATCTCATGAACAATGTCATTATAAAAGTGGTGACATTGTTAAGGTGACAGGTGGAGAATTTGAGGGAATAACTGGAAAAGTAGCTCGTATTGCAGGACAGCAACGTGTAGTTGTGGAAATATCCGGATTATGTTTGGTAGCAACTGCTTATATACCAACAAGGTTTATCAAGCATCTCGTATAATAATATAAAAAACAGATTAAACTCATGGTGAAAACATCTCAAATCATTATGCCGCTTTTGATGCTGGTGTTTGTTTTTTCGTGCAAGAACGAGAAGGTGGACATGCAGTATTATGTAGCTGAACGCGATTCTATCTTACAAGACAACAAGAACAAGACACAGCAATTAGATGAACTCAATGGAGTTCTAAGCGCCATCGCAATCGGACTTGACAGCATCGCTGTGCAAGAAAATCTTCTCTTCAACAGTAGCGGACGTGATGGCGTACATCTTGACAAACATGAGATTGCCGCCAGACTCAATGGAATGGCAGACATACTGGCTCGTCAAAGAGCCAAGATTCAAGCCCTGCAAGATTCTTTAGCTAACAGAAAGACATCACAAAGTGTGGAACACTTACAAAGAGTGGTGGAGTTTCTCAACCAACAGTTGGCAGAAAAAGACCAGGTTATCAAGTCTCTTCGAGCCGACCTTAACAACTCAAAGAAAGATATCACACAGTTGCGTGCCTCTCTTTCTGATATGAAAAACAGAGCGGTCAAGGCGGAAAATAAAACACAGGTATTGACAACTGCATTGTCTAAACAGGATGATGTAATCAATGAATGCTATGTGAGAATTGGTACTAAGAAGCAGCTCTTGGCAGCAGGATTGCTGAAAGGCGGTTTCTTGCAAAAGAAAAAAGTCAACTATGAAGATGTAGATAAGAGCAAGTTTAATGCTGTTGACATACGTAAGTTCCGTGAAATAACGTTGAAGTCAAACAATCCTAAGATTCTGACTCCTCAACCAAGCAACCGCTCTTTCCATTTTGAGGAAAGTGGCGATGGCAGCTGTACGCTTGTCATTACCAATCCCACCCTTTTCTGGAGCGTAAGCAATTACCTTATAATTCAACTTTAAAACAATACGACTATGATTAAGAAACTTTTTCTGTCAGTACTCCTCTGTACTGTTTGTATGTTCGCTATGGCTCAAAGCCAAACCGTAACCCATGTAGTTCAGCGTGGCGAAACCATCGAAAGCATTGCTGAGTTTTACAAAGTGAGCGTTGAGGATATCAATAAGGCTAATCCTAATGTTGATGGTATTGTGTATGTGGGAATGAAACTGAATATTCCGACAAATAGTAATCCAAATCATGTCACTAAAGAAAAAAGACAAAGTGTAAAAGAAGTTACGAACCATAACGTAAAGTTCCAAAACACGGACAGTTATATTGCTAAAGAAAACGGAGAAAATATCTCTAACCACCTAACGACCTCCAATAATTCGTTAGAGTATGGAGAAGGTAGTAGCTTTTCATTTTTATACCAGTCTGACGCAAAACTGTATGGCTTACAAATGGAAATGGGCACGAATTTATTTTGCCTTACAGCATCTATTATTAGCAACTTAAAATTTGGGGGAAAAGAAACTTCAGCTTCAACTGCTTGGATGGGAGCAGGAGTTAGACGCAAGTTAGTCATTGCAGATAATTTTCTCATTCAAGGCAAACTTTACCCTTATATAGGACTTGGTCAAAGTAACACGCCTAAAAATATAGAAATTGGTCAAGAATCAGAAGATAAGACCAAGTTTACTTATGGAGCATCTGCCGATGTATCTGTTGGACTAAAATTGTGGAATACAGCAAAGGGAAATTCTACTTTTTTACATGTTGGTTATGCAATTATGGCAAGTGAATTTGAAACCAAAGGTATGTTTAAAGGTGGTTGCATAATGGTTGGACTTACAACAATAATAAAATGAGAAGATTCTTTATGTCAATCTTTCTATTGGGATTGACAAGCACAACAATAATTGCCCAAGACGCCATTATTTTCCGTGATGGTCGTGTGAAGTCTGTCAAGATAATCCAGACCAACAACGACAAGACGCTCTTCAGAGAATCAGACAACAAGAAAGCTCCAGAAGAACATGTTGAGAACACTAAGGTGTTTATGCTAAAGTTCAGGACTCGTGGCAATGTGGTGTTCAATAGTAACGGTGAGCGCATACTTGCAACTTCTGAGCCTACACAAATCCCCAAAGATGCAGTTGTTGTATATTATAAAGATGGAAGAGAAGTTCCTGCTTATAATCTGACTATGGATGCTAATGTAGTTTCGTTCAAAACCAATAAGAAAACCAAGGACAGACCAGTATTTTCACCTAAGTCGGAAGTCTTCATGATTCGTTATCCTGATGGCACACGTGATATATTGACCAATCTTGCCGTTGAAGAGCAACAGCAACGAGAGCGTGAGGCAGAAGAAGCAAGAATTAAAGCGCAGCGCGAGGCAGAAAAGACTGATTCTATCAAGGCGGCAGCAACAGAAGAAGCGGCATCTGCAACAAATCCCAAGAAAGCTACTATCGTAACAAAGAAAGGTGTACGCATGAAGGTTTGGGTTTACAGCGATACTGCAACTGTTGTGTCTTATAAGAAAGTGAACTCAGCCAAGGCACCCATTTTTAATATGAGTAAAGCAAAGATAAAGAACATCATATACTAATTTCAAGTTACATATATGAGACGAATTTATATGATAATTGTATTATTCGCAATGATGTTTTGCTCCTATTCTGCAAAGAGTTGGGGACAGGATATTGTGAATCTAAAACATATCGTGCAGCGTGGTGAAACGATTGAGACTTTGGCAGACAAGTATAGGCTTACAATAGATATTCTGAAAACTGTCAATCTCGGAATGGATACATTTTATACTGGCTTAGAAGTCCACATTCCTGTAGACAAGAAATATCTATTTCTTCGTTCAGAAGAAGATAGCGAGATTATCCTTGAAGACATAGCAGGATATTTCTCAGAATATAAAGAAGCGTCACGTATATTCAATTCTGGCAACTATAAGAAAGCGGACAGACTATTTGAATCCACGATTCGTAATCACGGAAAATATCTGCCATGCGAAGAAGCTTATTTTGGCAAAGCCATGTGTGATTACAACCGAAGGAAGTGGAGCTCAGCTATTGATGGTTTTAACAAAGTCATCAGCATAGAAGAATGTCCAAAAGAACTAAAAGAGCAAAGTCGTGGTTTAATGGCTAATGCAGAAGAACAGCGTGAAGCAAGAAGCCAACGGACAGCCAATTTCTTAAGTGGATTATTCCAAGCGGCAGCAGAAGTCGGTACGGCATATATGGCAGCAAGCCAAGCTAATGCAGGACAAGTGGGCTACGGTTATCCGTCAATGCCACAAGGTAAAAGTTTGGGAAGTATGAGCAATGCAGAATTTACGAACTATGTAAACACAAGCCTCTCCCAACTTGCAAACTATTCCATGATGCAAGTGGAACAGCAATGGAAACAAGAAGAAATCCAAGTAAAGACGGGATTTGCCTCCACTTATCGTCAGCTTCATGGTGGAAAAGAGCCATCAGCAGAAGAAGTACAAGCTGCATACAATAATTATATGCAAACTAAGGTCAATGCTTACAAAACCGTTCAACAGGCAAGTAGCGGAATGTACGACAGAGAATTGGGGATAAGCGAAAGTAGTTCAACTAAAGCAAGAAGCTCTGTTGGATACAAATGCAAGAAACTGTCGGCTACAGACATGGCACATTGTAATGATACTGGCGTGTGTCAGAACTGCAATGGCAGGAAAGTAACTCTTGATATGCTTGGCAATACAGTAGAATGCAAAGTGTGTTATGGCAAGGGCGTTTGCCCCTCATGTAACGGCAGATTATAACAATAATTACTAAATTAGAGGTTGCGCACGACACGAATAAAGTGCAGATAAAAAAGAAGATATAACCTTTAACCACAAAAGCCGCGGATATACGGTTATAGGTATTATTCATTTATAATTATTCACTTTAAAAGTTGCGCACGACACGGACTAAGTGTATAAAACAATGAGCAAAATAAAGTTGTTTTCCTTGATGTTCCTCTTCACTATAGTAGGAGGATTGTTTACTGGCTGTAGCTCCGACGATGAAAATAATGAGGGAGCAAGTCTTGTTGGATTTTGGATTCGATATGAAGAAAATGATCAGTACCTTGAAGAATTAGGATTCTTTGCCGATGGTACTTGTAACTACACAGAGGCATTTGAGCCGGATGACGACAATGACGAAGATCCTTATTACGAATTTGGAAAGGGAACCTATGTCGTAAAAGGTAACAAACTTACAATGACACTGAAGTTCGGTGATGAAACTGAAGTTTGGACTTATACAATTAAGGATTTAAAAGCAAATAATACTCTTGTACTTGTAGATGAAGAAGGTTCGACCTATAGATTTCTATATACTAAAGAATAATCGAACAAATCGTCTGTTGACGATTATCAATATGATATAGCAGGAACACAAACTTACGAGGAAAAGAGTAATATAAAAACTCATGAAAAAGAGCCAAGGGTTATCGGAAATCCTTGGCTCTTTTTGAATTCATAATTTGTAACTTTTTAATAGCCCCTACTTCTTCTCGGCTGCAAACCTCTCTTCTTTGAAGTACTTCATTATAGGCTTCATAAACGGCGTGAGGTGTACATCTTGCGGCACATTATGATAGTCAAGACGTGTAATGCTTTGCGAAACATACAACCGATGCTTGGCACGCGACAAAGCTACGTAGAACTTGCGTGCATCCTCAGCCAATTGGCGAGGATTGTTACGACTGTAATAATTGGGCATACGACCGTCGACGGCATCAAATATTATTACATTGTCAAACTCCAGTCCCTTCGCCTTGTGTATTGTCGTGACGAAAATGCGCTCCTTCATATTGTCGCTACCACACAAGTCGGCCTCCTTCAACGTGCTTATCTCCATTGTATGATTGCAAAGCTGTTCGTACAACGAGGGTTCGCTACTTACGTCTATCATGTCGCCCGAAAGATAAGATTCCACAAAACGCAATCCGTCTATCTCCTGTATCATTCCCTCAGAAAGCAGATAGTCGTAGAAGCGTATTAGTTCCATTACCAAAGCAGGCTTGACTTCATCCGATTGGATATACATTCTGCCAAGTGCCGAAACGTACATTTGCTTATAGTTACGGCGCAATGTCTCCACACGCTGGCGCACACGGCTGTCGTTAAGGAAATCATGCTGCTGCTCAACCCTGTCTTCCGAGAGCTTGTAGCAATGCACCACAACACTACGTGTAGCATTGACATCATCGTCGGCAAGATGCGAGTTAGAACCCTCAAGGTGCAACACCTCAAGCAAATATTTCAGTTTGTGCTCCTTCAGTTCGGGATGCAGCAGACGCACGAGTCGCAACGAGTCGAGATACTCCGTGTGCGAATGATGCAGATTAAGGTCGGGCGTATAACGACGCAGATTGAAGTCAAGTATGTTATAGTCGTAATCGGCATTGTGTCCGAGCAGAGTACATCCGTCGGCATAAGCCATAAACTGGCGTAATGCTTCCTCGTGAGTCAGTAAGTCATGGTGCTTGCGCTCCTCAACAATAGGATTAACGATGTCGCCAAGCATAGCCGGTATCTCACGCTCGGTCTCGATATATACCGTAAACTCCGACCCTTTCACCACCTCACCGTTCCTCATCTTCACAGCTGCTATCTGCAGAATGTCGTCCTCAAACACGTTCAGTCCAGTCGTCTCGGTATCAAACACCACTATCGTGTCATTGGCGTAGCTATTGACAAATCGCATAAGATAGGTAGAATCATCGTTGCGCAACAGGTCAGACGGCAATATGGCACGGTCGAACAAGTCACGCACAAACTTACGTGCAGCAGCATTGCTCTCGTAGACACGCACTCCCTTCATCAATCTTGCCCACGACATAAAGCTGAACTCATTGTTGAGCACACCAAGATGAGCCAACAGAAGCTTCACATCGGGCTGTGAGAAGAGGTCGGTACCCGAAACCTTGAAATGTCCGATACCACAACGTGTCAGCTCCTGACTTATATCCTCAGCATCGCGGTTGGCATTAACCACAAAGGCCGTAGTAGATTGCGGGAACGTACGGTTCAAATTGTCGGCAAACTGTACGCAGTCGCGCACCTCCTGATCATAATCCTCGCTGCAAAGAATCTTCAGTTCGTTGCCCATAAGCACGTCGTCGCTACTCTTGCCGGCATCAGGCAAAAGCGCACTATCTATACGAAGCACTTCAGCGGCATAAGTATTGAATATGTCGAGCAGATAGCGAGGCGAACGATGGTTTACCGACAGATGATGCAACTGGCATGCAGGCTTCGACTTAATGGCTGAAAGCGTATCGAGCTTGGCTCCCATAAACGAGAATATAGCCTGCTGCTCGTCGCCGAGAAACATCACCGTACGGAATGGACGCGCCGTAAGCATCTTGATTATAGCCATCTGCAATGGGTTGATATCCTGCACCTCGTCCACCTGTATCCACGGATAGCGCTTATACAGCTTCTGCTCCTTGTCGGCAGCAAGGGCATCATACGTCATCATAAGCAAATCATGGAAGTCAAGCAGTCGGTTGGCACGCTTATACTGACGGTATTGTTGCGCAAGCGACATCTTCTGCAAGAGCTTGAATATAGCCTGACGGTCGCCATAGTCGCACGTGTCCGACTGGGTAAGGTCGCGATACTGCTCCACATTATTATATATATCAGTCATGGCAGCCGCGTCAAACGGCTTGCCCATAACGCTACAGATACGCCGCATAGCAGCAATGTCCGTAGGACTGATGCAGTCGGGATGCACACGCAACTCCTTAGGATGCCCGTGACTAATCTGGTGCATCATGCTCTCCAGGTGGAATATCTCACTATACGAGCGTCGACGATTGTAGTTGGAAAGCACCATATACTCGTCCTCACCAAGATAGCGCGCAAGGATAGACACAGCATCATCCTCGTCGATAACACTCGACTCGGCAGGCACGAGTCCCTCTGCAAACAAAAACTTCGAGCAGAACCTATGCACATTACCTACAAACACATCTCTCACATCATCATCCGTAATGTTCTGCGAAATGCGTTCAATCATGCCGCGTGCAGCACGATTGGTAAATGTAAGACACAACATATCCTTATACGCCACACCCTCCGAGTCGTGGGCATAACGTATGCGTTCGGTCAATATCTGGGTCTTGCCACACCCCGGAGGTGCAAGTACAAGATGAAATCCACCCTGGGCCTCAATCACCTCCTGCTGACAAGGGTCGGGAGTAAATCTGCTAACAGTTTGCGTATTTTCTGATGCCATAAACAGCTGCTATAAAAGTAATTTGAATAAAGGCGATTGTTACACCAACCGCTTTAACTATGTTAACGCTAAAAATCGCTTGATATTGCCAAGAACAATAAAAGAACTTGCGCTGACACAAACAAAGGATATAGCCATTTTAAGTATATAAGATACTCACTATAGCATATATTCGCATCAGACATCATTAAGCAGTCTATAATCTTTGCCACATCAAATACTTTTTATATATTTGTGGTGTATTAATTAAATCGTCTGCTATTATGGAATTCTTTTTTATTTGGATCTTAGTTGTTGTTCTGGTCGCCTGCGCTAATGGTAGAGGCAAATAGTTTCGTGTATTTTATATAACAATATAAAGGTGCTACTTTTGGTTTCACAACCATTAGTAGCATTTTTATTATGGCAACAACTCAACAATTCGAAAGGATATTTACAAAGTAAAAAACTTTCTCTATCATAAATGAGTAAATTATATGTGACAAAAAACAACAGGCGTTATGAGCGCAAACGTGACAAGATTACAATAAGCTTGACGCACGCTCCCAGTACCGTTTTCAGTACCACCCAACTGGTACTGGAGTTTCATATAGGTGGTACTGGAGTTTCACTTATGTGGTACTGGAGTGTTACTTATGTTGTACTGGCAAAGAACTTGTATGATTGCCTTTGAATTTCACATATCTTTCAATACAATCTTCAATCATTCTTATATAATATGAAGAGTCATGGTCTGATTGATCGTCAATTGCGATATTAAATCCTTCGCCATACTTTTTGTAGTATAGATCGAATAACTTATTCCAATTATTATCATACATATCAACGTATCCCCATGTTTGCCAAGCAAAGTGGTATTTTTCGTCTTTGTATTTATATGTGAAATGCTTCACATAGCGGTTTCCATCATACTTGTCAACAGAATGGCGAAACTTGTTATTGTCGAGAAATTCTATCAATTGGGCGAAAACGTATTTGTCTTTGTTCATCGTGCAGTATTATAGATAACTGCAAAAGTACAAATTCAAATCGTCGCACCCTTGAAACCTTTTGCAAAAGACTGTATTTCAATCAATTCAAAGAGCGATTAGTCCACTTTAACGGGACAGTAGTGTTTATGCATAATAAAAGGTTTAGGAAGCATTCGTAAGAGTGTCATCAAACCTTTAAACTGAACTCAGGCAGACAAGCCACCAAAATCGACACCTATTGTGAGGATATATAAATTTGACAATATGTATGACCCGCAATCTTATTTCTACAGATTAGAATGCGAAATAATGATTTCTTCTCTTCCTAACAATTTGATAAAGAGTGAGCTTGCAAATCTAAGATAACAATACAAGGCTTGCTTAGAGACGACAAACAAAACACAATAAAATCAACACACTTTGCTTGGCACCCTCTATAAAAAGACTTATTTTTGCAATATAATAACCCAAACAATATCATTATGATTACTTACTGTATTTTGTCTGCGATATTCTTCGTACTATACATTTTATTCCAAGGCTTGCAGTCGGTAGGCGAAAAGTTGAATGATATAACGAGTACCTATGAGAACAAGAAACCTGAGGATGAAAATTCTTTTGCTCAAAGATGCAAGCGACAAATTGAATACGAGAAAACACTGATCCCAGACTCTGAAGAATTGCGTAAAGTACGCGAAGACTTTAAAAAAGCATATTTAGAAGAGCGTGAGAGTGTTCGATTAAAAATGTGCGAAGGAATCGAAAAATGGGATAAAGCAATAGCTTATTCTCCTGAATATTATGCTGGCGATAAGCAATATGATAAATATCATGATTTGTTTTTTTCCATGGAAAGAGATTTTGTCGAATATACAAAACGCAGACCTTAATTTGATTCAAAGAGACACTCACGATGGAAGAAGACAACTAATGTATGAATAAGTAAATTTTTAGAAGGATGATATCTGAGAATTATATGCAAAAAAACAAAACCTAAATAAAATACTCGTATGATGCCACTACTCCAAAGCTTCTGTATTTTCTTCGCTATCCTCGTCGTATTCATAACAATAAAAGAGACGACAAAAGGGGCGATGCACAATCTCAATGAAGCTGAAGTCAAAAGAGAACTTGAAGAATCTAAAGAATTCTACAAATTAATCAAGCGTGAATCATGGCTAAGGCGCGTTGCAAGCAAAGAGGCAAGGCGCCTTGAGAAACGTCTCAACTATCTCTATAAATTGCGCAAAAAGGCAATCAAGCGCTTTGGTGAAGACTCAGAGCAGACTGCATTAATAAACAGATGGATTACTGAAGTGAGACGATATATGACGCGATTCACACTTATATCCGATTCTGCTTGTTGCAGTCCAACAAATCGCTTTAAATCATAACAGGCAAATGTACCTCGACTAAAAAATTGAAGTGCATTTGTCTGTTACCATTCTAAAAGTTTATCTACTGTAAAAGCAAATTATCTATTTCCTTCTTGATAGAAAGGGGCTTCTATTTTTATTCTTTTGGCCTACTTTGCTAATATGATAAATTTTGGCTTATGGTTCCTCAATGTATTGAGGAATTTTGGGCACAAATTAACCTATACATGTTGTTCAACCAACACGACTTTACCGCCACTCTTTGCATAAGCCTCACAAGTCAAGATTATTTTTGAAACACTATAAGCGAAATTGTGCCCATTACATCGTAGCACTATGTAGCTTACTTGATATTCAGCATATTACATCACTTTCATGTTGCAAAAAAATGCAGCCTGCTTGTAGCGTCTTGTAGCGCAGTGTAGCGTTATATCCAATTATTTATGTAAAGTTAGTATAAAGCTATTAGAAAGAAGATAAATTCCTTAGGTTTAACACTAACTTGTGTTTAACACCATGTATAAATCCTTGCGCATGGCACATGAAAAACTTCTTATGTGTGAAACGAACTTACACAGGTGTGGGCTATCTTTGCATCAGAATTTTTAATTGATATACAATGGAGAAGTTTGATATTAATAAAGATATGGAGAAGTTAAAAGGACTGAACATTATCGAAAAATGCTCGGCTTTAGACGATTTGCTTGATGATTTGGAAGATGCCCAAGAGCAGATTATCTGTGCCAAGGATGAGTATGAATTCTATGATCCAGAGTATGAGAGAAGCGTCATGTTCCCAAATGGTGAGGATGAGGAAGAGGATGATTTCGCCTTCTAAATATAGACAAGTATGGAAAATAAATCTTATTTGAGAACCATATTGGGAGGAACGGATTTTAGAAGTCTTTCCCTCATGGAGAAAATAGTATGTATTAATGTAGTGCTTTTATAGTTATGCAAACGTCGTGTAAAAAAGATATGGAGCAGATGGACTTGCTCCAAGCATTCGAAATAATCGTAGATAAGGCAAAGAATTCTTCTCTGGGTGAGAAGTTCTATGAGGAGGCTGATTCATATCTTGGATTTGTCTCCGATAAACTGGACATATCCAAGCGTGCCAGTGCCATCATGGCCTTGTTTGCCGACAGATGCTATGACAGTCACATCCAGTTCTCGGACTTTACGGATTTCTTGGGATGCCGCATCCTTAGCTTGCTTCGATATGCCAATGAAATCCAAGAACTTGTTGACAAGGAATATATCTGCCGCAATAGGGATGAAGGTTTCTATTATACCATCCCAATGGAGGTGATGGAGGTGTTCCAACATAATGAGCGTTATAATCCTATGGATGTGGAGGAACTTACAGCCAGAGAATTATTTGACAAGTTCGATGAGTTGTTTACGAAATGTCGCAGTAGAAAGATTGACAAACAAGTGCTGAGAAGGAAATTGAGGGCATTGGTAGCCAAGAACGAAAAGTTGGCTTTTGTCAAGGCGATGGCTTCCTACGATGTAGATGTAGATGCGGATAATATGTACTTCCCGCTTTTCGTCTTGTTTTGTACACTCTTTGTTGTCAATGGTGATGAT
>OIWM01000313.1_pt1 | contig 60512 bp, 65 predicted proteins | sample 1587451 | NCBI WGS metagenome assembly OIWM01 (sample SAMEA3888907, study PRJEB22519) | human gut metagenome | biome: human gut; feature: human-associated habitat; material: faeces | place: Denmark | collected 2011 | reverse complement strand
GTAAGCGTCAAATGGGTAGAAAAATGGACCGACTCAACGAGTGCAGTCCATTTCAAATCAGGAGTTCTGTTGTAAAGAATGGCAGTCTGCCGGGGCGTTGGCTGGCAGGAACTTGTCCGCCCAGCTGTCGTCCCTGACGGCCAGAATCGGCGCGTTGGTCAGCAGCCACGTCAGATAGCGGTACGGATCCAGCCCACTTTCTTTCGCCGTTTCAATCATGCTGTAGATCACGGCGCTGCCCTGTGCGCCCCAAGGCGTGTTGGCGAAGAGAAAATTCTTCCGGCCAATCACAAAGGGCTTTATGGAACGTTCGGCAAGGTTGTTGCTCAGCTCCAGCCGTCCGTCCTCCAGTACACGGATCAGATACGGCCACTGTTCCTTCAGATAGTATATGGCTTTGCCCAGCGCAGATTTTGGCGCAGCGTTGGTTGTTTCTGCCCATGCCAACAAAGCGTCCATCACAGGCTTGGACCGTTCCAGACGCTGCGTATATCGTTCTTCGGTCGACCAGTACTGCCACGGCCTCGATGCTCAATTGCCAAGCCTTCCGGACCTTCTTCCGGATAGATTCGTTCCCACTCGTTTGTGCCGAATTTCGAATCTCTCTGCCGTTTCACTATACCCAAGTTTTCCTTTCAGCATTGTTTCTACCACCAGCTTCTTGAATTCTGGTGTGTATTTCTTGTTTGGCTCTCTTTTTGGCATAACAAAACACCCCACTTGTTAGGTAGTATATCATACTGTCTAACATGTGGGGTGCAGTTCAAAAGCAACTGCTCTTTTTTGATGATGAGATACGAGACCACAATATGCTTATTTTGAGGAGAGAGGGTGGGTGCCAGTCAAATCGCGGACACTATTGCCGGCGGTGAAGATAGGGTCAAGCACAATGTTGGTGTTGGAAACCTGTAAAAGCCCGCGCTTGCCGCTGCTGCGGGCCTGGATTCGTGTGAACAGCTGCTCGGTTGCGGTTTTGCCGAGCAGATTCTGCGGTGCGCCGAATGAACAGAAGTCGATTTCGGAGGTAGGTGGCTCCTGTACAGGGTCGAGAGAAATCATCCTTGCCATTACCACGCCGCAAAGCAATGAAGACCAGCCCTGCACAGGTCGGTCATTTTATCGAAGGCGGTTTTATGGACTCCGCTATTCAGGCTGTTGACGAATCGCTTAAGGTCGTCGGCCCTGCCTTTACCATTAGTTTACCGACCAACGACAATGCCATGCTCTACTATGCCATGAAGCAGGCACCGAAGGGCTTGGTTTTGCTCATCAGCCGTCTGGGTGAGGACCGCTTTGCCTGCTGCGGTGAGATCGTTGTCCTTTCCGCCAAATCTCTCGGTATGGCCGGTATCGTGGTCGATGGTCCCCACACCGACATTGTGCGTATCAAAGAGATCGGCCTGCTGCCGGTGCTCGTTATCGTTGTCGGTCTGGCAGACAGTCTGCTGCGTAAAAAGAGGTAAAAGCACCAAAGAAGCATTTTCGCCCGCTCCGCGCGCCGAACCGCACGGAGCGGGCGGTTTTTTGCCGCACGCAGCGTGTGCTGCCGCGCTTTTCTCATTGACAATTCGACGGGAAATGCTATAATCTGCTATGTCTGAAAAAATGTAAAATTGTATCGCAGAGGTGCCGCCGCGAGGCGGAGAATAGAGAATCCGGTGCGAATCCGGAACGATGCAGTCACTGTGTACGGGAACGGCCTGCGTAGCCACTGGGAAACTGGGAAGGGCAGCGCCGCGATGAACGAAGTCAGGAGACCTGCCTCTGCGGGAATCTCAAGCCCGCTGCACACAGGCTGATATTTCTGCGAGTTTACCCGCGGCGCGATTTTTTCGCGGCGCGGTGTTGCTGGTTGGAATCGTGAGAGCGGCTGTGGGTCACCATGGCCGCTTTTATATTTCTTTCAGAACGATTTTTGAAGAAGAAGGTAAAGAGAAACATGAAAAAAGCACTTGCAATCCTGCTCACAGCCGTAATGCTGCTGGGCGTGCTGACCGCCTGCGGCAGCAAGAAAGACGATGCTGCCGACGACACGCAGAACACGGAGGACGCCGACAAGGCCGCAGCCGACAATGTCGCCGCGCTCATTGACGCGATCTATGTTCAGGAGCGCACCGATGAGACCGACGCGCAGTGCGAGGCCGCCAAGGCTGCCTGGGACGCGCTGACCGACGAGCAGAAGGCCATGGTCGAGGGTGAGGAAGCGAGCCCTGAGTACTTCGGCCTTGACACGGGCGATGCGTCCAAGGACGATCCCCGCAACCAGGACGAGATCGGCGAGAACGAGCTTCTGGTCGTTTCCTTCGGCACGTCCTACAACGACAGCCGCGTCAACGATATCAAGAGCATCGAGGACGCCCTGCAGGAGGCCTATCCCGACTGGTCCGTCCGCCGCGCCTTCACGGCTCAGATCATCATCAACCACATTCAGGCCCGCGACGGCGAGAAGATCGACAACATGACCCAGGCGCTCGACCGCGCTGTGGCCAACGGCGTCAAGAACCTCGTCGTGCAGCCGACGCACCTGATGCACGGCGCGGAGTATGACGAAATGTGTGCTACCATCGACGAGTATCGCAATCAGTTCGAGTCCGTCTCCATCGCGGAGCCCCTGCTCGGCGAGGTCGGCAGCGACGCGACCGTCATCAACGCCGACAAGGAAGTTGTCGCCAAGGCCATCACCGCCGCCGCGGTCGAGGCAAGCGGCTTTGACTCTCTCGAGGCTGCCAAGGAAGCCGGCACCGCGTTCGTCTTCATGGGCCACGGCACCGCACACGTCGCCAAGGTCAGCTACAGCCAGATGAGCGCCCAGATGCAGAACCTTGGCTATGAGAACGTCTTCATCGGCACGGTCGAGGGCGAGCCGGAGGAGACCTCCTGCGAGTCCGTCATCGAGGCCGTCAAGGCCGCGGGCTACACCAACGTCATCCTGCGCCCACTGATGGTCGTTGCGGGTGACCACGCCAACAACGACATGGCCGGCAGCGACGACGATTCATGGAAGACCATGTTCGAGGCTGCCGACTTCACCGTCGACTGCCAGATCGCGGGCCTCGGCGAGATTGCCGATGTGCAGGCGCTCTACATCGCCCACACCCAGGCCGCCATTGACGCCCTGAACGCGTAAATAGACCCAAAGGGCTCCGAAGCGATTGTGCACCGCTTCGGGGCCTTTTCCGGATGGAGGTACTTCCCAATGAAAAGAACACTGACACTGATGCTGACCGCGCTGCTGCTCTGCACGCTGCTTTTCGGCTGCGGGCAGAAGAGCGGGAACGGCGATCCGCAGGACACCAACACCGAGCCCGCGCTCGCCGACGGCGTTTACACCGCGGACTTCAATACCGACAGCAGCATGTTCCACGTGAACGAGGCATGCGAGGGCAAGGGTACGCTGACGGTCGAAAACGGCCAGATGACGATCCATATCAGCCTGCCGTCCAAGAGCATTATGAACCTCTTCTGCGGCACGGCGGAGGACGCGCGGAAGGACGGCGCGGCGCTCTTGCAGCCCGCGACCGACACCGTCACCTATTCCGACGGCCTGAGCGAGGAGGTCAATGGCTTTGATATCCCCGTGCCCGCGCTGGACGAGGAGTTCGACGTCGCCATCATCGGCACGAAGGGCAAGTGGTATGACCACAAGGTCTCCGTGACGAACCCCGTTTTGAAGGAAGATGACGCCGCCGCGCCCGCCGAGACGCTGGCCGACGGCACGTACACGATCGCCGTGACGCTCGAGGGCGGCAGCGGCAAGGCGAGCATCCAGTCGCCCTGCACGCTGACGGTCGCTGACGGCAAGATGAGCGCCACGATCGTCTGGAGCAGCAGCCACTATGACTATATGCTCGTGGACGGCGAGCGCTGCGACGTACTCTCGACCGAAAACGGCTCGACGTTTGAGATCCCCGTCGCCGCGCTGGATACGCCGCTTGCCGTGGTCGGCGACACCACCGCCATGAGCACGCCGCACGAGATCGACTACACGCTGACGTTCGACGCCTCAAGCGCCGAGGTGAACGGATGAGACGCCTGCCGCGCGCGCTTCTCACGCTGCTGGCCGTGCTGACGCTCTGCGCCTGCGGGGACAAAGTGCAGGACGGTTCGAACGGCGAAGACGCGGCGGTCGCGTGGGATACTCTGTCGTTTGACAAGACCATGCCGCTTGACTATGCCACGCAGTTTTCGGTTTCCTTCGCGGGGGACGACTACAAGCGCATCACCATCGGGCAGGATCAGGAATTCCTGCTCGTGGCGGAGGGCGCGGCTGTGCCCAGCGGCGTGCCGGAGGGCGTGACGATCTTGCAGCAGCCGCTCAATGAAATTTATCTGGTCGCCAGCGCGGCGATGGACAGCTTTGCCCAGCTGGGCGCGGTCGACAGCATCCGCTTCAGCGGACGCAAGGAGTCGGACTGGTATATCGAGCAGGCGAAGGAGGCCATGAGCGCGGGTGACATGCTTTACGCGGGCAAATACTCCGAGCCCGATTACGAGCTTATCTTGTCGCAGGGCTGCAATCTGGTGCTTGAAAACACGATGATCTACCACTCGCCCGAGGTCATCGAGCAGTTTGAAACGCTGGGCATCCCCGTGCTCGTGGAAATGTCCAGCTACGAGAGCGAGCCGTTTGGCCGCATGGAGTGGATCAAGCTCTACGGTGCGCTCATCGGCAAGGAGAACGAGGCCGCGGCGCTGTTTGAGGAGAAAATGGACAGCGTTTCAGGCATTCTGGGCGCTGCGCCCACGGGAAAGACCGTCACATTCTTCTATGTGACGAGCAACGGCGCGGTCAATGTGAGAAAGTCGACGGACTATGTCGCTAAATCCATCGCCATGGCGGGCGGGGAGTACGTCTCCTTTGACAACACGGAAGAGGAGAACGCCCAGTCCACCGTCACCATCCAGATGGAGGCATTTTACAGCGGCGCGCACGACGCGGATGTGCTCATCTACAACAGCATCATCGACGGCGGGCTTACGACGATCGACGAGCTTTTAGCACTCGAACCGCTGCTCGGCGACTTTAAGGCCGTGCAGAACGGGAACGTCTGGTGCCTGACGAAGGACTTTTATCAGGAATCGCTCGAATTGAGCGACCTCGTCGTGGATCTCCACACCGTTTTGAGCGGGGCGGATACGCCGCTCCGGTTTTTGACAAAGCTGCAATAATTTTTGACTGGAAAGTTGAAACAGACAGGAGGGACGAGCATGGAGCAGAAGCGGAAAACACGGACGTGGTGCGGCTTTTTGCTGCTGCTCGTCCTTTTGGCTGTTTTTTTGATCTGGAATTTATTCGCGGGCAGCGTGCAGCTCTCCGCGTCTCAGATAGGACAAATTCTGCTCGGCGGCGGGGATGACCTGACGCAAAAGCAGATCATTATGCAAATTAGATTGCCGCGCATGGCGTCGGCGCTCATTTTAGGCGGTGCGCTGTCCGTGTCGGGGTATCTTCTGCAAACGTTTTTCCACAATCCCATCGCGGGGCCGTTCGTGCTGGGCATTTCGTCGGGCGCGAAGCTCGCGGTGTCGATCGCGATGATCTTTCTGCTCAGCCGCGGCGTCAGATCATCGTCAGCGCTGCTGATCAGCGCTGCGTTCATCGGCGCGATGCTCTCGATGGGCCTCATCCTGCTCATTTCGCAGCGGGTCAATCAGATGAGCCTGCTCGTCGTCTGCGGCGTGATGATCAGCTACATCTGCTCGGCGCTGACGGATTTTCTCGTCACGTTCGCGGACGATTCAAACATCGTGAACCTGCACAACTGGTCGAACGGCTCGTTTTCCGGCATGAAGTGGGAAAACGTGACGACGATGGCCTGGGTGTGCGGGATCGCGCTGATTTTGACAATTTTCCTCTCCAAGCCGATCCGCGCCTACCAGCTCGGCGAGGTCTACGCGCGCAACATGGGCGTGCCGATCAAGGCGTTCCGCGCGGCGCTCATCCTGCTCTCCAGCGTGTTATCTGCCTGCGTGACGGCCTTCGCCGGCCCCATCTCATTTGTCGGCATTGCGCTGCCGCATCTGATGAAGGCGCTTTTCAAGACGGCGGAGCCGCTTTTGCTGATCCCGGCGAGCTTCCTCGGCGGGGGCATCTTCTGCCTTGCGTGTGATCTCATCGCGCGCACGGCCTTTGCGCCCACGGAAGTCAGCATCAGTTCGGTCACGGCGGTGTTCGGCGCGCCGGTCGTCATCTACATGATGGTGCGCAGAAAGGCGGGGCGGGAATGAGCGGCTATTTGGAGACAAAGAATTTATCCGTCGGCTACCATGGAAAGCCGCTTATCGAGAGTGTTTCCCTCTGCGTGCAGCGGGGGAAGATCGTCACGCTGATCGGGCCGAACGGCTCGGGCAAGTCGACGATCTTAAAGACCGTCATCGGCCAGCTGCCGGAGCTTTCCGGCATTGTGTATCTGGACGGCGAGACGATGCAATCGCGCAGCCGAAATGATATCGCACGCCGCATGGCGATCTTGATGACCGCGCGCGTCGAGCCGGAGCTCATGACCTGCCGCGATGTGGTGAGCTCGGGCCGATACCCCTACACGGGAAGGCTCGGCGTCCTGCGGGACGAAGATAAGAAGATCGTCGAGCAGTCGCTTTCTCAGGTGGACGCGCTCACGTTCGCCGACGCGCCGTTTTCCGCCGTCAGCGACGGCCAGCGGCAGCGCATTCTGCTCGCAAGGGCCCTGTGCCAGCAGCCGCAGCTTATCGTGCTCGACGAGCCGACGAGCTTTTTGGACATCCGCTACAAACTGGAACTGCTCTCCGTCCTCAAGCGCATGGTGCGCGAAAACGACCTCGCCGTGCTGCTCTCGCTCCACGAACTCGATCTGGCGCGGCGCATTTCGGACACAGTCATCTGCGTCGCGGGCGACCACATCGACCGCATCGGCACGCCGGAGGAGATCTTCACGAGCGACTACATCGCGCAGCTCTATCACTTGGAGCGCGGGAAGTACGACGAGTGCTTCAGCACATTGGAATTTGTACCGTAGCGCATACAAGTAAAAACGCTTTATAGAGATTGCAGAAGGAGGGGAGACCATGCAGAAGGCAGCGCCGAGATTGCTGATTGCCGGGACGAACAGCGGGTGCGGCAAGACGACGGTGACCTGCGCGATCTTGCAGGCGCTTGTCGACGGCGGCGTTTCTGTCGCCGCGGCGAAGTGCGGCCCCGATTACATCGACCCCATGTTCCACCGCGCGATCACCGGCGCGGCGGGCTGTAATTTAGATCCCTTCTTTTTTGACGATGACACGATACGTTTCCTTCTTGCACAGGCCGGCGCGGGGAAAGATGTGACGCTCATCGAGGGTGTGATGGGCTATTACGACGGCATCGGCCTTGATTCCTCGCGCGCGAGCACCTTTGAGGTCGCACAGCGGACGGAAAGTCCCGTCGTGCTCGTGCTGAACGCGAAGGGCGCGGGATTGTCAGTGCTGGCCGTGCTCGACGGATTTCTGCACTTTGCGACGGAAAACTGCATCCGCGGTGTCATCCTGAACGGCTGCACGGCGATGAGCTATCCGACGCTTGCGCGGGCGATCGAAGAACGCTTCAGCGTGCGCGCCTGCGGCTTTCTGCCGCAAATGCCCGACTGCTCGCTCGAGAGTCGTCACCTTGGCCTCATCACCGCGGCAGAGGTGGACGATCTGAAAGAGAAGATGCAGCGTCTCGCCGCTAAGGCGCGGGAGACGATCGATTTGAACGCGCTGCTGCAAATCGCGAAGAGCGCGCCGCCGCTTACATTCACGCCGCCGGACATTCCGGCGGCAGGCGAGCATGTGCGCATCGGCGTCGCGCGCGACAGGGCATTTTGCTTTTACTATGAGGACAGTCTGGACCTGCTGTGTCGCCTCGGTGCGGAGATCGTACCGTTCAGCCCGCTGTCGGGTGAACGCTTACCGGAAGACCTGCATGGGTTATATCTCGGCGGCGGCTATCCCGAGCTCTACGCGGAGCGGTTGGAGGCAAACGCCGCCATGCGCGCTTCTATCCGCGCGGCGGTGGAAAGGGGACTGCCCTGCGTCGCCGAGTGCGGAGGCTTTATGTACCTGACGCAGTCCATCGCGGGACATGCGATGGCGGGCGTTTTATCGGGCAGTTGCTTCGACGCGGGGAAGCTGACACGCTTTGGCTACGCGACATTGACGGCGCAGCGGGATTCGATGCTGTTCGCCGCGGGCGAGCAGATCCCCGCGCACGAGTTCCACCGCTGGGATGCGGAAAATCCGGGCGAGGACTTCCTCGCGGAAAAGCCGAGCGGAAGAAGCTGGTGCTGCGCGTATGCGGGCGAAACGCTCTACGCGGGCTATCCGCACTTCCACTTTTACGCAAACCTGAGCGCCGCGGTGCGCTTTGTTGAAGCCTGCCGAAAGGAGAAACCCTGCCATGAGTGAGCCAATGAAGCCGATGGAAATTGAACAGCGCAGCTTCGAGATCATCACGGAGCTGCTGGGAAACCGCGTGCTCGACCCCGAAAACGAGCTTGTCATCAAGCGCGTCATCCACACGACGGCGGACTTTGACTATGCCGACAATCTGACGTTTTCCGATCACGCGGTGCAAAAGGGCATCGCCGCGCTGAAAGGCGGCTGCGACATCGTCACCGACACGCAGATGGCAAAGGCGGGCATCAACAAGACGATCCTCGCGAGCCTCAGCGGCGAGGTGCACTGCTTCATGTCCGACCCCGATGTCGCGCAGGAGGCGAGATCTCGCGGCGTGACGCGGGCGTTCGTCTCGATGGAGAAAGCGGCGGCGCTCGAAAAGCCATGCATTTTCGCTATCGGCAACGCACCGACGGCGCTGCTGTCGTTAGAGCAGCTGATGGAAGAGGGAAAAGCCGCCCCCGCGCTCATCATCGGCGTGCCGGTGGGCTTTGTGAATGTGGAGATGAGCAAGGAGCGCATCATCGCCGCGGCGCGCGCACCGTACATCATCGCGCGCGGGCGCAAGGGCGGCAGCAATGTGGCGGCCGCCATCTGCAACGCCCTGCTTTATCAAATCAGGCGGTAGCACCATGGAAGAATATCTCGTAAAGGACGGCAAGCGCCTGCGCCTTGGCTATACGACCGGATCGTGCGCGGCGGCCGCGGCCAAGGCTGCGGCGTGGATGCTGCTGACGGGCAGGAGGAAGGAGTCCATCCGCCTGCAAACGCCCAAGGGCATCGAGCTGAACCTCAAAGTGCTGGACATTCAGATGTTCGCGGACGAGGCGCGCTGCGCCATTCAAAAGGACAGCGGTGACGACCCCGACGTGACGCGCGGTACGCTCATTTTTGCCGCGGTGAGAAAATCGGCCACGCCCGGCGTGACCATCGACGGCGGCGAGGGTGTCGGCCGCGTGACGAAGCCGGGGCTCGACCAGCCCGTGGGCGAGGCGGCCATCAACTCTGTGCCGCGGCAGATGATCGAAGAGAACGTGCGCGAGGTCTGCATGCTCGTTGGCTACGACGGCGGCCTTGACGTGACGATCTCCGCGCCGGAGGGCGAGGCGCTCGCGAAAAAGACTTTTAACCCGCGCCTCGGCATTGAGGGCGGCATCTCCATTCTGGGCACGACCGGTATCGTCGAGCCGATGAGCGAGCAGGCATTGCTCGACACCATCCGCGTGGAACTGCGGCAGCGGCGCGAGAACGGTGCGGACTACATCCTCCTTGCGCCGGGCAACTACGGCGCAGACTACATCCGCGATTTTATCAGGCTTGACCCGAAGACGGCGGTGCTGACGTCGAACTTCATCGGCGACAGTTTGGAATTCTGCAAGGAATTCGGCTTTCGCGGCGCGCTGCTCATCGGGCACATTGGTAAGCTCGTCAAGCTCGCGGGCGGCATGTGGAACACGCACTCGAAATTCGGCGACTGCCGCATGGAGATCATCGCCTCGCACAGCGCGGCGTTGGGCCTGCGCGCAGAGCATGCGGAGGAAATTCTGCACTGCGCTACCTGCGACGACGCGCTGCGCATCCTGGACGAAGAGGGGCTGAAGGATGCCTTCCTCGTGCGTCTGGGACAGCGCATCGGCACGATGCTCGGCTATAAGAGCGGAGAGCTCCAGAGCGGCGCAATCTTATTTTCGAAAGAATACGGTTTCCTCTGCGAAACGGAAGGCGCGGAGGAACTGCTCGAACAGATCAGGGAGGGCTGAACGTGGTACATTTTGTTGGCGCCGGAAGCGGCGCGCCGGATCTCATCACGCTGCGGGGCGCAAGGCTCCTTGGCGAGGCGGACGTAGTCATTTACGCGGGCTCGCTCGTGAATCCCAATCTCTTAACGCTCACGAAACCGGACTGCGAGGTTCACGACAGCGCGAAGCTAACGCTTGAAGAGGTCATCGCCCTCATCGAGCGGGCGGAGCGCATGGGCAAGACAACGGTGCGCCTGCACACGGGCGACCCGAGCATTTACGGCGCGGTGCGAGAGCAGTTTGACGAGCTTGCAAAGCGCGGCATCGCCTTTGACGTCTGTCCCGGCGTCAGCTCGTTCTGCGGCGCGGCGGCGGCGCTGCGGGCGGAATACACACTGCCGAACGTGAGCCAGACGGTCATCATCACGCGCACGGCGGGCCGCACGCCGGTACCCGAGCGTGAGTCCATCCGCAGCTTGGCCGCGCATCAGGCGACGATGGTGCTGTTCTTGAGCACCTCACTCACAGAAAAGCTGCAAGGCGAGCTCCTTGCGGGCGGCTATGGAGAGACAACGCCCGCGGCCGTCGTTTACAAGGCGACATGGCCGGAGGAGAAGATCTTCCGCTGCACGGTGGGCACGCTGCATAAGACAGCGACGGAAAACGGCATGAAAAAGACGGCGCTCATCGTGGTGGGCGGCTGCCTTGGCGGCGAATATCTGCGCTCGCTGCTCTACCACCCCGACTTTACGACGGAATACCGCAAGGGGAACGCATGAAGATTGCAATTTTTGCCTACAGCCGCGGCGGCTGCGCGACGGCGCGGCGCGTTCGCGCAGTGCTGGCGGAGGCGGAAACCGTCTGCTACGCGGTACCGCGATTGGAAGAAGCGGGCTTCCTGCCGCTTGCGAAGGACATCTACCGCGAGCGCTTTTCGTCGATGGATGCTCTCATCTTCATCGGCGCGTGCGGTATCGCCGTGCGTGAGATCGCGCCGTATCTTGTGAGCAAAAAGACCGATCCCGCGGTGCTCTGCATCGACGAGAAAATGCAGTTTGTCATTCCGCTGCTTTCCGGTCATATCGGTGGGGCGAACGATCTGGCGCGCCGCCTTGCCGCGGCGCTCGGCGCATCGGCGGTCATCACGACGGCAACGGACGTGAACGGTAAATTTGCCGCCGATGCCTGGGCAGCAAAAAATGAATGCGCCATTTCGAGTATGCTGCTTGCAAAAAAGGTCGCAGCGGAAATTCTGGAGCGCGATGTACCGCTTGTGAGCGATTTTCCGATCAAGGGTGCATTGCCCGGCGGAATTGTGGAAAAAACGCAGGGGGCGCTGGGAATTGTGATCGGATACTGCACGAAAGAACCGTTTGCCGAAACGCTGCGCCTCACGCCGAGAGTATTGCGTGTCGGCATCGGCTGCCGCAGGGGAACTGCACAGGAAACCATTGAAGCCGCCGTTGCGGCGGTGCTTTCTGCGCATCAGCTGGATCCAAGCGCGGTCAAGGGCGTCTATTCCATTGACTTAAAGCAGCAGGAGGCGGGGCTGCTTGCCGCCTGCGCGAAGCACAACTGGCCGACGGTATTTTACACGGCAGAGGAATTGCGCAGCGTACCGGGCGAATTTACGGATTCCCCCTTCGTGCAGGAGATGACGGGCGTCGGCAACGTCTGCGAGCGCGCAGCGATGCGCGGCGCGGAGAAATTATTGGTGAAAAAGACTGCGGTGGACGGCGTGACCGTCGCCGTGGCGGCGGAGCATTGGGAGGTTTCCTTTGGGTAAAGTGATCGTGGTGGGCATCGGCCCGGGAAGCTATGAGGATATGACGATCCGCGCCGACCGCGCGCTGCAATCGTGCGACGCCATCGTCGGCTACGGAGTTTATGTTGACCTTGTGAAGGAGCGCTATCCGGACAAGGCGTTTTATGAAACGCCCATGACGCAGGAGGCAAAGCGCTGCGCGCTTGCGCTCGAATTTGCGCGCGCGGGCAAGACCGCGGCCATGGTCTGCTCGGGCGACAGCGGCATTTACGGCATGGCGGCGCTCGTGTACGAGCTGCGCGGCGAGAGCGAAGAGCCTGAGATCGAGGTCGTCCCCGGCCTGACGGCGGCATGCAGCGCCGCGGCGCTTTTGGGCGCGCCGCTGACGCACGACTTTGCCGTCATCAGCCTGAGCGACCGGCTGACGCCGTGGGAGACCATCGAGAAACGCCTTGCGCACGCGGCAAAGGCCGACCTGACCATCGCCCTTTACAATCCCGCGAGCCGTTCGCGGCCCGCACATTTGAAGCGTGCGTGTGATATCCTGCTGCGCGACCTGCCGGACAGCCGCCTCTGCGGCATCGCGCGCAACATCGGCCGCGCGGGGGAAAGCTGGCGCACCCTGACGCTCGGGGAGCTCAGAGAGGCAGAGGTCGATATGTTCTGCACGGTGATCGTCGGCAACGTATCAACGAAGGAAATTGCGGGGCGGCTCATCACGCCGCGAGGGTACAAAAATGTGTAAGATCTGCATTTTCGCAGGCACGACGGAGGCGCGCCGACTCGTGGAGCTTTTGAGCACCCAGCCGGTCTCCGTCACGGCCTGCGTAGCAACGGAATACGGTGAAACGCTCCTGCCCGAAGGGGGCAACGTGACGGTGCGCTCGGGGCGTATCCCGGTGGACGGGATCATTCAAATGCTCTCCGACACGAAATTTGATTTGGTGATCGACGCGACGCACCCCTACGCGGCATCGATCACCGAGAGCGTTGCCCGCGCCTGCGCGGAGACAGGGACAGAATATCTGCGCCTTCTGCGCGAGGAGTCTGACAAGGTATCTGACTTTACTTGCGTGTTGAATGCGGAAGCAGCAGCGCTGTTCCTGTCGAAGACGGACGGAAATATCCTGCTGACGACCGGCAGCAAGGATCTGAAAACGTATAGCAAGGTAAAAGACTTTACAGATAGAGCCTATGCGCGCGTGCTGCCGCTGGACGCGTCGCTCGCGCTCTGTCGCGAGGCGGGCGTGCAGCCGTCGCACATTTTAGCGATGCAGGGGCCGTTTTCCGAGGAGATGGACACGGCCATGCTGCGCGCCGTGTCGGCGCAGTGGCTTGTGACGAAGGACGGCGGCGAGGCGGGCGGCTTTGCCGCCAAGGTCGCCGCGGCGCGAAAGGCCGGGGCAAATGTGCTCGTGATCGGACGGCCAAAGCAGCGGGAGGGGAAGTCCTTTTCGCAGGTGTTGGACAGCTTGGAGTGCCGCTTTGGTTTCCGATTCGCGCAGAGTGTGAAGATCATCGGTATCGGGCCGGGCAGCAGGGATGCGATGACGCAGGAGGCGCGCCGCGCGATCGAAGAGGCGGACTGCCTCATCGGCGCGAGACGCATGCTGGATGCCGCCGCGCGCGGCGGGCAGAAGACTTATGCCGCCATCGCACCACAGGAGATCGCGGATTTCATTCACGCGCACTGTGAATACCGGCAAAGCGCGGTCGTGATGTCGGGCGACACGGGCTTTTTCAGCGGCACGAGGAAGCTGCTGCCGCTGCTTTCTGACTGCGAGGTCAGCGTGCTGCCGGGCCTGAGCTCGCTTTCCTACCTCTGTGCAAAGCTGCAAACGTCCTATGAGGACGTTCATGTCGTCAGCCTGCATGGCCGCGCGCACGACATCACGGCAGACGTGCGCGCGCACGCGCGCGTTTTCGCGCTCGTCGGCGGCGAGAATGGCGTGAACGACCTGTGCCGAACGCTGGCGGAAAACGGCCTCGGCACCGTGACGGTGAGCGTCGGCGAACAGCTGAGCTACGAGGATGAGACCATTACCACCGGCATGGCGGAGGAGCTGCAAAGTAAGGCCTTTGCGCCCTTGAGCGCCGTGCTGATCGAAAACGACCATCCCGATGCCATCGTGACGCACGGACTGCCGGACGAGGCGTTTTTGCGCGGCGCGGGCGAGGGCGGCGTTGTGCCGATGACCAAGAGCGAGGTGCGCGCCGTCGCGCTCTCGAAGCTCCGCCTGACCGAGCGCGCCGTCTGCTATGATATCGGCGCGGGAACGGGTTCGGTCGCCATCGAGATGGCGCTTCAGGTGAAGCACGGTCATGTCTACGCCGTTGAGCGCAGAGACGACGCGGTCGAGCTGTTGAAAAAGAATCAAGCGGCGTTCCATGTGGAGAACCTGACGGTCGTTTTCGGCACTGCGCCGGAGGCGTGCCGCGATCTGCCTGCACCGACGCACGTCTTTATTGGCGGCAGCGCGGGCAACCTGCGTGATATTCTGTCGATGCTGCTTGCCAAAAATCCGCACGTCCGCATCGTGGCGACGGCCGTCTCGCTTGAGAGCATCGCCGAGCTGACGGCGTGCATGAAGGATTTTGACTTTACCGAGGCGGAGGCCGTCTCCGTCCAGATCGCCCGCGGCAAAAAGGCGGGATCGTACCACCTGATGGCGGGGCAGAACCCCGTGTATGTGTTTACGATGCAGTCGGAGGAGAAGCTATGATTGGGCCAATTTTGCCGCTTCTCATCGGCTTTGGCATCGACTGCGTTCTGGGCGATCCGCACAGTCTGCCGCATCCGGTCGTGCTGATCGGGAAGACGATCAGCGCGCTGGAGTGCGTCCTGCGGAGAATATTCGCCAAAACGCCGCGCGGTGAGCGCGCGGCGGGCGCAGTGCTGTGGTTGATCGTCGCATTTTTTGCGGCGGCGGTGCCCGCGCTGCTTCTGTGTTTGTGCGGCAGGGTGAGTCCGTGGCTGCGCCTCGCGGTCGAGAGCGTCATGTGCTGGCAGATCTTGGCGGCAAAGTCGCTGCGGGATGAGAGCATGAAGGTGTATCACGAACTCGAGCACGGCAGCATCGAATCCGCGCGCCGCGCCGTTTCGATGATCGTGGGACGCGACACGGCGGCGCTCGACGATGCGGGCGTGACGCGCGCCGCGGTCGAGACCGTGGCGGAGAACACGTCAGACGGCGTGGTCGCACCGCTGCTGTACCTTGCCATCGGCGGCGCGCCGCTGGGCTTTTTCTACAAGGCTGTGAATACGATGGACTCGATGCTCGGCTACGTCGAGCCGCCGTATAAGGACATCGGCCTTGTGCCTGCGAAGGCGGATGATATTGCGAACTATCTGCCTGCGCGCATCTCTGCATTGCTGATGTTCGCGGCGGGCGGACTTCTGCGCATGGACGTGAAAAACGGCTGGAAGATATTCCGCCGCGATCGCTACAAGCACGCGAGCCCGAACTCCGCGCAGACGGAGTCGGTCTGCGCGGGCCTTTTGGATGTGCGCCTCGCGGGCGACGCGTGGTATCACGGCGTGCTGCACAAAAAGGAGTACATCGGCGACGCACTGCGGCAGATCGAGCATGAGGATATCCCGCGCGCCTGCCGGCTGATGTACGGCACGACGCTTCTGGCGCTGCTGCTTGGCTGCGCGGTCCGGCTGCTGATTTTTTCGCTGTGAGGGAAGAGAATGCTTTATCAAACGGAAAACCGCCACGGCGGAGATATCTACGGCGGCATTGCGCTCGACTTTTCGGCGAATGTGAGCCCGCTCGGCACGCCGAGAAGCGTGACCGACGCGATCGAACGCGCGCTGCCCGAGCTCTACCGCTATCCCGACCCCTACTGCCGGACACTCGTACAGACGATCTCGGAATATGAGGGGGTGCCGAAGAACTTTGTCCTCTGCGGCAATGGCGCGTCCGAGCTCATCTACGCCTACTGCGGGGCCGTGCGGCCCAAGCGCGCGATGGAGCTCGCACCGACGTTTTCGGAGTATTCGCTTGCCTTGCGGCGGACAGGCTGCGAGATCGTGCGCTATGCCCTTGACCAAAATGAGAATTTTGACTTGCGGAAGGACTTTTTGCCGTTTCTTGCGCGCGAAAAGATCGACGCGCTGTTCCTCTGCAACCCGAACAACCCGACGGGACGGCTCATTGCGGACGATTTGCTGGAAGAAATTCTGCGCATCTGCCGCGAGAAAAATATCGCACTTTTTGTCGACGAGTGCTTTTTGAGCCTGTCGGACGGCGGCGTTGATCTGACGCCGTCCCTATCTGACTTCCCGCAGCTTTTTATCCTCAAGGCCTTTACGAAGAGCTTTGGCATGGCGGGGCTGCGGCTGGGATATGGCCTGAGCGCGGACGAGGCATTGCTGCGGAAGATGTCGGCGGCGGTGCCGCCGTGGAATGTCTCGACGCTTGCACAGGCGGCGGGCGTCGCCGCGCTGGGCGATGCGGAGTTTCTGGAGAAAAACCGAACCATCATCCGCGCGGAGCGCCCGTGGCTCGAAGAAAAACTGAGGAAATTCGGCTTTTGGGTGTGCCCATCGCAGGTGAATTACATCTTATTCCGTGGCGATGTGGGCTTGACGGAACGGCTGCGAGCGCGCGGCGTCGCGATCCGCGACTGCGCAAATTTCGAGGGCCTGACATCCGGCTGGTATCGCGTCGCGGTCCGGCAGTACGAGGAAAACGAACAGCTTATCGCGGCAATCAGAAGCGTGGGAAAGGAGTGAGCGCATGGCAAAAACTATCATGATCCAGGGGACGATGTCCAACGCGGGCAAGAGTCTGCTGGCCGCGGGGCTCTGCCGCGTTTTGAAGCAGGACGGCTATCGCGTTGCCCCGTTCAAGAGCCAGAATATGGCGCTCAACTCGTTCATCACGAAAGATGGCGGCGAGATGGGGCGCGCGCAGGTGGTGCAGGCTGAGGCCGCGGGCATCGAGCCGGATGTGCGCATGAATCCGATTTTACTGAAGCCGACGACGGACATCGGCAGTCAGGTCATCGTGAACGGACGCGTACAGGGCAATCTGCCCGCGATGGAATACTATCGCAGAAAGCACGACTTTATCCCCGCGGTGATGGAGGCCTATGAGAGCTTGGCACGCGAGTACGACATCATCGTCATCGAGGGCGCGGGCAGCCCCGCGGAAATCAATTTGCAGGAAAACGACATCGTCAACATGGGTCTTGCCCGCATGGTGGATGCGCCGGTGCTGCTGGTGGGCGACATCGACCGCGGCGGTGTGTTCGCCCAGCTCTACGGCACGGTCGCGCTGCAAAGTGAAGAGGACAGAAGGCGCATCAAGGGCGTTGTTGTCAACAAATTCCGCGGCGACCGCGCCATTCTGGAACCGGGGCTCAAAACGCTTGAGGAACTCTGCGGCGTACCCGTGGCGGGCGTTGTGCCATACCTCCATGTCGACATCGACGACGAGGATAGCTTGAGCGAACGCTTCGGGCGGGATAAGGAGCCGCGGCTCATCGACATTGCGGTCATCCGTCTGCCGCGCATTTCGAACTTTACGGATTTTTCGCCGTTTGAGCGCTACGAGAATGTCTCGCTCCGCTATGTGGAGCGGGCGCGGGACCTGCGCGCGCCGGATATGATCGTGATTCCCGGTACGAAGAGTACGATCGCCGACCTCCAATGGCTCCGCCAGAGCGGGCTGGAGGCGTCGATCCAAAAGGCTGCGAGCGGCGGCACGCTGGTTTTCGGCGTCTGCGGCGGCTATCAGATGCTCGGGCGGCACATTTCCGACCCCGAACAGGTCGAGACCGCGGGTGTGACGGAGATCGACGGCATGGGCCTTCTGCCGCTCGAAACAGTATTTCAGGGCGAAAAGGTGCAGACGCAGACAAACGGCGTCTTCTCCGGTGTCGCGGGACTGCTCTCTGAGCTGAACGGCAAGCGCTACGCGGGCTACGAGATCCACATGGGCCGCAGCGAAGAAGCGCGCGGCGCGCTCATCAGCGCAGGCAATGTCTACGGCAGCTATGTCCACGGTATTTTCGATGAACAAGAGGTCGCCGACACGATCTTAAAAGCGCTGTGCACGAAAAAGGGCGTTTCCTTTGAATCGCTCGGCACCTTTGACGCGAGGGCCTACAAGGAGCGGCAGTACGATCTGCTGGCAGACACGGTGCGCGCAGGGCTCGACATGCCGCTCATCTACCGCATTTTGAATCGGGAGGTGTGAGCATGCAGGGACTGATTCACCTGTACTGCGGCGATGGCAAAGGCAAGACGACTGCGGCGGTCGGACTGAGCGTCCGCGCGGCGGGCGCTGGAAAGCGCGTGCTGTTTGCGCAGTTTTTGAAGGACGGCAGCTCGTCCGAGTTGAACATCATGCGCGCGCTGCAAAATGTCGAGGTTGCATGCTGCGAGCAGAACTTCGGCTTCTTCAAGTCGATGGACGGGCAGACGAAAGCGGCGGCGCGGCTGGCCTATTCCGCGCTGCTGGAAGACGTGATGCGAAAGAGCGCGGACGGCGTTGATCTGCTCGTGCTCGACGAGGCGGTCGCCGCCTGCAACCACGGCTTGATCGAAGAGGCAACGCTGATCGACTTTCTGCGCGGCAGACCAAAAGCGCTTGAAGTCGTGCTGACGGGGCGAAACCCGTCGCAGCATTTGCTGGACGCCGCCGACTATGTGATGGAGATGTGCAAGTGCAAGCACCCGTTTGAACGGGGGATCGCCGCGCGGCGCGGCGTCGAATTTTAAGGAGGGGAGAGCCATGCAGAAGGAATTAGACGCGCTTGTGCGCGAAGTTTTGCCGCTTGGTCGCAGCGCGATGACGGCGGCGGAAGAGTATCAGGCGCGGCTTGCCAAGCCCCCCGGCAGCCTCGGGCGGCTCGAAGAGATCTCCATCCAGCTCGCGGGAATCACGGGGCATGTGCACAATGCACTCAATAAAAAGCAGTTGCTTGTCTTCGCCGCGGACAACGGCGTGGTGGCCGAGGGCGTTTCCAGCGCGCCGCAGTCCGTGACGAAGCAGCAGACCATCAACCTGATGCGGGGCAAGACGGGAGCTGCGGTGCTGGCAAAGCACTTTGGCTGCGGCTTGACCGTGTGCGATGTCGGCGTGAATGCCGATATTTACGAGAGCACCGTTTTGAACCGCAAGATCGCCTACGGCACGCAAAATATCTGCACCGGCCCCGCGATGACGCGGGAGCAAACCTTACAGGCCATCCTGACCGGCGCAGAGATCGCGAGGACAGTCGACGCGGACGTGATCGGTGTCGGCGAAATGGGCATCGGCAACACGACGACCTCTTCGGCGGTGCTGGCCGTGCTGCTGGGAGCGGACGTCGAGGCCGTGACGGGCCGCGGCGGCGGTATCACGGAGGAGAGCTTTCGCAAAAAGAAAGCGGTCATCCGCACCGCCATTGAGGTAAATCGGCCGGACAGGGACAACGTTGTCGGCGTACTTTCCAAGGTCGGCGGCTTTGACCTCGCGGCGATGTGCGGCGCATTTTTGGGCGCGGCGGCGGCACGCCGGCCGGCGGTCATCGACGGCCTCATTTCCGCCGCGGCGGCGCTGTGCGCCGTCAGGCTGTGCCCGAATGTGCGCGGCTACCTGGTGCCGAGCCACGCCTCGTTTGAGATTGGCTACCGCCTAGCGATGGAGGCGATGGACCTGCGCCCGCTGTTTGACCTCGGCATGCGATTGGGCGAGGGGAGCGGCTGTCCGCTCGCCTTTCAGGTGCTCGACGCTGCGTGCGCTGTCATCAACGACATGGCGACCTTTGACGAGGCGGGCATCAACGACGACTATCTGGACGAAATTCGCCGGGGCGACCAGTTCACGCCCTGAGAGAAGGGAACGCGCATGGGAACGCTGATCATGATCTCCGGTGCAAACGGCAGCGGCAAGAGCCGTTATGCCGAGCGCATCGTCGCGCGCACGAGAGGCGAGCGCTATTACATCGCCACGATGCGCCCCTGCTCGGAGGAAAATTTGCAGCGCATCGAAAAGCACCGCGAGCAGCGAAAGGACCTGCAATTTACGACGCTCGAATGCCCATATCAGGTCGGCGCGGCGGCGGTCGAAAGGGACGGCGTCGTGCTGCTTGAGGATGTGTCGAATCTGCTGGCAAACGCGATGTTCGAGCGCGGCGGGGATGAAGCAAGCGTGTACGCGGACATCGAAGCGCTGTGCTCACGCTGCTGTCTGCTCGTCGCCGTGACGATCACAGGCCTGCGCGCCGACGGCTACGACGGCGAGACGGCGGCTTACATCCGCGCGCTGAACGGCCTGAATCAAAGACTGTACGACCGCGCCGCGGCGGCGGTCGCAATGAAAGACGGCGCGCCGTTTGCCGAAAAGGGAGACCTCGATGAGATTATTTGAATCGCTTTTGATCGCGCTGTCGACGTACAGCGCGGTGCCTGTTCCGCAGTTTGATTGGAACGAAAAAAATATGCGCTACGCGATCTGCTTTTTCCCCGCGGTGGGTGTTCTCTGCGGCGCGGCGCTCTGGTTGTGGGCTGTACTTGCGCAGGCGACGGGCATGAGCGGCGTGCTGTTCGCGGCAATCGCGGCGTGCCTGCCGATTTTAGTGACAGGCGGCATCCACATGGACGGTTACCTCGACACGGTGGACGCACTTTCGTCGCACCAGACGCGCGAGAAAAAGCTCGCGATCATGAAGGATGCCAACTGCGGCGCGTTCGCGGTCATTTACGGCAGCGTGTACCTGCTCGCCTACGCGGGCTTTGCCTACGAGGTGTTCGCCGCGGGGCATATTTTGCTGATTTGCCCGCTGTTCGTGCTCTCTCGCGCGCTGTCGGGCCTGTGCGCGGTGAATCTGCCGAATGCGCGAAAGTCCGGCATGCTCTGCGCCTTCACAAGCGGCGTCCAGCGCCGCACGGCGACAGCCGCGCTCGCGCTCGCCGGCCTTACCGCAGTTGCGACGATGGTTTGGATGTCTCCCGCAGTCGGCGGAATGGCGGCGGCGTTTGCGGTGCTTTCCGCGCTCAAGTATCGCAGATTCGCGCTGGCGCAGTTCGGCGGCGTGACGGGGGATACGTCGGGCTTCTTTTTGCAGCTCTGCGAGCTCTGCGGCCTGATCGGCGTCTGGATCGGAGGGCTGCTGTGATCGAGCTTCTTTTTATCCGCCACGGCGCGACGGCGGGGAATCTCCGCCGCCGCTACATCGGACGCACGGACGAACCGCTGTGCGAGGCGGGCGTCGCGCAGGTCAAAGCGCTGCAAAAGCGGGGACTTTCAGTCGATCGGCTTTTTGTCAGCCCCATGCTGCGCACGCGGCAGACGGCGGACATTCTTTTTCCGAAGATGCCCTATACCGTCGTGGACGGCTTTGCCGAGACAGACTTTGGCCGCTTTGAGGGGAAGTCCGCCGACGAGCTCTCGGGCGACCCCGCCTATCAGGCGTGGGTCAACGCGATGTGCCTGACGCCCATCCCCGGGGGCGAGAGCGTGGCGGATTTCAAAATACGCTGCTGCGAAACGTTTGCGGAGACGATCAAAAATGTGCAGGACGGCTCGTGCGTGGGCTTCGTCGTCCACGGCGGCGTCATCATGGCGATCATGGAGGCCTATGCGCGTCCGAAGAAGGACTTTTATGCCTACCACATCGGAAACGGCGAATGCCTGCAAGGCGTGTATGACGGAGAAACGATCCGGATAAAACAATAAATACCGCCCGCGTTTCGGATATCTTTCCGGAACGCGGACGGTATCTTTATATGGTATCGGTGTGGTTACACCGTCGGCGCTACTCGCTCCGCTGGATGCGGATGGAGCAGCGTGCGCCGCCCGCGGAAAGGAACGAATTGATCTCACACATCGACCAGAGCTTCGTGACGGGATCCTGCTGGCGGATGCGCATGTTGTGCGTCTCCTGCGAGTTTGTGTACACGGTGCCGTCGATCGCAATGCTTGCGGAAATGCTGCTGCCGTTGAGCGTCTGTGTCTCGATCGTGCTGCCGTCGTAGATGGTCGTTCTGCGCAGGTCGACCAAAACGGGCGCGGCGGTGTTCTTCGACGCGATGCTGATGCGCAGCGCGCTGGCCGACGCGCGCTGATAGGTTAAAATCAGGTCCCTGAGCGGAATATTCAGCGTGCTGTCTGCCGTGGAGAGGTCGACATGGTACTCGGTGAACGGCGCGAATAGATTAGGCGTCGTCAACTCCTGCTCGCTGGTTTGGAAGTGCAGCTTGTAGCTCAGTGGGGTGTCCTCCGCGACGGTGATGACCGGCGTTTCGCCGGTGTCGCCTTTCTCGCCTTGGATGCCCTGTTCTCCTCGAGGTCCCTCAGGACCCGTAGAGCCATTGATATATGCACAACCAGAAAATGCCGCAACCATGCGGCTTTTAGCAATTCTAAAATAATTTAACATCCTCTATGATTACACCTAAAACGCCGTAGCAAGGTTGGACAAGCCTTGATATGGCGTTTTTTAGGTAGAAGCAAGCTCACGCCTTAGTTATCAGCGATTATTGAGAATCAAAATCTGCTGTGGACGAAACGTGACGATGCACAAGTTAGTTTGCCCATAGAGATCAATACGAAAGGCAAAAGGTATCTTAGTTGAGTGCCATTTTATATATCAGGGAAGTGATAAAAGACATGAGGCTACCGCTAAATTTGCCCTATTACTACGGACACACTGGTGAACAATACGCTTTTTTCCGTATCCCCAAATTGTTAATTACCGACAGTCATTTTGATGGTATTTCTTCTGATGCGAAGCTGTTATATGAGCTTCTGTTGGATCGTATGGAATTATCCTACCGAAACGGCTGGATCGACGAGCAGAATAAAAAACAAACGCCCCTTCGTCAAGCAGACGGAGGGGCGTTTTCTGGTATTTTGCAACAAAAAGGACTCACTCCGCCAAATCGTTAAAAAAATGACGGATTGACACAATTTTAACACAGAATTGACCAAATCAATAAAATAATTGGTTCTTTTTGTCAGAAATGCCAGAAATAAGATTGAACCTTGACTTTAGTAGTTTTGATAGATATAATGACCTCAATCTTTATCAGACATAGGACAAATGACAAAGACTAAACGATCGCTGGAGGTAACTGTGTATGAAACATGGGAGACTAATCATAGCTGCGCTGGTAGGGGCCATGCTGATCACAAGCCTGGCCGGCTGTGGCAGTAAAGGAACAAACGATGGGGAGAGCGGCGAATATCAAAAGATCAACCTCTCCATGGCAGTCAACGGAACGGATACGCAGATCGACTCGCTGGTAGCGCGTCACTTTGCCGACCTTGTGTCTGAGCGCTCGGGCGGGAACATCGTGATCGACGTGTTCTCAAACGATACACTGGCGGGTGGCAACAGCACCAAGGGTGTTGAGTACATCGCCGTGGGCGGCTCGGATCTGGGTGCTTACGCAACGTGCGTGCTCGCAAATCTGGAGCCGAAGCTCTCGGTCGCAACGCTGCCGTGGTCGTTTACGTCCTATCAGCAGGCGCGCGAGGTCATCGATACCACCGGCGGCGAGTATTACGCTGAGATGCTGGCGAACAAGGGCATCACGTACCTTGGCTCGTTCCACAACGGCTTCCGTCAGCTGACGAACAGCAAGCACGCCGTCACCACGCCGGAGGACCTGAAGGGCCTTAAAATTCGTGTCCCCGGCTCCGCGGTGTACATGGGTGTTTTCAAGGCGCTGGGCGCCAGCCCGACGGCCATGAGCTGGAGCGAGGTCTTCACTGCCATCCAGCAGGGCACCATCGACGGGCAGGAGAACGGCTGCTCGGTGACGAAGTCTGCCAAGATGGACGAAATTCAGGATTACATGACCATCTGGAACTACAGCTACGAAAACGACCTCTTCGTCGCCAACACAAAGGTCTGGGAGAACCTGGAGGACAACACGAAAGAGCTTCTCCAGCAGTGCGCCACGGAGTCCTGCGAGTGGGGCCGTGACCGCCTTGAGGCGGAAGAGGATGAGCTCATCAAGGGCTTCCAGGAAGAAGGTATGCAGGTCGATATCCTGACCGAGGATCAACTCCAGGCCTTCAAGGAAGCGGTCGCCGGTGTGACGGCTGAGCTGAAGCAGAGCTACGGCGAGGAAGCCTGCGCGGCCTTCGGCATCAATTAAGGAGGGGAAGACATGTTAAGCAAGATCGAAAAATTGGTAGCCTGTGTTTGCGTCTCCATCATGGCAGTGCTGGTCTTCGTCAATGTGATCGCCCGCTATGTATTCGGCAATTCGCTGGCAGTTTCCGATGAGATGTCCACGTATCTGTTCGTTCTGATGAGCTTCATGGGTACGGCCGTCGCCGCCCGCCGCAAGGCGCATCTGGGCCTGTCTATCGTCACCGACCATGTCAGCCCCCGCGCACGCATGATCATCAGCATGGTCATGTATGCCATTTCCGCGCTGTTCTGCCTCCCGATCGTCATTTTCGGCATCCAGATGGTCATCAGCCAGTATCAGATGGGTCAGGAGACCGCCACGATGCAGTGGCCTGAGTGGATTTACGGCTCGTTTGTCCCCGTCGGCGCAGCGTTTGCCATGATGGCTTTTTTGCAGACTATGGTGCAGATGTATAAGGAATTCAAGGCAGAGGAGGACAAATAAATGGTAGGTATCGTTTTACTGGGTGTTTTTGTATTGCTGCTGGCGCTCGGCGCACCTATCGCGGTCTGCCTCGGTATGTCCAGCGTGAGCGCGATCCTTGTGCAGGGCGCAGGCAAGCCGCTCGAGGCCATCATGAGCGTTCTGCCCCGTCTGTGCTCTTCGGCGAGCAGTAAGTTTGTCCTGCTGGCCATCCCGTTTTTCATCCTGTCCGGCAACGTGATGGAGAAGGCCGGTATCTCTGGCCGCCTCATCAATCTGGCGGAAAAGTGCCTCGGTCACATCCGCGGCGGCATGGCGATGGTCTGCGTGGTCGTCTCCTGCTTCTTCGCTGCTATTTCCGGTTCGGGTCCGGCAACGGTCGCGGCTCTGGGCCTCATCATGATCCCGGCGCTCGTCAAGGCCGGCTATCCCGCTTCGTTTTCCTGCGCGCTGATGGCCGCAGGCGGCGCGATCGGCGTCGTCATCCCGCCGTCCATCACCTTCGTTGTGTACGGCTCCATCGCGGACGCCTCCATCACGGATCTGTTCGTCGCTGGTGTTGTACCCGGCCTCCTGATGGGTCTCGGCCTGATCGTGGCCGCCATGCTCATGGGCCGCAAGATGGACCTTAAGGTCCTGCCCAAGGCCAGCGGCAAGGAGCGCCTGGTTGCGTTCAAGGACGCCTTCTGGGGCCTTCTGATGCCCGTCATCATCCTCGGCGGTATCTACGGCAGCGTGTTCACCCCGACGGAAGCCGCCGCGGTCTCCGTGTTCTACGGCCTGATCGTGGGTGTGTTCATCTACCATGAGATCGACTTCAAGAAGATGAAGGACATCCTCGTCGATTCCTGCTCCACCACCGCCACCGTCATGTTCATCACCATGGGCGCAACGCTGTTCGGCTATGTTCTGACCCGCGCAAGACTTGACCTTGCCATCAAGGACTTCATGCTGAACATCACCGGCGGCAGCACCGTCATTTTCTTCATCATCGTCAACATCGTGCTGCTGATCGCGGGCTGCTTCCTCGATTCCACCTCCGCGCTCTACATCTTCACGCCGCTGTTTGCGCCGGTCGCGCTGCAGCTGGGCATCGATCCCATCCACCTCGGCACCGTGATGATCGTGAACCTGGCCATCGGCCTGTTCACCCCGCCTGTCGGTGTCAACCTGTATGTCGCGTGCGGCATTGGCGATATCAAGATCGAAGAGATCACAAAGGGCATCATCCCATGCCTGCTTGCAGAACTTGTGGTGCTCCTCCTCATCACATATATTCCCGATCTCTCTTTGATGTTCGTGGGTTGACCTCTCTATGCAAAAAAGCTTCGGACCGCTATGTCCGGAGCTTTTTTGTACAAAACGGCAGAAAAACGGGAGAAAAATCATAAAAAAGAAAATTTTAAAAAGGACTTGACTTTGTCAGACAAAGCGCTATACTGTAATTGTCATTTGTCCGACATAGTATAAAGAAACCACAGAACCAAACTTATTCATGAGGTGATTTTTGTGAAGGATATTTCCATCAAGGAACTGAAAAACACCGCCACGCAGATGCGCATGAAGGTCATTGACATGATCTACAAGGCGCAGTCCGGTCATCCGGGCGGCTCGCTTTCCGCGGCGGACTTTGTCACTGCCTGCTACTTCAAGTACATGAACATCGACCCGAAGGATCCCCGCTGGCCGGACCGCGACCGCATGGTGCTCTCTAAGGGTCATGTGTGCCCCATCCAGTATGCCTGCCTTGCAAGCGTTGGCTTTTTCCCTGAGTCTGAGCTCGACACCCTGCGCAAGGAGGGCTCGATGCTTCAGGGCCACCCCTCGATGAACCGCTGCCCCGGCATTGATATCTCCACCGGCTCTCTCGGTCAGGGCCTCGCCTGCGCGGTCGGCATGGCTATGGCGGGCAAGATGGACCACAAGGACTACAAGGTCTTCTGCGTCGTCGGCGACGGCGAAGCGCAGGAGGGCGAGATCTGGGAGGCTGCCAACACGGCGCACAAGTACGGCCTCGACAACCTGATCGTCTTTGTCGACTACAACAACCTGCAGCTCGACGGCACCTGCGACGAGATCATGCCCAACGGTGACCTGGGCGAAAAGTTCAAGGCCTTCGGCTGGGAGACGCTCGAGCTCGACGGCCATAGCATGGAAGAGATCGTCGCGTGCATCGACAAGTGCTACGCCTCTAAGAACGGCAAGCCCAAGTGCCTGTATGCCCACACCGTCAAGGGCAAGGGCGTTTCCTTCATGGAAAACCAGTGCGGCTGGCACGGCGTTGCCCCGAATGATGAGCAGTACGCGCAGGCCATGGCTGAGCTCAAGGCCCAGCTGATCGATTAAGCGAGGAGGGAAGAGCAATGAGTGAGAAAAAAATGATCGCCACTCGCGAGGGCTTCGGCAAGGAGATCGTCGCGCTCGGCAAGGAGAATCCCGACATTCTGGTCGTTGATATTGATATCGGCAAGAGCTGCAAGACCGGCGAATTCCGCAAGGAGCTGCCGGACCAGTACATCAACGTCGGCATCGCCGAGCAGAACGGCGCGGGCGTTGCCGCGGGCCTTGCCACCTGCGGCAAGATCCCCTTTGTCGTCACCTATGCCGTGTTCGGTTCCCTCCGTATGTGCGAAATGATCCGCCAGGAGATCTGCTACCCCAACCTGAACGTAAAGATCGCCTGCTCCCACGGCGGCGTGACCCCCGCCAACGACGGCGCTTCCCATCAGGCCATTGAGGATATGGGCGTTCTGCGTACCATCCCCAACATGACCGTCATCATGCCCGCGGACTACAACTCCGCCCGCAAGCTTGTCCGTCAGGCCGCTGAGGTCTACGGCCCCGTGTATCTGCGCTTCACCCGTGACGCCATCCCCCAGATCTACGACGAGGATGTGGAGTTCACCATCGGCAAGGCCCACCAGATCCAGGACGGCAAGGACGTCGTTATCATCGCCAACGGCGATACCGTCCGTCTCGCGATCGAGGCCGCCAAGGTGCTCGAGGGCAAGGGCATTTCCGCCCGCGTGCTCGACATGCACACCATCAAGCCGCTCGACGTGGAGGCTGTGACCGCCGCGATCAACGAGGTCGGCAAGATCATCACGGTCGAGGACCACAACATCCTCAACGGTCTCGGCTCCGCCGTGTGCGAGGTCGCCGGCGAGATGGGCAAGGGCATCGTCAAGAGAGTCGGCATTCAGGACCAGTTCGGCCAGTCCGCGCCCTATGAGCGCCTGCTCGCCATGAACGGCGTGACGGTCGAGAACATCACCGAGATCGCCGAGACGCTCGTCAAGGGCTGAGAAAAACCAGTTAAATAACATTCATCATAGAATTATCTGATACAGGAGGTTATTTACCATGAAAATCGGATTTGTCGGCTGCGGCGCGATCGGCAGCTGCTATGCAAGCTATCTGTCCCGCGAGCATGAGGTCTGCGTGCTGGATACCTATGCTCCGGTCATCGAGTCCATCAAGAAAAACGGCATTCTCGTCGACGAGTGCGTGCCCGGCACGGGCACCGGCGAGACCGTTGTCTTCCATCCCGCCATGGCGACGACCGACCCCAAGGAGATCGGCGTTGTGGATCTTCTGATCGTGTTCGTCCACTATCAGTATCTTGAAGCGGCTGTGCGCAACGCGCTGCCGATGATCGACAAGCACACCATGATCCTCTGCCTGCAGAATGGTCTGGGCAACTACGATGAGATCGCCAAGGTCGTGCCCGAAGAGCAGATCATCATCGGCAACACGGCGTTTGGCTCCACGCCCGTGGCTCCCGGCCATGTCAAGCACACTGGCACCGGCGTGACGAACATGGGTTCCCTGAAGGCCCCCATGGCAAGGGTTGAAGAAATGGCCAATGCTCTGCGCGAGGCTGGCCTTGAGGTTCAGGTCCACGAGAACGTGATGAACGCCATCTGGCACAAGCTGCTGGCGAACGTCGCCATCAACGGCATGAGCGCCCTGCTCGAGACCAAGAACGGCTTTGTCGACGGCAACCAGTACGCCCACGAGGCGGCCCGCATGCTGGTAGAAGAGGCCATCGTCGTGGCGAACGCCTGCGGCTGCACGCTCGACCATGACGCCGAGCTGGAGCACGCCTATGAGGTCTCTCGCATGACTGATGAGACCATCAGCTCCATGGTGCAGGACGTCACGCATCACCGCGAGACCGAGATCCGTATCATCACCGGCGCTGTCTGCCGCCTCGGCCGTGAGCACGGCATTCCCACGCCCTGCAACGACCTGATGCTCCAGCTCGTGCTGGCCAAGCAGTCTATCTACCTCGGCCGGTAAAAAAAGCCGTGCGGCGCTGTGCCGCGGCAAACGACGCAAAGCGGCTCGCGCAGCCTGCGCCCATATGAATTCCTGCAAAAAACGGCAGCTTGCCGTTGATTCCTTCCTGAATGAGCGGGCGGCGGACTGGTACATCTGCCGCCCGCCGCTTTTATGAAAGACGATTTTCATTGACGAAACCTCAACTTTGTATTATGTTATACGTAGGAATCATAATGTCAGGCATAAAAGGAGAAAATTATGAACGATACGCCCGGATATGTGAAAAATTTGAAAAAAGAGTCTGTGGTGCAGAGTGTCATCAACTGCCTGACAGACGCCATGCGTAATAAAGAGCTCAAGCCCGGCGACCGCATTCCACCCGAGCCGGAGCTGGCCGCGTCGATGGGCGTTGCCCGCAGTTCCGTACGTGAGGCCATCAAAATCCTCTCCTACCTCGGCGTGCTGGAGAGCAAGCGTTCAGAGGGGACCTTTGTTTGCAGCGGCTTCCAGGAGAGCATGATCGATCCGATGATCTACGGCATCATCCTGAATCAGGATTCCTTCGACAATCTGATGGAGCTGCGTGAGATGGTCGAGACCGGCATCATGCGTCTTGCCAGCCAGAAGTATGACGAGGAGGATGGCCATGCGCTCGAGGCGATGCTCGAACAGATGAAAGAGATCGTCCACAGCGGTGACAACGAGGTCGACCGCTTCTTCGCCGTGGACAACGAGTTCCACGACCTGATCTCGCAGATGGGCAAAAATCCGCTGGCCGACAAGATCAGCCGCGTCGTGCGCACGCTGACGCACGCCGTCCGCTACGAGACCGTCAGCACGATGATCACGAGCGGCAGAGGCGACGAGCTCGTCGCCGCGCACAGCAAGCTCCTTGAGATCCTCAGGGGACACGAGGGAGAGGACGTGGAGGAGATCGTCCGCGGCACCTACTTCGGCGATATCATCCACGGCGAAGAGAAGTAACTGAAAATGCAAGGCCCGCCGTCGCAGATGCGACGGCGGGCTTTTTTGACGGAAAATCGATAGTCTAGCTGATGGAATTTGTGCGATTTGCGGAAATTGCCCTTTTCTTTTGCCTGAACCTGCGCGATACTGTCATCAAGAAAATGACGGCGGCTCATCCGGCAATGACGAATCGAGAGGAGGGAAGGCGATGTCCCATGAAAACAGTCCCGTACAGTCCGTTGCCAAGGCGCTGCGGCTGCTTGACCTGCTGATGGAGGCGCACCAGCCGCTCACGCTGGCCGCGCTGAGCGAGCAGACCGGCTGGCCGAAGAGTACGATCCACGGCCTTTTGAGCACGATGCGCGAGAGCGCGGTCGTGGACCAGCAGAGCGACGGGCGCTACTGCCTCGGCGTGCGGCTTTTTGAGTACGGCTGCGCCGTGGGCGCAAGTTGGAGCGTTTCAGACCTGGCAAAGCCGCATTTGCAGCATTTGGCAAGCGTGACAGGGCAGTCGGTGTTCCTCTCATTGTTGAATCGGTCAGAGGTCATCACCACGAACAGGTGCAGTCCCGCGCGGGACTGCGCGTCGTGTCGGAGGTCGGGACGCGTCTGCCGCTGCACTGCACCTCGCAGGGCAAGGTGTTTCTATCCGCGATGGCCGACCACGAGGCGAAGCGCGTCCTGTCGCGCCGCACATTGGAGCCCTATACGCCCAAGACCCTCGTCACGTGGGAGGAGCTCTTCCGTGTGATGCAGGCCGCGCGTGAAAACGGCTATGCCGTGGAGGATGGCGAGTACCGCTTCGGCCTGTGCTCGGCCTCCGCGCCCGTGCGCGACAGCTCCGGCGCGGTGCGCTACGCCGTCGGCTTTGTTGGCATGTTCGACAGTGTGCGTTCGCCGGATTTCCAGCGCGATATTGACTTGACCTGCGCCGCGGCGGCGCAGATCTCAACGGCGCTCGGCTATCGGGCGTAAGCAGAGGAATTTTGTGCCGCGGAGGGCGGCAATATCAGAATGGAACAGGGGAGGAGACGCAATGGCAATCAAACGCAAATTCCCGCCCCGCGTGGCGACGGTCTATTGCAGCGGCGGCTGCCGCGCAAAAAGGATGAGGACGGCGGAAAGATCGTCCAGCGCGGCACGCACGACGAGCTCATCAAGGAGGACGGCATCTACGCCGACTTCGTCGGCGGCAAGAAGGAGACCGACGGCTGGAAGCTGTAAAAAAAGGAAAAGAGCGCGGAGAGGTTTGATTTTTCCGCGCTCTTTTGGTATGAGGAGTCTTACGGCGGCGCACCGGTGCGAAAATGGAGAGAATGTTTCTGCGAAGCTGTGCGTTCGCTGTCTTGACATTTATCATGCACAGCATTACAATAAAACCCATAAAAAGCCGCCTTTCGCGGCATTTTTACGGATTGGTGGTTAGATATAGCTAACTGATGAAATTGCGACATTTGGTTAGAGGAAGCTAACTATTTTGGGGAACTACCATCGCGTCGAACGGGGGAGAGGACATGCACATTTTGGAACACGGACAAGGGCGGGAAAAGACGCTGCTGTTTCTGCCCTGCACGGCGGAACCCGTCTGGGCGTTTGAAAAGACGGTCGCGCTGCTTGCGCAGTCGTGGCATGTCTTTCAGGTCGTCTACGACGGGCATGAGCCGTCTTATCCCGGCGATTTTACGTCGGTCGAGCAGACGGTCGACGAGATCACGGACTATCTTCGCGCGCAGGGTGTGACTTGCCTCGACGCGGCCTATGGCTGCTCACTCGGCGGCGCGTGTCTGACGCGCCTTTTAGCACTTGGCAAGATGCCTGTCAAGCGCGCCATCATCGACGGCGGCATCACGCCGTACCAGCTGCCGTATCCTGTGCGGAAGCTGCTGCTTGCGCGCGATGTGCTGTCGTTCAAGCTCGCTGCGAATAACCGCAAAATCTTAGAGGCGGCTTTTCCGCCGGAACGATTCACGCTGCCGGGGCACGACCCCAAAAAGGAATACGACGCCATCGAGGCATACTTAAAGACCTACTCGGATCAGACCATCCGCAACATTTTCTGGTCGGGGAACAACTATGTTCTGCCAAAGACGCCCGCAAAGATCGGCACGAAGATCACCTACTGGTACGGCGACGAGGAGAAGAAGGACCGCAGGAGCAATATCCGCTTCATCAAGCACTATTTTCCGCAGGCACGTATCCACGGTATCCCAAAGATGGCGCACGCGGAGCTTGTGATGATCTACCCCGAGGAGTTCTGCCGCTATTTCGATAAATTCATGTGCAGGTAAAGAGGAAAAAACGATGGATCGAAAAGAGAACATCCGCAATGCTTACCGCCTGACGGGCAGCAACAATTTTTACGACGGCATGATCACCTGCTCCACCGTCTCGGGCAAGGCCGTGTGCCGCTTGGTGTGGGATATGAACAAGAGTGAGTGCGACGAGTATCTGAATCAAGCGTTCACCGGTGTGCCGGAGGACTTTGCGGGAAAGCTCCTCGAGGTCCCCGTGGGCACAGGCATTCTGACGATGCCGCTCTGTCAAACGCTGCCGCGCGCCGATATTACCTGCCTTGACTATTCACCCGACATGATGGGGCAGGCGAGGGAAAAGGCTGAGCGCATGGGACTCCAAAATGTGCAGTTTCGGCAGGGCGACGTGGGCGCGCTGCCGTATGAGGACAGCAGCTTTGATATCGTGCTGTCGCTCAACGGCTTCCACGCCTTCCCCGATAAGGAGGCAGCGTACCGCGAGACGTTCCGCGTGCTGAAGCCGGGCGGCACATTCTGCGGTTGCTTCTATGTGTCGGGCGAGTGCAGAAGGACGGATCGGCTGATCATAAAGCTCTACGAGCCGATGAAATTCTTCACCCCGCCGTATGAAACGGTGCAAAGCCTGAAAGTACGCCTTGAGGGCATGTACGCTGATGTGCAGCTCGGCAATGTGAAGAGCATCGCGTGGTTCGTCTGCAAAAAGGTGAAGTACGCGGAAAAGATGGAGGAAGGACACCATGAGTGAGAAGATCACGCTCTCCGGCGTACCGGAGACGATGCTGCAAACCGTTTTTGCCCGCGCGAAGGAGACGAAGACGCGCGGCGCGATCACCGACAACAAGGCGGTCTAGCTCATCGACCGGCTCGACTACGATTTTTCGATGGCCGACAAGGACGCGGCGATGCACAGCGGCGTTATAGCGCGCACCATCGTGCTCGATAAGCTTGTGAAGACTTACCTTGCGGGACATGGCGGTGCGGTGGTCGTGAACATCGCCTGCGGGCTCGACACGCGCTGCTACCGCATGAGCGGCTATGCGCCGCCAGATGGCCGACAGCCTCGAAGACAGACCGTTTCCGCCGCTTACAAGGAAAATGCAGGAGCACTGCTTCTTCGAATTCGGCAGCACGGAGGACCACTTCAAGTACCGCGACGCGGTGAGAAAAGCGTATCCCGACGGTCATTTCCCTGTTTTTGAAGATTATAACCACATGCAGTATCAGATCCGCGACCCGCAGGGCTTTGCGGCGATGCTGGAGCATATCATCGAGCAAAACGAGCTGCCGCCGCTGCCGTTTTTGCGAAAGTGAGGAAAAGCGCATGAAGAAAAACTACATCATTGCGGCGTTCCGCGAGACCGTCGCGCGGCGATTTCCCGAGCTGGGCATCGAACTGAACAGATTGTTGGACGAAAGACTGTCGCGCCTGCGCTCAATGCATCTGAACGCGTCGAAAGAAAAACAGTTCCATTTGGAAAGTCAAATTTTGCCCGGCATCGCTGCCTACGAGACCTTGCAGACCGTCATGCCCAAGGACGAGGCGCTGCAAACTGTCCACGGCTATGTGGCGGAGCATGCGTGGACGATGAGAAAAACCATCCTCAAGCTGCTCAAGGTTCCGGGGCTCTATCATCTGCCGCCGGTGCTGTTCAGTAAGCTGACGCCAAAATTCTACGGCGAGACGGCGGGCTTTGCGGCCACGGAGTATCAGACCTCCGGCGGCGTCTGGCGCATCGATATGACGAAGTGCCCCTATCATGATACCTGTGTCGAACACGGCTGTCCGGAGCTCTGCCCCTGCTTCTGCGACAGCGACGACATCGCCTATGACGACCTGCACCCGAAGCTCGTCTGGCACCGTACAAAGACGCTCGGCCGCGGGAATGAGTGCTGCGACTTCTGCCTGAAGCTCGCGGGAAAATGAAAGGAGAGACCGATGAAGTACCACATTGAGAAAAACACCGTGCAGGAGACGCTCGTCATCCCGCTCTACGGGCGCAAGATGTGCTCGGAGCTCTACCCGAACCTGTTCCGCGATGAGACAGCTGTCCGTTTGATCAATGAGATCGACTACGATTTTTCCACGCTCGCGAGAAGGTCGCAGAGCGTGATGCAGCAGTTCGGCTTTTTAGAGTGCGCCATGCGGCAGAGCGACCTCGCCTGCGAGGTGCGGGATTATCTGCGATCGCACCCGAACGCGGCGGTCGTGAACCTCGGCTGCGGGCTGGACGCCACGGGCCGCGCCTGTGACAACGGCACGTGCAAAATTTACAACCTCGACTTTCCCGATGTCATCGCCGTGCGCGATGCGCTCCTGCCTGCGCTCGAGCGCGAGAAGAATATCCCCTGCAACTTAAATAACACCTCGTGGTTCCGCGAGATAGACGCGAGCGGCGGCACGGTGTTCTTCGCCGCAGGCGTGTTCTACTATTTCCTCACGCCGCAGGTCAAAGCGCTCGTGTGCGCGATGGCGGAGGTGTTTCCGGGCGGCAAGCTCGTCTTCGACGCGGCGAACCGCAAGGCGGTCAAGCTGATGCTCAAAACATGGCTCAAGGACGCGGAGATCAAGGACGTCGGCGCGTTTTTCGCCGTCACCGACGCGAAACGCGAGCTTTCGGCGTGGAGCGATAGGCTGCGAGTGTCCTCGCGCGGCTACATGCTGGGCTACAACGACTTGAGGAATCAAAATGTACGGAAATTCTTCCGCTTTTTATCGAAGGTCGGCGACGGCATGATGAACATGCAGATCGTCCGCCTCGACTTTGCAAAGGAGAATAAAAAGCATGAGTGACTTCAATGACATCGGCATCTCGCGTGAGCTTGACTGGCCGCGCATCAAAAAGCTGCTGACCATCGGCCTTTTTGCGTCCGTTTCGCACCTCGCCGGTGACCTGATCCTCGGCTAGGGCGTGGAGGACGATGCGCTTGAAGGCGTTTTACAGATGCTATCGGACTATACTTCTACCTCGGACAGCGGCCTTTTTGCCGCAGCGCTGCTGGGGCTTTTCGGCGTGGTGCTTGAGGGACTTGCCTGCTTCGGTGTTTACCGCCTGATGGCGGCGATGTCGCCGAAATACGCGCACCGCTACCGCTCCGGCATTTTCGGCTACCTGATGTTCTGCGCGTGCGGCTTCCATGTGCCGGTGTGCACGGCAGTGTTTCTGATGAAACACGGGCTTTCCGAAGCGCTTTTGACGCAGTACAGCGCATACTTCCTGATGCCGCCGCTCGTGCTGTTCTGGATCTTCTTCTTTGTGCTGGTGATGACGCAGATCGTCGCATTCTGAAAGGGGCTGACACCGTATCTGAAGTGGTGCTGCGTCTTCTCCATGGCGTTCGGCATGCTCGTGTATTTTCTCGCGGCGCTGCTCGGCAACCGGCCGCTTGGCAACGCCCTGCGCTGTGCTTGGCTTGCCATCGGCAACGTCTGGATGTTCGGCGGGCTGCTCGTGACGATGAAAAAAGCGCAGCGAGCGTAAGACAGGGGAGAAGACCTCACGGCAAACCGACGCTTTGATATCGGCAAGCGTAAAAAATACGGGAGGGAAGACAATGAACGACGATCAGCTGCAATTTGACCGCACCTGCCATGTGATCTATTCAAAGCCCTGCAAGGCGGAAATTCGGGAGAAGATCGCGCACCACTATCCGGAATCGCAGCGCGAAGCCGTCTGGGAGCGCGTGCAGATGCAGTATGTCGACTTTTTGAGCGACTGGCGCACCGACCTTGGCGGGGAGAAAAACTTCCACAACGGCCCGGGCGGCAATTACGACTGCATCGCGCTGATGGCGTATTACGTCGTCTGCAAGGACGTGACAAGCCTTCAAGAGATCGAGGAGATGGAGGGGAACCTCTTTCTGCCGTCGTTCCGAAAGCTCGGCAAGCTCAAATTCATCGACATCAACAAGCCGCTTTGCAAAAAGCTCCTGCACCGCGCGTTTTTGAACGCGAAAAAGCAGTGCGACAAGTGGGGCGACTTTGAGATGCACGTCGCGCCGTTTGACAAGGATCAGCCCATCTACTATGAGTTCACCGCCTGTCCGACCGCGGAATTCGCCAAGAAGCACGACCTTCTCGAGGTCATGCCCGCGCTCTGTAATCCGGATTTTGCCGGCATGGAGCTCATTCACGCGCGTCTCATCCGCAAAACGACCTGTTCGAACGGCTGCAAATGCGACTACACGATCTGCGGCGACAAGGACCCTTATTGCCGAGAGCATCCCGAGTACCGCGACGAGCAGGGCTACCGCAGGAACAAATAGAAATCAACGCGGTGAAAATAAAAACGGAACGCGAAAGCCATCGGCTTTCGCGTTCCGTTTTTGTGCGTATTAGGGCGAGGCTATCCGTTTATGAATGTTTCTCACAAACGTTCGTCCGCATGCTGTGGATTCGGGGGGGGGGGAAGAAACCCTCTCATCGTCTTTTCGAGGATGGCCACGTCGATGGGCTTGGAGATGTGGGCGTCCATGCCCGCGGCGATGCTGTTTTGTATGTCGTCGGAGAAGGCGTTGGCCGTCATCGCGATGATGGGGATGGTCTTGCCGAGAGGGTTTCTGCCGCCGCGGATGGCCTTCGTCGCCTCGTAGCCGTTCATGTGCGGCATTTGAATGTTCATCAGGATGGCGTCGTATTCGCCGGGCTTGACCATCTCAAAGGCCTTGACAAGCTCCGCACCGTCGGGGCAGATCGTGCAGCTCGCGCCGTACATCTCAAGAACTGGGACATATTGCGGTAGGGAGCGTTCATCGTGATGACCTCATGCTCGCCGGAGGCGGTATTGTCATCACTCGTGTTGTTGCCAGCACAGCCGCCAAGCAGCGCCGCCGTGCAGCTCAACGCTAAAATCAGGCTGAGCACTCGTTTTTTCTGCATGATTTTCTCCCTTGATCCGATGGTGCCGCCGCTCTCTTTCGGAATGTGGAGGAGCAGCGCGCGGCAAGATCGCGTGCGAGGTGAGCCGCAGGTATGAATTTCGCCGCAAATTTGTTAAGAAATTGACAAAATTTATTTTGTTATACGCCGAAGGAGCAGTTATTGCAAGGAAGAAACGGAAATTTACGCAAAATGCGCCGCTTTTTTACATATATTTTTTCCGCGCGATACGAGAATTGTTCATACTTTGTTTACACCAAATTTAGGTTCGCTTAAAGAATCCACGTTATACTTCAGCCATAGCCTAAAACAAAGGGCGACAAACAAAAAATTCTGGGGTCCACTGTCCGCCTCGCCGAACGGCCAAAGCGGCAGACCAAGAAAACCACCGCGGCGCGGTGTTATGATAAAGATCAAGGATCAGTGCAAGCAAACAGCACCGGCGAGAGTTTTCCATCTTTCTCTCGCCGGTGCTGCATTTTACATTTTGAGCTTAATTCGCTGCGGGGGCCTTTTCAAATTCTGCCGCGACCTGCTCGAGCAGTTTGCGGATGGGGAGGTGCTGCGGGCAGACCTTTTCGCACTTGCCGCACTTTAAGCAGTCGGACGCCTTGCGGCCCGGCGCGGTGTGGACATCTTCATAGTAGCAGTCCGCGTTCCAGTCGTGGTGAATCTGCTTGGTGTTCATAATGGCGAAGAGGTCAGGGATAGAGATGTGCTTGGGGCAGCCGTCCGTGCAGTAGCGGCAGGCCGTGCAGGGGATGAGGTTCTTGCTGTGGAAGATCTCCTGCACCTTTTCCACCGCGGCGCGCTCGGTCTCGTCGAGGGGCTTGAAGTCCCGCATGAACGAGATGTTGTCCTGCATCTGTTCCATGTTGCTCATGCCGGAGAGCACCATCATCATGCCGGGGAAGCCCGCGACAAAGCGGATGGCGTAGCTCGCGGGGCTGCCGCCGTGCAGGTCTTCAAGCACGGCCTTTGCGTTCTCAGGCAGGTTCACGAGGTTGCCGCCCTTGACGGGCTCCATGACGATGACGGGCTTATTGAATTTGCGGCAGACCTCATAGCACTTGCGGCTCTGCACCGTGGGATCGTCGTAGTCGACGTAGTTGAACTGGATCTGGACAACTTCGATCTCGGGATACTCGGTCAGAATGCGCTCGAGCACCTCGGCGCGGTCGTGGAAGGAAATGCCGACGTGGCGAATTTTGCCCTCTTTTTGAGCTCGAACGCCGTCTCATACGCGCGGCACTCCTTGAAGTGGTCATAGTTGACAAGACCCTGCGCGTGCATCAGATAGAAGTCGAAATACTCGACGCCGCAGATCTCGAGCTGGCTCTCGAAAAACGGGCGGATGTCTGCCTCGGTCTTGAAATAGTTCGCCGTCAGCTTGTCGGTCAGGATGTACTTCTCGCGCGGATAGCGGCTTGTCAGGCAGGTCTTGAGCGCCTTTTCGCTCTTGCCCTGGATGTAGCCGTGCGCAGTGTCAAAATAGTTGAAGCCCGCGTCTAAAAACGCGTCCACCATCTGCTTGGTCTGCTCGATATCCACCTCTTCGCCGATCATCGGCAGGCGCATGCAGCCAAAGCCAAAATTCTTCTTGATCCGATCCATAGTTTACTTTCCTATTCTTATCCTTTTCCTGCTTGCCGGCAGAAAAGTAGTTTACCTTTACTCCTGCGGAATCGTCTTGAGTTCGCGCCGGATGGCGCGGAAGCGCTCGGGCACGTCCTCGTCCGCCATATCCCTTGGGACGTCGATCGTGCCCGCGGCCTTTGCAGTTTCATAATACCAGCATTTGTACTCCACGGTCTCGAGCGTGTGGCGCATCTCCTCCATCTGCGCGAGCAGCACGTCGCGCTGGTGCGTGAACATCTTGAGGCGCGTGTCGATGGTGTCGTCGCCGCGCAGGGCGAGCTCGATGTACTGGCGGATGTCCCTGATGGACATACCGGCCTTTTTCATGCAGCCGATGACCTGTAACCACTCGAAGTCCGACTCCTGAAACATGCGGATGCCGCCGGACGAGCGCTCCACAAAGGGCAGCAGGCCCTCCTTATCGTAATAGCGCAGCGTGGAAGCGGGGACGTCCAGCTTTTTCGCCATCTCGCCGACTGTGTAGACCATGAAATCCTCCTGAAATGAAAGTGCGCTTTAGGTTGCAGCACAGTGAGTAACTTTAAGTTTCTTTTAGCATACCGCAGCGAAGGAAGCCTGTCAAGCGCCGCGCAAAAAGAAAAGCCGCCGAAGGCGGCTTTTCCTCAAATCTTCAAGATTGCGCGAATGTCGTCCAGCGTTTCGGCAAAGTAGATGCCCTCCTGCCGCTCGGGCGTGGAGAGGCCCATGTCGATCATGTGAGCGAGCAGGGCTTTCAAGTGGTCGTAATAGCCGTTCAGATTATAGAGGATGCACGGCGCGGCGAGCTGCTTGAGCGACACCTTTGACATGATCTCGCTGATCTCCTCAAGCGTGCCCGTGCCGCCGGGGAAGGCGATGAACGCGTCGCCGAGCTCGATCATCTTCGTCTTGCGCTCGGTCATGTCGCGCGTGACGATGAGCGTCGTGATCTCGTCATACTCGTAGCCCTTGTCGATGAAAAGCTGCGGCTCCACGCCGGTCACTTCGCCGTCCGCGCGCAGCACGCTTTCAGCGAGCGCACCCATCAGGCCGTTTTTCGACCCGCCGTAGACAAGGGCGTTGCCGCTCTTGCCGATGAGACGGCCCAGTGCGCGCACGGACGTCTCAAGCGTCGGATCATTGCCGCTGCTTGCGCCGAGATATACGGTGATATTCATAGGAAACAGTCCCTTTCTGTCAAAAATGATTGCCGCTATTCTACCACGGTATGATCTTTCCCGCAAGCGGCGAAAAATCGGCGTTGCGGGCGTAGTCCTGCTGTGGTATGATGTTCTCGCCGCGCACGCGGAAAATATGCAATTTTGACTGTTTTTGGAGATACCGCTATGATCAAAACGATTTTGTGGGATGTGGACCGCACGCTTTTAGACTTTGATGCTGCTGAGCGCGCCGCCATCCAGAGCCTTTTTGTCGAGTTCGGCCTTGGCGAATGTTCGGATGAGCAGGTCGCGCGCTATTCCGTCTTGAACATGAAATACTGGGAAAAACTCGAGCGCGGCGAGATCACGAAGCCGCAGGTGCTCGTCGGCCGCTTTGAGGAGTTTTTCGCGGAGGAGGGCATCGACGTTTCCCTCGCGCCGCAGTTTAACGATGCCTACCAGCTGCGTCTGGGCGACACCATCGTCTACCGCGACGACAGCTATGAGATCGTCAAGTCGCTGCGCGGCAAGGTGCGCCAGTGCGTCGTCTCGAACGGCACGGTCGTCGCGCAGACGAAGAAGCTGACGCGCTCCGGCCTCGGCGCGCTGATGGACGGCGTGTTCCTCTCCGAGCAGCTTGGCGCGGAGAAGCCGAAAAAGGAGTTTTTCGACCAGGTCTTCGCCGCCATTGGGCCGGTCGAGAAGAGTGAGACGATGATCGTCGGCGATTCGCTCACGAGCGATATCCGCGGCGGCGACAACGCGGGCATCGTGACCTGCTGGTACAATCCCGAGGGAATCAAAGCGCCGGAGGGTTACCGCATCGACCACGAGATCAGGGATCTGCACGAGGTCTACGGCCTGCTGTGACAAGAAAAGGGAAGAGGACATTCCGAAAAGAATCGGAATGTCCTCTTTTTTGCGTTTACTGCTTGTCCTTCAGCCGCCGCAGGCAGATGCAGAGCATCTTGACGTCGAAGGGCTTGGAGATGTGCGCATCCATACCGGCCTCACGGCTGTGCTGCACATATATAACGCAGTGCATTGATAAAACTATGGTTTTATTAAGTATTTATACAGTAAAAATAAAGATGAGAGTAACTTTTTACTTGCCAGACGGCAGGGAATATGCTACAATATGACCAATAAACCGAATTGGTCAAAAATTTCAACGAAGGAGGGAATGCCAATGGCCTTTTCCGCAGAAGAGAACGCGGCCATCCGCGAAACGCTGCTGCGAGAGGCGCGCCGCTGCGCCGTCACGCTGGGGCTGCGCAAGACCTCGGTCGAGCAGCTCACCGAGGCGGCGGGCATCTCGAAGGGACTGTTCTATAAATACTTCGCGTCCAAAGAACTGCTGTTTTTCGAGGTGCTGGAGGATATCCACAGAGAGGTCTATCAGGTGGCCGAGCAGGCGCTGGAGGAGGGCAAAGACCTGCCGCCCGACGAGCGCATCGCGAACGTGCTGCTCACGGCCTGCAGCCGCTTATCCGAGATCGGTGCGATGAAATTCATCGAGGAGGACTCGGCCTATCTGCTGCGCCGCATCCCTGCGCAGGTGAAAGCCGAGCACTACCACAGCGACGAGGTACATATCCGCGACCTTTTGGAAGAGAGCGGCCTGACCCCGCGCGGCGGTATCGCGCTCGCTGCTGCGACGATCCGTGGTCTGATCCTCACGGTGTCGCATCAGGAGCAGATCGGCGCGCTGTATCCGCAGGTGCTCGAAACGCTGACGCGCGGCGCATGCGAAGAGCTGTTTCCGCGGGCGTGAACGCCGCGTGCGGCTTTTTATCACTTGAAGTTAGAGACGTTAAACTGAAAATCAAAACAGGGAGGAATCTGCCGTGTCCAAGCAAGCTACCGAATTTCAGAAAAAAGAAATGAGCAAGATGTACCGCGGCAAGGAGATTTTCAAGCCGCTCAACACCGGCTGGATCGATGAACATGTCGCCTGTGTGCGCGAATGGGTGGCGAACATCTTTTTCTACCGCAAGGGCGAGACGAGCATCATGGTCGACGCGGGCTACAACTATAACCGTCTTGAGGAAAAGATGGGCTGGCTCGGCATCGACCCGAAGTCCATCCGCCATATCCTCATCACCCATCAGGACACCGACCATGTCGGCGCGGTGGAGGCGGACAGCCCCGGCCTTTTCCGGGACGCGAAGCTCTATATCGGCGAGATTGAGAACAAATATCTCACCGGCGAGGTGCGCCGCAAGGTGATCTACCACCTCTACAAGCTGCCGCAGGTGACGATCAACAACGAAAAGGTGTTGCTGCACGACGGAGAGGTCTTCGAGATCGACGGCATTAAGATCGAATGCTTTTTGGTCCCTGGCCACACGTGGGGGCATATGGTGTACCTCATTGACGACAGGTACCTCTTCACGGGCGATACGATCTGGTTCGGCGCGGACGGCGGCTACAGCTTCATTTCCGCGCTGGCGGAGAGCAACAAGCTCGCAGTCAAGTCGCTGGCGGAGTTGGAGCAGAAGATTCGCGCGCGCGGCCTGCGGCCCGTCATCCTGACGGGCCACACCGGCTGGACGGACGATCTCTACTTCGCCTTTGCGCACCGCGATAAGCTCTGCTCGCCGTTCAAGAAGAAAGTGCACGACCCGTCCGCGCCGTATGACGCCTACGACGAGTCGGACGACACAGAGGAGAACGCCAAGCGCGGCTTTTTGCCGCCGGTGCAGAAGATCTGATGCGGAGCGGAGAGAGGCGGGTTTTCCCGCTTCTCTCCGCGGTTTTGGTGAATAAAAAGAGTAAAGCGTGCGCATCTATATTCTTACATTTTCTTTTCTCATGCCACTTGCGAAAACCTAATAGACATGGTAAAATCAACTAATTAAACGGACGCCGCAAGGCGCCCGTTTGACAAATGAGAGAAGAGAGATTTTAAGAAGAGAGAGGGAAAACCAATGGAACATCAGCGCAGGGCAGATCTCATGCTGCTGCTGGCGACGAGCTTCTGGGGCATTTCCAACTGCCTGACGGCGATCTGCCTGAGGGATATGCAGCCGTTGACGCTCAACGCCTTCCGTTTTTTGACGGCGTTTGTCGTGCTGGGATTCGTGTTTCGCAAAAACGTCTTCCACGCGAGCCGCGAGACCGTCAAGTACAGCATTGTAGTGGGCCTTTCGCTCGTCGTCGTGTACACGAGCGTGACCTACGGTGTCATTTACACATCCGTGTCGAACGCGGGCTTCATCAGCGCGCTCTCGGTCGTGACGACGCCGATTCTGGAGTTCATCGTGTATCGCAAAAAGCCGGAGAAGAAGTTCGGCGTCTCGATGGTGTTATGCCTCATCGGTCTGGCGCTGATGACGCTGAACGAAACGCTCAAGCCTGCGCTCGGCGATGTCATCTGCCTGTTTGCGGCAATTTTCTACTCCGTCGACCTGATGGTCACAGAAAAGGCCGTGGCGAATGAAAAGGTCGACCCGCTGGCGCTCGGCGTATGCGACCTCGCCGTCGTCGGCGTGGTGATGCTGATGCTCTCCGTATTTTTGGAGGCGCCTGCACTGCCGGGTACGGCAAAGGTCTGGGCGGCGGCGCTGTTTCTCGGCATCGTGTGTTCAGGCGTCTGCCTTGTGATCCAGAGCGTTTATCAAAAGCACACGACGGCGAGCCGCGCGAGCCTCATCTTCACGCTCGAACCCGTGTTTTCGGCAATCTTCGCGTTCTTCCTGCTGGGCGAGCGCATCGGCGTCAAGGGCTACATCGGCGCGGCGCTGATGCTCGCGAGCCTTGTGCTGGTGGAGGTCGACGTGGGCGCGCTGTTTAAGAAAAGCAAGAAAAAAGAGGAATAAATCTCCGTTGCCACGTTTGGTTGCGGACTTGCAAGCCTTGACTGGTGGCGCTTTTCGCCGCAGTCGGCTATACTGGGCGCATCAAAGCAAACGGAGGACAAATACATGACCCTGGGAGAAAAATTACAGCTGTTGCGCAGATCGCGCGGTTTATCGCAGGAGCAGCTCGCCGCGGAGCTGGATGTCTCGCGGCAGGCCATCAGCAAATGGGAATGCGGCGACTCGACGCCCGACCTTGACAAGCTGCGCGCCATCTGCACGTACTTCGGTGTGACGACGGATTATCTGATCTGGGAAAGATCGGAGGACGCGCCGCAGGCAGCCGAGCAGAAGCAGGGTGGCGATACGCGCGGGCGGAGCGGTATATTCAACGATGCGCTGCTGCTGGTGATGACAATTGTTGTGATGACAGCGGTGTGGAGCGTTGCGCGGATGGGATTCGAGTCGTATACGGCGCTGCACTTCGTCCTTGGTGCAATGGCGATAGCCGCCGCTGTGCTGGCCTGTACGGTTTGGAAAAAGCGCGGCAGACCGATCTGTTTTGGCGTTGCCGCAGCCGGTGCGGCGCTGGCGATCGCCCGCCTGGCCTCTATGCTTGGTTATCTGGTGGATCTGTGGTCGACGTCGAGAGAGTATGCGGATGGGGGTGACTGGCCGATAGTTTGGGAGAGTGCCGGAAACTGGCTCCAAAGCGACTTGCCATATTACCTGTTCTATCTTGTCCTGATCGTGGGCGGGCTGCTGCTCGCCCGCCGGCTCAAAAAGAGGGGAGAAGCATGACGACCTTTGACAAAGTGTACGCGGCGGTGCGGCTCATTCCGCGCGGAAGCGTCGCGACCTACGGCCAGATCGCCGCGGCGATCGGCAACAAGCGCCTCGCCCGCGTCGTGGGCTACGCGCTGCACATGAATCCAGAGCCGGGCGTCATCCCGTGTCACCGCGTTGTCAAGCGGGACGGGGAGGTGTCAAGTGCTTTTGCTTTCGGCGGTGCGAACCGTCAGGTCGAACTTTTGAAAGCCGAGGGCGTCGGCTTTTTGGATGACAGCCATGTCGACATGAAGCACTGCTGCGTCCGCGCCCTGCCGCTCATTTTGGAAGAGTAAAAAAGAAGCGTTCCATCATTCGATGGAGCGCTTCTTTTTGCTTACAGAAATCGGCACAATAAGATCGGCAGGAACACCGCAGGGACGTAGTTCATCACCTTGATCTTCGTCAGGCCCAGCATATTGAGCGACAGACCAAGGATCAGAATCGAGCCGACGCACTTCATCTCGAGGATGACCGCCTCCGTGAGGTACGGCGCGAGGAACGACGCACCCAGCGCGATGGAACCCTGATAGAGGAAGATAGGGATAGCTGAAAGCGCGACGCCGATGCCGAGGGTCGAGGCGTAGACGACGGAGATGATGCCGTCGAGCAGCGCCTTGGCGTAGAGCGTCGAATGGTCACCGGTCAGGCCGGAGTCGAGTGCGCCCATGATGGCCATTGCGCCCACGCAGAAGAGGAGCGAGGCGGTGACAAATCCCTCGGAAAGCGAGGTTTTCGACCCCTTTCCGCCAAATTTTCGCTCGACCCAGTCGCCGAGCTGATGCATGTGTTCATCGAGCTGTAAAAGTTCGCCGAGGATCGCGCCGATCGCGATCGAAAGGATGGCGACGAGCGTGTTTTTGCCCGCGAGCATGCCGTCCACGCCGATGTAGAGCACGCAGAGCGCCGCGCCCTTTTCCATTGCGTCGCTGAAGCGCTCGGGGATAAACTTGCCGAGCAGAAGTCCGGCGATGCTGCCCGCGACGATCGCGGCGGAATTGACGATGGTGCCGGTCAAAATCATTGGCTGCCGCCTTCTTCCTCTTTTTTGCATCCGGCGAGCGTCAGGATGACGTCGCCCGCCATCATCAGTCCCGCGCAGCCGGGGACCCAGACGAGGCTGGCCGGTACACTGCGGCGGCCCGGTGGGGGCGCTTCCAGCGCCTCCGGCTTGGCGGGAAGCTCGGGGGAGTAGATCACGCGCAGGTGCTTGACGCCGCGCTCGCGCAACTCTTTTCGCATCACGCGCGCGAGCGAGCAGTTGCGCGTTTTGGAGATGTCCGTGATGCATAGCTGCGAGGCGTCGAGCTTGTTCCCCGTGCCCATGGCGGAGAGGATGGGAATGCCTCGAGCCTGCGCCGTCTGGATGAGGTCGAGCTTGCTCGACACCGTGTCGATCGCGTCGAGGATGTAATCATAGCGCGCGGTGAAGAAGTCCTCGCGGTGCGCGGCGTCGTAGCGCGCACAGATGAGATGCAGCCTGACGTCGGGGTTGATATCGCGGCAACGCGCGGCGAGCGCGTCGGTCTTGTTTTGGCCGACGGTGGAGTGCAGCGCTTCGAGCTGGCGGTTTAAGTTTGTGGGGCTCACGGTGTCGTCGTCGATGAGCGTCAGCTCGCCGACGCCCGAGCGCACCAGCGCCTCGACCGCGTAGCTGCCCACGCCGCCAAGGCCGAACACGGCCACATGGCTGTGCCGCAGCGCGTCCATCGCATCGCCGCCGAGGAGCATCTGCGTGCGTAAAAACTGATTGTCCATAGTGTCGCCTCAAAAGTCAGAATCAAAAAGAAATAAGCTGCCGGTCAGAAACCGGCAGCTTATTTTGTCGTAAGTAGGGAGATTTACCCGACGTACTTCATGCCGCTGAGCTGCTCGGCCTCCACACCATCGGTGATGGCAGCGTACCACTCGTTGTAGGCGCTGCTCTTGAGAGAGGTCTCCGCCTGAACGTACCAGTAGGGGTTCTCATTTGTGCTGACAAAGTACATCACGTGATAGCCGTAGCTCGTCTGCACGATGCCGGTGTCGCCGGGCTGGCGGGAGGGATCGAAGCACCAATCCTCAAACTCGCTGACCATCTGGCCGCGGTAGATATCGGTGTACAGGCCGCCGGAGGAGGCGTTGGAGTCGGTGGAGTTGGCGACGGCCAGGGCAGCAAAGGCGTCCTCAGTCTGCTCGCCGCCGGTGTACTGCTTGAGGACATTGTTGGCGGTATCCTCGTCGGAGACGAGAATGTGGCGCACGGAAACGGTGTGATAGTCGTTGCGGCTGCGGGAGTGGAAGAGCACAGCGTAATAGCCGGTCTCGCCATAGGCGGCGACGGTTGTGTCGCCCTCCTGACGGGCATCGTCAAACGCCCAAGTCAGCATGTCGGAAGAGCCGTTCGCGGCATAGGCGACATGCGCATAGGAGCCTTCCATATCCTCGCCGATGGCATCGAACGCCTCGCCCTGCGCGTAGCGGGAAAGGGCGGTCTCGGCCTTCTGCTTGGCCTCATCAAGAAGCTGGGCCTTCTCCTCGTCGGTCGCATCGCTGCCGGCGCCGGAGCTGAAGAGGATGTACTCGATGTCAACGCTCTGATAGCTCTTGGGGTCGGCGTCATAAGCGGCCTGCACCTCGTCGGAGGTGTAGGACAGGGAGTCAGAGTAGCTGTTGGAGTAAGCCTGCGCGAGCGCCATCATGCGGATGTTGCGCTCAAAGACCTTCTCGTTGACAAGCGGGCCGCACACGGCCTTGATGTACTGCGCGCGGGTGTAACCGGCGGAAGCTGCGGAAGCATCCAGATCGGAGAGCGTCTCCTGCACGGACTGCTCCACTTCCTCGCTGGCGTCAAAGCCTTCAGCCTCAGCCTTCTGCGCGAGAAGCGAATAGGAGGTCATGCTGCTGAGTGCCTGATCGCGGAAATAATCGTACCAGGTGCCGCCATCGGTCACGGGGCAGTCCTGCTCCTTGAGCGACTTGCTGGTGTCGAGACCGTAAACGCTCAAATAGTAGGAGTTCTGGGAGACGAAGCTGTTGTAGATGGTATTGTAGAAGTAGCTCACGTCGGCGGCCGTGTAGGTCTCGTTGCCGATGGTCACGGCGTCGGCGCTGCGTTCGATCACCTTGGAGTTGGCGACCGTGACGACGATACCGACGATCACGAAGATGACGGCGATGGCGATATACAGGGCATTGCTGCGGCGATCCTTCGCCTGCTCGTCCTTTTCGCGCTTTGTCCGGGGATCGACGTAACCGCCTGCCAGATTCTCCTGACGGCTCTTCTTTTCTCTGGATGCACTCATTTGTTTGTTCAGTCCTCTCAATTATTGGGTTTTGCAGATTTGCAAAAGTGCTATTGAAAATGCCCAATCATTATAACGAATGGAGCACAATAATGCAATGACAAAATTGTGAAGATTCTTCGTACCATTTTCCGCCCGCAGGCGGAAAACAATTAAAATCGTAATTCCTGACGACATGTGCGTCAGGAATTACTCTTTGCGCAAAGCGAGTGTCGAATTGTCTGCTTGTGCAGACAATGAGGCACAGAGCGACGCGAATCTTTCTCAATGAAAGCGACGTAAGTCGGTTTCATTGAAGTTACTTCGTGCCGAAAATGCGGTCGCCCGCGTCGCCGAGGCCGGGGACGATGTAGCCGTGCTCGTTGAGATGATCATCGAGTGCGCCGGCGTAGATGTTGACGTCGGGGTACTTCTCCTGAACGGCCTTGATGCCTTCGGGAGCGGCGACGAGCACCATGAGCGTGATGTGCTTGCAGCCGCGCTTGACCATCTCGCCGATGGCTTCGCAGGCAGAGCCGCCGGTGGCGAGCATCGGGTCGACGATCATCACGTCGCGCTCGGCCACGTCCTTGGGCATCTTGCAGAAGTAGGGGTGGGGCTCGAGCGTCTCTTCATCGCGGTACATGCCGATGTGGCCCACACGGGCGGAGGGCACCATGCGCAGCACGCCGTCGACCAGGCCGAGACCGGCGCGCAGGATGGGGACGACAACGAACTTCTTGCCTGCGAGCGTGGGGGCGTCCATCTCGCAGATGGGGGTCTTGATGTGCTTGGTGGTCAGCGGGAGGTCGCGCGTGGCCTCGTAGGTGATGAGCATACCGATCTCGGACACGAGCTCGCGGAAATCCTTGACGCTGGTGTTTTCATCGCGCATGATGGTGAGCTTGTGAGCGACGAGGGGGTGGTTCATGATGTGTACTTTCTCGTTGAATTTGGCTTCCATTGCTTTGACCTCCGAAAAAATATATTTTAATGTGTTTTTGCTTACTGGTTCAATTTGAAGCTTCTCAGGCGCTCTGCCTGCGCGGGGCGCAGATAAACGGGGAGAAGCTCCTGCGCGCTCACGGCCTCGCCGCGCGCATAGGCGCGCTCGGCCGCAAGGCCGACGCCCACGGCGCTCTGATAAAGGAGCATACTGGGCGCGAGCGAGCACTTGACGCCGTGCTCTTCTAAATAACGATAGCACAGCACGCCGCCGTCGCCGAGGACGGTGATGGGCTGCTGCTTGCCTTGAAGCTGCGCGCAGAGCTCTTCGAGCGAGATCGCGCGGTCCGGCGTCAGGCGCGTGAGTTCGCCGCCCTTTGCCTCGAAAACGGCGTTATAGACCTGCGAGCGGCGCGCGTCCATCGCGCCGACGATAAGCCCGTCGATGTGCGCGGCATTCTGCGCCATGGCCTCGAGCGTCGAAACGCCGAGGCACGGCTTGTCTGCGGCCCAGGCAAGGCCCTTGACCGCCGCAATGCCGATGCGAAGGCCCGTGAACGAGCCCGGCCCCGCCGCGATGGCGATGGCATTGATATCATCGAGCGTCAGATCGGCGTTTTTGAGCATCGCATCCACCATCGGCAGAAGCGTCCGGCTGTGCGTCAGCCCCGTGCACTGATAGGCGGAGGCGAGCGGCGCGCCGTCTTCGACGACGGCGCAGGAAACGCTCTTCGCCGATGTTTCCAGAGCGAGAATTTTCATGCGAATCTGCCTCCTGTGACCGTGATGGTGCGCCAGTCTTCGTGCTCGTCTGTGCGCGCGATATCGACGTAAATCGTGTCGTCCGGCAGCGCGTCGGAGACGCGCTCGCTCCACTCGACGGCGCAGACGCCGCCGCGGGCGAGATAATCGTCCCAGCCGATGTCGAACAGATCGTCCGACGAGCCGAGGCGGTACATATCAAAATGGAAGAGGGGTGTTTTGCCCTCGTATTCGTTGACGATGGTGAACGTCGGGCTCGTGACGCGTCCGCGGCAGCCAAGGCCGCGCGCAAGACCGCGCGTGAAGGCGGTCTTTCCCATGCCGAGCGAGCCTGTGAAGGCGAGCACATCGCCGCCGCGGAGCTTTTGGGCAAGCTCTTCGCCGATCGCCTCGGTCTCCTGCGTGCTGTGCGACAAAAATTGCATGGTTTCGCCTCCTTGACCCCATTTTCACCCATATTACCAAATAGTATAGCACAGCGCGCCGGCCTTTACAATTCCTTTTCTGCGGAAAGAGGGAGAAATGTGCGTTTACAGACGGGTAAAATTGTGCTAAAATACATCGAAAACTTTGTGCGAAGGGAGCGTGAGGCTGTGAACAGATTCCGCGATTTTTTAAGTGATGTGGTGCGGCAGTCGGATATGGTGCTGCTGTCGCTGTGCACCGTTTCCACGCTCTACGGCATGGTGCTCATCGCGAGCGCCACGCATTTCCGCAATACCTTTAAATATGTTGCCATTCAGGGATTTGGCTTGCTGCTGGGCGTGCTGCTCTACTTCCTGCTCTCCAGCATCGATGTGTCGGAGGTCGGGAAAAAATGGAAGTGGCTGCTGGCGTTCAACTTCGGCTTCATTCTGCTGCTGCGCACGCCCTTTGGCCTGACGCGAAATGGCAACCGCGCCTGGCTCGGCGTGAACGACATCGGCAAAAGGCTCGGCGTCGGCTTTTTGGAGAATTTTCCCATCACCGTTCAGCCCGCCGAGATCGTGAAGATCACGTTCATTATCCTCTTGGCGCGCCAGCTTGCGCTGCTGCAGGAGAAAAAGGACCTCACGCGCTTTTCCAATGTCATCCAGCCCACGGCGCACGCGGGGATCATGTTCCTCTTTTATTATGTGATCTCCAAGGATGCGGGCAGCGGCCTTGTGTATCTGTTCGTCTTTGTGTGCATGGCGTTTGCGGGCGGCTTTGCGCTGCGTTGGATCTTCCTCGGCCTTGGCGGCGCGGTGGGCGGATTCCTTGCTGCGTGGAATTTCAATCTCCTGCGCGGCGACTGGTACGACCGTATCAAGGTCATTCTGGACCACAGCTACCAGCCCGAGGGCAAGGGCTGGCAGCAGACGCGCGGAATGCTCGCTCTCGGCTCGGGCAAGCTGACGGGGCAGGGCCTCTTCAACGGCACGCAGACGCAGTCGTTGTACCGGTCGAGTCTTCCCGAGCGGCAGACAGACTTCATCTTCTGCGTCTGCGGCGAGGAATTAGGTTTTATCGGGTGTCTTCTCATCATCGTGCTGCTGCTTGCCACCATCGTCCGCTGCCTCATTGTCGCGCGTGAAGCGCCGAGCCGCATGGAAAGCCTTGTGTGCGTCGGCATGGCGGGCATGCTCATTTTCCAGACGATCGCAAACCTCGGCATGTGCTTATTTCTTCTGCCGGTCATCGGGCTGACGCTGCCGTTTTTCAGCTACGGTGGCTCGTCGATCGTGACGCTGTTCGCTGCGATGGGGGTTGTGTCGGGCATCAAGAAGCGGTCAAGGCCGGAGTGGCTCATCAACTAATTCAAAAAAGGGAGACGGACTTGTCCGTCTCCCTTTTTTGACTGGGATCGCACTCCGCTTCGCGCCTTGCCGCCTGCGGGGCGGCTGCGACACGCGCGGAGTGAGAAGTGTTTTTTGGCACGCGCACCCCCCAGGGGGACTTCTCTTGCCGCTTTGCGGCAATTCACCTTTTGTCGTTGAAAAAACGATTCAAATTGATTTGCGCCGTGCGAGGCGCAAAATAGGGCTACTCGCGTTCGATTTTTTCGCCGCTGATGGTGTCTTCGGCGGTACCGTAGGAGATGACGCCGCGGCCAAATTTTTTGCGCAGGGTGTCCATTGCGGATTCGACGGCTTCCTGCTTTTCCTGCTGTGTGTCGTCCGTGCCGAGCAGGTCGAGCTGGCGGTAGGATTGCGCTTCTTCGGTCAGATGCAGTGCCGTGACGGAGAGGAGCCGGATAGGGTCGGGGGCTTTCCACAAGTCCTTTGCAAGGCGGAGCGCGGTATCGTTGATCTCGCGCATCAGGTGCGTGCTGTGGTCGAGCGTCGTCTGGCGCGAAAAGACCTGAAAGCGGCTGTTTTTGATGCCGACCTGTACGCCGCCGCAGTAGAGCCCGTAGCGCCGCAGGCGCATCGCCACACTGTCAGAAAGCAGCGAGATGCCGCTTTGCACCTCATCCCAGCGCGTCAGGTCGCGGCGGAACGTCGTCGAATTGCCAACGGATTTGATCGGCTCTCGGTCCGCCGCTCCGCGGACGGGGGAGTCGTCGAGGCCGTTGGCATAGCGGTAGAGCTGCGAGCCCATTTTGCCCATCAGTGTTTCGAGCATTTCCTCGCTGCATTTTGAGAGTTCGCCGATCGTGTGCACGCCGTAGCGGCCCAGCAACTCCTGTGCACTGCGGCCGACGAACAAAAGGTCACCGACGGGCAGGGGAAAGACGATGTCACGCCAGTTGCCGCGTGCGATGACGGTCGTGGCGTCAGGCTTTTTATAGTCGCTGCCGAGCTTGGCAAACACCTTGTTGAACAACACGCCGACCGAGATCGTCAGCCCAAATTCTCGCTTGATGCGCTCGCGTAGCGTGTCGGCCAAAGCCTTGGCGTCCCCGCCGAAGAGGTGGAGGGAATTTGTCACATCCAGCCAGCTCTCGTCGATGCCGAACGGCTCGACTAAGTCAGTGTACTCGCCGTAGACGGCATTGATTTTTTTCGAGTATTCGGCGTAGAGCCGGTGGTGCGGCGGCAGCAGGATGAGGCCGGGGCACTTCTGCTTGGCCTTCCAGATGGTCTCCGCCGTTTTGACGCCGCAGCGCTTCGCCGGTTCATTTTTTGCCAAGATGATGCCGTGGCGCTCCGTCGGATCGCCGCAGACCGCGACAGGAAGTTGGCGCAGGTCAGGATGGCTCAAAAGCTCGCAGGAGGCGTAAAAGCAGTTGCAGTCGCAGTGCAGAATGATGCGGTCCATCGCGTTCACCTCGTTTCATGAACAGTGTAGCATAAAATATGAAATAGAACAAGCGTTCGAAAATAAAAAGTACCCGCCGGAAGGCAGGCACTTTCTTGAATAGTTTTCGTCAATTTTCTCTCACGCTGTACAGCGCCGCGCCGATGGCGGTAGCAAACGTCGCGTTTTCGGGAATAATAAAATTGACATGGTAGAGCTGTTTGAACAGCTCGAACGTCTCCCTTGCCGGCGGCAGCATCGTCAGCGCGCCTGTGAGGACGACCGTGTCCGTGCCGCAGCACTTGCACGCGAGCACCGACATTGTGCCGATGGACTGGAGCACCAGGTTGACGATGCCGAGCATCTTGTCCGACGGCGTCGCGTCGTCGGCGACCTTGGCAAAGTTCGCCGCCGTGGCCTCGGGCGGCAGGTCGCCCACCTGCTCGCGCGAGAGGTCGGCCATCGTCAGGTCGATGTGGCTGAGGTCGCCGTCTTGGCAGAGCTTGCGGATCAGCGCGTACTGGTGCACGCCTGTCGTCAGCGAGCTGAGGCCCGCGAGCGTGCCGCCGCCCACGCCGCTGCCGATGAGGTGACGGATCTCTCCGCCCTTGTTGGCCCAGAGAAACGACGTACCCGTGCCCATACTGACGACGACCGCGTGCTCCTTGCCCGAGAGGGCAAGGCCGCCCACGCCGACAGAGGGGAATTCTTCGACCTTGATGGTCTTCACGCCGTAGATATCGCCCTCGACATACGAAGAGCCTACGCCCGTGAGCGCGATGTGGCGGATGTCGGAGAGCTGTAAATTGTGTGTGGAAAGGAAATTGCCCATCGCGCCGTAGAGCGAGGTGAGCGGATCGTCAGCCTTGACGCGCAGCATGTCGATGACGGAAAGATCGGGGGCAAGACCGACGATCTTCGTGCTCGAACCGCCGATGTCAATGCCTAAAATAACACCCATTGTGATGCTCCGTTTCTTTAGAAAGTCCCTTTATCATAGGGGACGCAATGGATAAAGTCAAGTAAAAAGCGGAAAAAGGGCGGAAAGCCTTGCTTTATTTTGGTATGCAGGATATAATGCACCTATTACAAGGCGCGGCACAGTCCGCGCCGTGACACTATGAGGTGACTATGAAAACCGATCAGAAGCTCAATATGACCATGCTCTGCGACTTCTACGAGTTGACTATGGGCAATGGTTACTTGAAAGCAGGGTTCCAGGATCGCATTACCTATTTCGACGTTTATTTCCGCTCGGTGCCGGACGGAGGCGGGTACGCCATTGCCGCCGGTCTTGACCAGCTGATCGACTATATCGAGGATCTGCACTTCGACCAGCAGGACATCGACTACCTGCGCGGGAGAGGTATCTTCTGCGAGGAATTCCTCGACTATCTTGCAAACTTCCACTTCAGCGGCGACATTTACGCCGTGCCCGAGGGCACGCCCGTCTTCCCGAAAGAGCCGATGGTCGTCGTGCGCGCGCCCGCGATCGAGGCGCAGCTGCTTGAAACGTTCGCGCTTTTGACCGTGAACCATCAGAGCTTGATCGCCACCAAGGCCAACCGCATCGTCCGCGCCGCCAAGGGTCACGCCGTGATGGAGTTCGGTTCCCGCCGCGCGCAGGGCTCCGCCGCCGCCATCGACGGCGCTCGTGCTGCCTATATTGCGGGCTGCTGCGGCACTGCCTGCACCATCTCCGACCAGCTCTACGGCACGCCCGCGCTCGGCACGATGGCCCACGCCTGGGTGCAGATGTTCGACACCGAATATGACGCATTCGCGACCTACTGCAAATACTATCCGCAGAACGCCGTCCTGCTCGTCGACACCTATAATACCTTAAAGTCCGGCATTCCCAACGCCATCAAGGCGTTCAACGATATCTTGAAGCCGCTCGGCATTAAAAAGTGCGGCATCCGTCTGGACAGCGGCGACATCGCCTATCTTTCCCGCAAGGCGCGTAAGATGCTCGACGAGGCGGGCTGGACGGAGTGCACCATCACCGTTTCGAACTCGCTCGACGAGTACCTCATTCAGGACCTCTGGATGCAGGATGCGAGGATCGACGCCTTCGGCGTCGGTGAGCGTCTCATTACCGCCAAGAGCGAGCCGGTCTTCGGCTGCGTCTATAAGCTCGTCGCAGTGGAGGACAAGGACGGCAATATCGTCCCCAAGATCAAGATCAGCGAGAATGTCGGCAAGATCACGACACCGCACTTCAAGAAGCTTTACCGCTTCTACGGCCGTGACACAGGCAAGGCCATCGCCGACTATCTGACGGTCTACGACGAGACCGTGGACGACAGCCAGAATCTTGAAATCTTCGACCCCGACGCCACGTGGAAGCGCAAGGAAGTCTACCACTTTGAAGCACGCGAGCTGCTCGTGCCCATCTACCAGAAAGGCAAGCTCGTCTACAAGCGTCCCGGCATCGAGGAGATCAAAAAATACTGCGCCGAGCAGGTCGATACCCTCTGGGACGAGGTCAAGCGCTTCGATAACCCGCATAACTATTATGTGGACCTCTCGCAGAAGCTCTACGACATCAAGACCGAGCTTCTGAACGAGAAGAACGAGCGCTACGAGAAGAACTGAGGAAAACAAAAAATCAAAAACAGGGAACAGCCAACAGGAGGGGACTGAGACTGCGATGAAGGGATTCCAGATTCAGCAAAAGGGCGAGCGGCGCATTTCTGCGGCGCTGCGGATCATGCTGGTCGTCGTCCTGCTTGCAGTGCAGATCGGCTTTGTTGTCGCCATCTCCTACTTTATGCAGGAGTATCTGGCGCTGGCCTACGGCGTCGTACAGGTCGGCGCGCTGTTCCTTGCGGTGCATATCTACAATGAACCAGGTGAGCTTTCCTATAAGCTCATCTGGTTCATCCTGCTTTTGCTGGCCCCGCCAGTGGGTATGATTCTCTGGTTCCTCTGGGGCGGCGCGGCGCAGAAGCGCCATCTGCCGCGGAACACCAAGCGCTTTCCTGACGAGCCGGAGAGCGTGCGCATGCGCAGTGAGATCGCCGTCGACAAGCTCACGCGCCAGCTGCCCGCTTGGTCGCGCACGGCAAACTACCTCTGCCGCCGCGACTTCCAGCTCTATCAGAATACCTCTGTCACGTACCTGCCCGAGGGCGCGATTTTGCTGCGTAATCTCATCGACCGCGCAGCCAAGGCTGAGCGCTTCATCTTCCTTGAATACTTCATTCTGGCTGAGGGAAAGCTCTGGGATGAGCTTGAAAAGATCCTCTGCGCCAAGGCGCGCGAGGGGGTTGAGGTCAAGATCATCTTCGACGACTTCGGCAACATCAAGCGCTTTTCCGGCGAGACGATCGACCGTCTGCGCGAGGTGGGCGTCGAGGTATTCATCTTCAACCCCGTGCACGAGTATGTGAACCGCCTGCACTTCAACTACCGCGACCACCGCAAGATCGCCTGCATCGACGGTGACGTCGCCTACACCGGCGGCGTGAACATCGCCGACGAGTACGCCAATATCATCGAGCGCTTCGGCTACTGGAAGGACAGCGGCGTATGTCTTGAAGGCGAGGGCGCCTGGGGCCTGACGGCAAGCTTTATCCGCATGTGTGTGAACCTCGGCGGCGTGATGCACAACGAGCACGACTATTACCGCCCCCATACGCCGGTCAAAAGCGAGGGCTTCTGCCAGCCGTTTACCGACGGACCGCAGAACAACCCCGACAATCCGGCCGAGGATGTGTTCCTCCAGATGATCTCCGGCGCGCGGCGCTTCCTCTATATCACGACGCCGTACTTCATCCCCGATGAGAGTCTGATGCGTGCATTGTGCATCGCGGGCGACGGGGGCGTGGACGTGCGGCTGATGCTGCCGGGCAAGCCTGACCACTGGTACGCCGACTGCGTGGCGGAGTCGTACTTTGGCGAGCTCATCAAACACGGCGTAAAGGTATACCGCTATACCCCTGGCTTTCTGCACGGAAAAAGCATCATGGTCGACCGCGAAGCAGCCTTTGTTGGCTCGGCGAATATGGACTACCGCAGCTTTGAGCTCGACTATGAGTGCGGCGTGATGGTCTACAGCGCGCCGATGATCGAATCGCTGCTCGAGGATATGGATATGATCGTCGACCACAGCCGTCTCGTCACAAAAGAGGAGTGGGCTAAGCGCAGCGTACTGCGCCGCGTGTTCGAGCCGCTGCTGCGCTTGTTTGCCATCTGGATGTGACGGGAAAGTGGGGAAGAGGCAGGAATTTTCCAAATTTTGATTTTTTGGAAAATTTCCTGTTGACAAATGCAAAGTTCCTGCTATAATAACATTTGTTCGCTGAACGACACAGCACAGCGAACAACGCAATATAGCGGGATTGTGTAATGGTAGCACAGCGGACTCTGACTCCGTATGTGAGGGTTCGAATCCTTCTCCCGCTGCCACTGAGAAGTCTGAAACCGTAAGGTTTCGGACTTCTTTTTTCTGTTTGACCCTTTATCTGACCCTTTAACCGTTTTGCAGCTTCTTCCCACAGATGGCGTGCTGCATATAGGCTTCCATTCGATTTGCACTGTCCTGTTTCAGCACCAGTGAAAAAAGGGCAAGGGAAAAGCTCCTCAACGCTTTTCCCTTGCCCTTTTGCATCTGTCATGGTGTACAGCTTAGCACCGGTTATTTGAGTGGCTCCTCGCCGCGGTGCAGATCATTCCAATCGCTGACGAATTCGTCGGGGGTCCAGTCGATGTCATCGTTTTCGGGGTGCGAGATCAGATTGTCGGCCGCGGCGGCGATGGCGGCGGCTTCGCTGCGGGGAAGAAAAGAGAGATACCTGACGCGGATGTCGCTGACGAGGTCCCAGTAGGCGGCGCGGGCAAAGGCGTCGATATTCGCGGCTTTGATGCCGAGAAGGCCGACGAGAGGCTCCTGCTCGTGGGCGTCGTACTGATCCTGAAGCGTCTCGAAAATATCGTCCGCGTCGCCGCCGTACTTGGTCAGAAGAGAAATGAGGTTCGTTTCGGGAAAAAGCTCCTGAAAGCGCGCGGAAACGGAAGTGGTAGGCATAATGGTTCTCCTTGCAAGATCATTTTGTTGCCTATAGTGTCACACAACGGGGCGTAAAAGTCAACATGGATGAAATCACTTACTGCGCGGGCCGCGATTCTGGTCATGCGGCGGTTGACAGTGCTGGTCAACTCGTGCTATGATACGAAAACCAACAATCATACTATGTTTGTGGATGCAAAAGGCGTAACGCAGACATTTTTCCAACGTCAGGCGAAGGATCGGCGAGAGCCGATAAGAATAGCTTGACGATCAATCTGCTTGAATTTTTCAAAATCGGGGAGAGAGTATGCTCAATCAGTTTTCAAGAACGCAGCTGCTTTTAGGTCAGGATGGCATGGAGCGGCTGTACGACGCCCGCGTAGCCGTGTTCAGCATCGGCGGCGTGGGCGCGGGGAATAAGATGGACGCGTCCGCGTTCGAGATGACGGACATCTACAAGACCTCTGTCTGTCCGCTGGCGAGAGTGATGCGCCGCGAGCTCAAAAAGCGCGGCATCAAAAAGCTGAAGGTCGTCTACTCCAAAGAGCCGCCCATCACGCCGCTGGACGACATGTCCATCAGTTGCCGGACACACTGCATCTGCCCGCTAGGCACGGCGCGCAAGTGCACGCAGCGACGGCAGGTTCCGGGCAGCAACGCCTTTGTGCCCGCCGCGGTCGGCCTGATTGTCGCGGGCGAGGTCGTCAAGGACCTGACCGCGTGGGAGAGACCGTTATGATCTATCTTGATTACTCTGCCAACACGCCGGCAGACCCTACCGTGCTGGACGCGTTTTATCAAACTGAGCGGCGCTATATCGGAAACCCCAATTCCACCCACCCCGCAGGGCGGGCAGCGCAGGTGGAAATGGCTCGGGTGACGGACGGCATCGCGGAACTTCTGGGCGTTTTGCCCGAGGAGATCATCTACACCTCCGGCGCGAGCGAATCCAACAACCTTGCGCTCAAGGGCATCGTGCAGGCGTCCCGCCATGTGGGAAAGCACATCATCTCCACGGCGCTGGAGCATTCCTCCGTGGGCGGTGCGCTGTCCGCATTGCAGCAGCAGGGCTGCGAGGTCGACCTTGTGGACATCCGGCGGGACGGCACCATTGATTTGGAACATCTGCGCGAGCTTTTGCGAAAGGACACGGTGCTCGTCGCCATCTGCGCGGTGGACAGCGAACTCGGCACGGTGCAGCCGATCCAAGAGATCGCGGATATTTTGAGAGACTATCCCAACTGCCGCCTCCATGTGGACGCGACGCAGGCCGTGGGGAAGACCAAGCTGGTGCTCTCCGGGGTGGACACGATGAGCATCGCGCCGCACAAGTTTTACGGCCTGAACGGCAGCGGCTTACTGGTCAAAAAGAAGGACCTTGTCATCGAGCCGCAGATCCACGGCGGCGGCAGCACCACGCCCTATCGCAGCGGTACGCCTGCATTGGGGCTGGCGGTGTCGATCGAAAAAGCACTGCGGTCAGCGCTGGAAGGTCAGGCGCAGCGCGTCACCCACGTTGCAGCGCTGAACCACCTGCTGCGCACGGAACTTGGAAAATATCCGGCGGTTCGCTTCAACAGTCCGGAAAGCGCCGTGCCGCACATTTTGAACCTGAGCGTCAGCGGCGTCAAAGGGACGGCATTTCAGCAGGAGCTTGGAAAGTATGGCGTCTGCGTGTCCGTGAAGTCCGCCTGCTCGGTAGAGGGGACGCCGTCTAAGGCGGTCTACGCGGTGAGCCGCGACCGGAAAAACGCGCTGTCCTCGTGGCGCATCAGCCTCAGCCACCTGACAACAGAGGCGGAAATCGCGGAATTTCTGCAAATTTTTGACCGCTGCTATCGGGAGCTTGCGCAATGAACGCTCCGCCGCGGCGGAAGCTATTAGAGAAGAGAGAGTTATCCATGCCAAGAACGTTAGAGCCCTATCAGATGATCGAGCGGAGCATCATCAAAAAAACCGCGACGAGCTGTGGAAACCGTTTGTCTATGCGGTGAAAAAATATGAACTCATTCAGGCGGGGGACAAGATCGCCGTGTGCATCTCCGGCGGCAAGGACTCGATGCTGATGGCAAAGCTCATGCAGGAGCTTCACCGCCACAGCGACGTGCCGTTTGAGCTGGTGTTCCTCGTCATGGACCCAGGCTACAACGCCATCAACCGCCAGCGCATCGAGAGCAACGCGGCGCTGCTGCACATCCCCATCACGGTATTCGAGACCAATATCTTCGAGGTGGCCAACAGCACGGACAAATCGCCCTGCTACCTCTGCGCCCGCATGCGGCGCGGCCACCTTTACAGCAAGGCCAAGGAGCTCGGCTGCAACAAAATCGCGCTGGGTCATCACTTTAATGATGTGATCGAGACGATGGTCATGGGCATGTTTTACGGCTCGCAGCTGCAGGCCATGCTGCCAAAGCTCCACAGCGACAACTTTGAGGGCATGGAGCTCATCCGCCCGATGTACTGCATCCACGAGGAGAACATCATCGCCTGGCGGCAGTACAACCAGCTTGAGTTCATCCAGTGCGCCTGCCGCTTTACAGAAAACTGCACCATCTGCGACAACGGTGGAGGCGGCTCAAAGCGTCAGGAAATCAAGACCCTGCTGCGAAGATTGAAGCGGGACAACCCCAACATCGAAAAATCCATCTTCAACAGCATCCACACTGTCGCGCTCGACACCTTCCCCGGCTACAAGACAAAGGGAGAAGTGCATTCGTTTTTGGAGCATTACGACCAATGAGCAGGGGAGAGGGGCGGAAATACGGCAAAGGCCGAATTCTCGCCCTGTTTTTGCTTGAATAAAAAGAGGTATTTGCCGCATGCTGCGGCAAATACCTCTTTTTATTATTTTGATTTGAAATTCAACGGAGCGACCGCGTTACGACAGCTCGTCCCCGTCCAGCAGGGCCTCTTTCAGCGTGCGCCAGCCGAGCACCGCGCATTTGACGCGCGCGGGCATATGGGCGATATCGCGGAGAGCAGAGGCTTCCTCCAGACTGTCGATCTCGTCCTCTGACGCCTCGCCCTGAATCATTTTTAGGAAGATCTCGCCCATTTTCA